>Ga0310690_10008486_pt1 | contig 13028 bp, 11 predicted proteins | sample AusTroGonzalo_MG_2_FD_207661 | JGI IMG/M metagenome (GOLD analysis project Ga0310690, IMG submission 207661) | Bovine rumen microbial communities from tropical cattle in Woodstock, Queensland, Australia - Gonzalo_04 (v2) (version 2) | ecosystem: Host-associated > Mammals > Digestive system >... | reverse complement strand
CAAGCGCGCGTGTTGGCATGTTTGCAAGTCGTCTTTCTTTACACTCTCGGTTGTCAAAGAACAATCCCTCTCCGAAAGCCTGGTTAGGCTTGAAAAGAATTGTTCCCATTATATCTGCGGCGTTCGTTCTCGCGCTCCCGATCGGCTTTCTCCTTTATATGGCGCTGGTACATCTGGCGCTCCTCGTCATTGCGGCAATCACCAGATAGCACGCGTCGACGCCTTTCGTTTTCTTCGCGAAATCTGCGCTCTCTGTCGCGTGTCGCCGCATCAGCCCTCTCTATGCATGCCTTTGCGCATTCTACACCATTTGAGAGTGCCATAGAATAATACTCTCGAGGCTTAAGGTCATGGAGCTCGAGACCGAGGGGTATGCCTCCGCGCCTCGCGGCAATAAGCCCTCTGTATGGAAGCGACTCACAACTGGCTACGCCTTTTTCGATGAATCCACCTCCGAACTCGGCAATCATGCCCAGAAGCAGCGAAGCATAGCCGTAACCAAGGTCCGCCGACCTGCGAAGGCAGTCGTATGAAAGGAATTTATTGGCAGGGAGCTGATGCCCAGTCATGAACATTACGCCAAGCTCATAGCAAGCCTTTGCATCCGATTCCTTTGCCCGCATTACGACGTTTGTAACATTGAACCTCACGCTAGCAGGATCGAAGCCCGGCACATAAAACGGCGCGTGCCCGGCAACGGCACTGCGAAGCGCTGCCGTGGTGAGTGCCATGACGAGAAAGATGCTAGCGGCGTACAATTTCACGGCAGCACCTCCGTAACAATACAACGTTCGCCCTGTTCATGCCACGGGCAGGCATCCCGCCTCGCGACGTCGCCGTTCTCAAAATATTCATCGGATATGGAAACGACGTTGCCATCGCGGTCCTTGCCGATCCTGCGCTTTACGGTCGACGCAAAGCCTGTTCGCGTTACAACCTCCTCGCTGGAATAAACAATATTGCCATCAATCGAGAATCCGTCTTTTGCGAGCCACCAGTTCGGCATCGATAAATCACACAGGTTTTCGTTCCGCAAATTGATCCACATTGTCGCAAGCGAATACCCTTTGTCGGCTGCGAGCTTCATGTAGCGGAGTCCGTCGACAGGATCTCTGGAGAAGACACGAAAGTAGCGCGAAACACCATTGGTCTCGCCAAGTAGGACCTCCGCAGGCACGTCTGTGCCCTGAAATGCCCCAGGGTGAACATAAGGGCCGTCCTTGGGGATCTTTGGCACGGGGCCACTCCAAGCGAAGGGGCCGCGCTTCATGAAGGCATTGCCTCCGTTGAGCAAATGCCAGCCAAGTGAGCTCTGTGCACGAACGGAGCCAGCGTCTGCCGCGGCCCGAAGCCAATGGAATGCCGTTCTTGCGGCGCGCGCCGCCTCGGTTCCGTGGCCGTTTTCCGACAGCTTGTACGAATAGGCGGCATAGTAGAAAGAAACATTCAGCCCTGCGTCGGCATTGCCGTTCTTCAATTCAAGTTTGTCGGATTCCACCATGGCCAGCTGATTTGACTCGAGCTGGGCCTGATAGCGCAATTCCCCGTTTCGTCTCTGGATCTCGTCGTTCCTCCGCCATTCCGCGTTGCGCCGCTCACGCTCCGTTCGCTGTTTTTCTTCCATGAGCCTTCGGTAGATTCTTTCCGTCTTGATGTCGTCGCAATCTCTGTCGCCCCACTCGAACGTCGGAAGTCGAAGCTCTTTCCTCGCAAACTCCAGATTCGCTCGCGCTTCAGCCTCCTGCTGGGGGCTGCTGGCATCGGTGCCGACGATATACTTGACTCCGCCGAGCAGGCTCCCAGCAGCTGCGGTTAACGTACAGATGGATGCGCCGACAATCATGATGGTCACGAACAGGCACATGGAATCGCGAACTGACATCCCAGACGCTCCTTCAGACGACTTCTTTTTTGGCGACATCTCGTGTGGCTTTTTATTCAAGAGTTTCGCTGCCATGTGGTACGAGCTACCGACTTTGCCTCCTCCGGATTCGGACCGTGAAACCGCTCAAACAACTCTCCGGACAATCCCATGATTTCAGTTCCTTTCTCTTGTGCCAGTTGAAAGTGGAAGGTGAAAAGTTGAGAGTTGTGGAGCGGCTTCGCCGCGACACCGCAATTCTACACTCTACACCCCCACTCCATTTCCCAGGTTATGACCCCACGCCGCATCGAGCGACACCCGCCGCGCGAGATGGGCGTATTATACCAAAATATTCGCAAAGGCGGACAAAACACCTTCCGCGTTCTTCGACCAATCGCAGCCAATCGCATCACACGGCAACAAGACCGTTCTTATCTTGGACGGCCAAACGGAAGTCAATGAAGCAGCAAAGTTTTTCGTGGTCCGCGCCGGTAGGCGCAAAACTTGCGCTTGCCTCCACAATCAAGTGCGGCGATTTCAAAATCGAAATCGTAATGGGTCAGGCGTACCGGACGTCGGCCTTCTCGCGGAGCTCTGCGATGAACGCGTCCATCGCGCGGCCTCGCGCAGCATGGCGGAGAAGGTCCTTTATCTGGTCGTGTACGTCGACAAGCGTGCGCTGGCCGCCGTCTGACCAGAGCGTCCTGTTCGTCTCCCAGTACGCGACGACCTCGTCTTCCGTAGGCTCGGGCACCGACGCACATGCCTGCGCAACGAGCTTGTTGACCTTGGCGCCCCTCTCCAGCTCGCGGCGGAACGACTCCTCGGAAAGCCCCTGCGCGGCAAGCGCCTTGCGGTAGTTCTCGATTCCGCCGACCTGCGCGACGACCTTTGAGACCTCGGCCTCGACGTCGGCGGCCGTCACCGGCACGTCTAGCTGCTGGGCGCGATCGACGAGAAGCCTCGCGCCAATCGCCTGCTCAAGGGCCTTTTCCTCGAGGAGCGGGCGGCTCTTTTCGATCTCGTCCTTCGACACTCCGTGGCTCTCGTAGAACCTCAAGAGTCGGTCTAGCTCGAACTGCACCGCGCCCTGGCCGATCTCGACGCCGTTTACAAAAGCCTTCTTCTTCATGGAGGACGTTACCCTTTCAGATGTCGTTTGTCAGAACAAGTCGCGCACCGCGCGGTCGATCTCGCCGACGTCGACGACCTTCGTCTGCGCAACGGGCAGGCGCTCCAGCTCGGCAAACGCCGGGGGCGGATCGGTCAGCACGTCGGCGCCGAACGCCCTCATGCACGTCTCGGGGAACTTGTACGGGGTGGCTGTAGCGGTGACGACGCAAGGAGCGCCGTCCTTCGGGAAGCCGAGCTTGCGCGCGACCGCCGTCGCGACTGCGGTGTGCGGGTCAAGCAGGTAGCCGGCTGCATCGCGCATGCGGCGCATCTCGGCCTCGGTCTCCTCTGGGGTCGCGACGCCGCCCGTATACTGCGCGAAAAGCCTCTCCTTCGCCGCGTCATTCAGCTCGTAGCGCCCCTTCTCGTCGAGGTCGCGCATGAGCCGCGCCGTCTCGGCGCACGCTGCGGAGACGTCGCCGTCGAAGTTGAGAAGCCAGAGAAGCCGCTCGACGTTCGAGCTGCGGCGGATGTCCATCGAAGGCGAGTTCGTGACCGTGAACTTCGGCCCCGGGTCGTAGACGCCCGTCTTCACGAAGCGCGCAAGGACGTCGTTCACGTTCGACGCGACGACGAGCCTGCGTATCGGCGCGCCGAGAAGCTTCGCGTAGTGCGCGGCGAGGATGTTGCCGAAGTTGCCGCTAGGGACGACGACGTCGGCAAGCCCCAGCCTGGCCGTCGCCAACACGTAGTACGCTATCTGCGGGACGAGCCGCCCTGTGTTGATGGAGTTCGCCGACGAGAGCGTAATACCGTGCGCAGCGGCCTCGGCGTTTATCGCAGGGTCGGCGAAGATGCGCTTTACCGCCGCCTGCGCGTCGTCGAAGTTGCCGCGTATGCCGACGGCGTGCACGTTCGCGTCGGCCGGCGTAGTCATCTGGAGGCGCTGTATGCGCGACGTGCCGCTCGCCGGGTAGAATACGACGATCTCCGTGCCGTCGACGCCCGCAAAGCCCTGCATCGCCGCAGAGCCCGTGTCGCCGCTCGTCGCGGTAAGGATGAGGACGCGCCGCCCGTTCGCCGCGTGACGCATGAAAACGGGCAGCATCGAGAGGGCGACGTCCTTGAACGCGCCCGTCCTGCCGTGGAAAAGCTCGAGGATGTGGAGCCCGTCGCGCTCCACCAGCGGAATGGGTTCGCCCTCTGGGAAGCGCGAGCAGAGGCGATTCACCGCGTCGGCGCGAACCGACTCCGGAAGGTCGTCGAAGAGCTCGCCCATGACGAGCTCCTCCGCCTTGCGCAACGTGTCGGCGCGCTCAATGCCGTCGACCTTAGCTACACAGGAAGGAAGATAAAGCCCGCCGTCCGGAGCAAGCCCCCTGAAGACCGTTTCGGCGCTCGTCGCCTCAAGCCCGGTCCGCGTCGAGACGTACTTCACTTCGCCGCCTCCTCGAGGTCCTTCTCGGCAAGCGTCATGATGCCGGCAGCCGCAAGCGCCGCCGCCGCCTTCTCGCCGTCGTCGAAGCGGAACACCAGGACGGCCTTCTCGCCGCGGTGGAACGCGAACGCGTAGCTGTACTCGATGTTGACGCCGGCCGCGTCGAGCGTAGCCATGACCTCGGCCATGCCGCCGGGGCGGTCGGGCACGCAGACGGCGACGACCTCGCGGACCGTGACTGGGAAGCCCTTTTCGGAAAGTATCCTGCTTGCGCGCTCGTGGTCGTCGACGATCATGCGGACGATGCCGAAGTCGCTCGTGTCGGCGAGCGACAGCGTCGCGATGTTTATGTCGGCGTCCGCAAGGGCGCGGCATATCGCGCTCAGGTGGCCCGGCTTGTTCTCGAGATATATGCTTATCTGCCTGATCTGCATTTTCTTCCTCCTCTTGGACCGGCCTTACCGCGCGCAGGCGGCGCGGCCGAGGGCGAATGCCTTTATGTTGATGTCGAGAAGCTTGGCCTTGGGGCCGGTCAGAAGCTGCGCAAGCGCCTCGTGCCAGAGCTCTTCCTTGAACGGGCAGAAAGCCGATAGCGCGCCCGCGATCACCATGTTCATCGTGCGGGCGTTGCCGACCTCGTCTACCGCAACCTTCATCGCGTCGACGAGGACGAGCTTCCTGAACGCCTTCTTGAGCCGGGCGTCTAGGTCCTTGACGTCCGCCTGCTGGCCGGACGAGACCGTGACCGGCGTCAGGTAGATGTCGTTCACGAACGCCGTGCCGCCCTTCGCGAGGATTCCCGCGTTGCGCAGGGCCTCGAGTTTGTCGAAGCTGACTAGCACGTCGGCGGTGCCCTCCTGGATGATTGGCGAGGCGACGCTGTCGCCGAAGCGCACCTGCGAGGTGACGCTTCCGCCGCGCTGCGCCATGCCGTGGATCTCCGACTTCTTGACGTCGTAGCCCGCTATCGCGGCGGTCTTCGCGAGAAGGTCCGCCGTGAGGATGATTCCCTGCCCGCCTACGCCGACGAGCGAAACATTGACCGTCTTCACCTTACTCAACCCTCTCCACCGTGATCTCGGGGTCGATCTCCTGCAGCCCCGCCTCGATGCCCTGCTTAAGCGTCATCATCGCGAACGGACAGCTGCCGCAGTGCCCGACGAGCTTCAGGTACACGACCTTGCCGTCGATCTTGACGAGTTCCAGGTCTCCGCCGTCGGCCTGCAGGCCGGCGCGGAGAGTCTCCAGCTTTGCCTTTATCTGCTCTTCCATTGTCTTGAACTCCCGTTTGAGGTGTCAAATGACTCTGCTACAATGCGTATTATACCATATCGCAGGGCGCATCGCGCAAGGTCATGCGCGGCAGAGTGCGGCAAGGCCCGTCAGGACGGACGCCGCCAGCAACACGCCCGCGAACCACGGAAAGGCCGCCTTGAACAGCCTGCTCTCTGCCCCGACAAGTCCGGCGGCGGCCGAGCCGATCGCAATCGACTGCGGGCATATCATCTTGCCGATTCCTGCGCCCATGATGTTCGCCGCCGCGAGAAGCTCCGGCGAAACGGATATCGCAACCGCCGTATCGGCTTGGAGCCGTCCGAAGAGCACGCTGGAGCTCGTTCCCGAGCCAGTGACGAACCCGCCGAGCGCGCCGACCGCGGTAGACGCGAACGGATACGCCCTGCCAGTCGCGGCGACAAGCGCATCGGCCATTGCGGACGTCATTCCGCTCGCGCCCATGACGCGCGCAAGCGCCAAAACGAAGCATATCGTAGCGAACGCAGGCCAGTACGAGGCGACCGTCCGACAGAGGACGGCCAGAAGCCTCTTCACCGGCACGCGCTGGACCAGCCCGCCCGCGAATCCGGCGGCAAGCACGAGCGCACCAGGCGTCAAGTGCGCCTTTACTGACGCCGGCAGGACGGCGTTCACGCCGAGAATCGCGACGACAAGGCCGAACGGCGCCCATGCACGCAGCTGCGCGCCCGCGCCGGAGATGCCGCCGCACCTGCACGAGAGGCCGACCGCCAGCATGGCGCAGATACCGCCGACGACGTTGGGGAGCTCGCAGCCGACGTACCTCGCGGTAATGAGCCACGGCACGATAAACGACAAGTCGACGACAACGACCATACGCCACATCCCCCTGAGCGCCCTGAAGCCGTCAAGCACCAGCAGCACGAGGACCGGACCTGCCATCGTGATCGCGCACTGCAGAAGCGCAGTCGTCCAGGCAAGGGACATGGCCTCCGACCCGCTCTCGAGGGCAAGAGTCATCAAGGGGACCCCGACGGAGCCGAACGCCGTCGGAGTCGTGTTCGCGACAAGGCACATCAGTACGGACTTCACGGGGTCGAAGCCCATCCCGACGAGCATAGCCGACGGGATGGCGACGGCACTGCCGAAGCCGGCCATCCCCTCCATGAAGTTGCCGAAGGCCCACGCTATGAGGAGCGCGATGACGCGCCTGTCGTCGGAGATGCCGCCCAGCCCCTTCCGTATTACGTCCATCGCGCCCGACTCGACCGTCACCGCGTACGTGAAGAGCGCGGCGAAGACGAGAAGGCAGATCGGGCAAAGCGCAAACGCGACGCCAGAGGCGACGACGCCCGGCATCTTGGCCGCAGGAAGCGAAGACGGGAAGAACGCCAGCGAAAGCGCGGCGGCCAGCGAAAGCGCGGAAAGCGTGGCCTGCCATGCCTTCATCTTGACTACCGCAAGCGCGACGACGAGCCACGCGATCGGCAGCACCGACACGACCAGTACAAGACCATCCTGTGAAACGTCCATTGCCGCATATTATACCATAGTTCTTCCGGAATGCGCATGCATCACTCGGAAAAGCGGAATTTCAGCGCGGCAAAACGGGCTAGGACCGTTCGCTCCTGCGACTTCGTGAGAGGGGCATATGGGGCACGGCAAAATCCGCAGTCTATCCCGACGCCCTTCATCAGCACCTTGAACGCGCTCCAGTTGTCCGCGAACGAATCGACGACGAGGTCCACAAGCCTGTTCGCCTCGGCCTGCCACTTCGCGGCGGCACGGAAGTCGTTCTTCGCGCACAGCTCGCATATCTTCGCGAAGTGGCGAGGGATGATGTTGTAGTTTAGGCCAATGCCTCCTGAGAACGTGTCACCGAGGGCCAATGCCGAAATAAGCAGCTCGTCGCACCCGGCGAACCAGATCGCCTCCTTGTCGAGCATTCTCTTGAGCCTCTGGCACGCGTAGAAGTCGCGCCCCGTGTACTTGATGCCCTTCACGTTCTTGAGGTCAAAAAACCTGATGTCGCGCTCCGGCACAAGCGTGCAGTTGAAGGAGTAGATGAGAAACGGGAGGTCCGTCGCATCGCTGATAGCCTTGTAGTGGCGCATGGCCGAAGGGAAGTTCTGCCCGAAGTAGACCGGCGCGACAGACGATATCCAGTCAACGCCTGCATCGGCAGCGGCCTTGGCAAGCAAGATGGAATCTTCCGTACGAACGCATCCAACTTGCGCAATCAGCTTGCAGCGCCCCTTCGCGGCCTTGACCGCCCTGCGGTAGACGCATACGCGCTCTTCATTCGTAAGCAGCATCCCCTCTCCCGTGGAGCCCGTGAGGTAGAAGCCCTTTAGCCCGCCTTTCAGCCCATATTCCACTAGCGCGTCTATGGCCTCTTCGTTGACGCGACCCTTCTTGTCGAACGGCGTAAACATGGCGGCAAATGCGCCCGACATGCCCTTGAATTCCCTGCCAGTAAGATTGACGTTCATCTTGCTATTCCTGTCCTTTTGGATTTCCCCTGTAGATCATGCTGACAACCGGCGCAACGACAAGGCATGCCGCCATGCCGATTGCGCCATATAAAAGAAGATGCGGCTTGCCGTCGAACGGGACTGCTTCGAGCGCGAAGCAGACGGTATAGTTGACGACAAGGCCGGCGGTGGCACCGGCCGCGTTCACGCGCTTCATGAATATCCCCATGAAGAAAAGGCACCCGAGACCGCCGGTGAGGACGCCGAGAAACCTCTGGAACTGGTCGTAGATAGACTGTATGTCCATGTTCGCAAGGACAAGCGCCATCGCCCCGCCAAGAAGCCCCACGGCAACCGTGCAGACCTTTCCGCACTTCAGAAGCAACGCGTCGGACGCATTCACACTCAGCCGCCGATAGAAGTCCGTCGTGAACGCGCTCGCCGCCGCGTTCAGGTTCGCCGAGAGCGTACTCATCGTCGCAGCGGCGACTGCGGCGAGAAGGACGCCCGACACACCAGGCGGAAGCCCGAAACCGATGAAGTAGGGGAACACCGCGTCGCCCTTCACCGTCTCGGGAAGGAAGCCAGGATGCGAGGCGATGAACGTATAGAGCGCGACGCCGAGTAGGAAGAACACGATGTTGTTGACGAACGACAGCGCTCCGTTGAACAGGATCGACTTCGCCGCCCCCTTCTCGTCGCGTGTCGTCATGTAGCGCTGCACGACGCATTGGTCGGACGTATAGCTCGCGAGATTGGCGACGATGCCGCCGACCAGGACAACCCAGAAACATGGCTGCGTCCAGTCGAAGGCAAAGTCGAACGTGCGGAACTTGTCCGCCTCAAGCCCCTTCGCGACGAAGCCCGAATGCCCGCCGTCCGTGCCGAACACCAGGAACGCGAACATGACGAGCGTTCCGCCAATCAATATGACGGACTGCACAAAGTCGCTCCACACAACCGCCTCGACGCCGCCAAGCGTGCAGTAGAATATCGTGACCGCGACAACAGCCACTATCGCCCAGTTGACATCAATACCGACAACGGCAGACAGCGCGACGGCGGGCAGGTAGGTGACAATCGCCGTTCTCGCCACCATGAAGAGGATGAACGCGGCGGAAGCAAACAGGCGGCATGTAAGATTGAACCGCACTTCAAGGTATTCGTATGCGCTCGTAAGGTTCAGCCGCCGGAAGAACGGAAGATACCACTTCACGACGACTGGCGCAAGAAGGACAATTCCGAAGCTCAGCGAGAAATATCGCATGTCGGTGTGGTACACCATCGCTGGGACGCTCAGGAACGTTATCGACGAGAACATCGTCGCGTAGATCGAAAGCGACACCGCCCACCACGGCAGCTTGCCGCCGCCGCGAAAGTAGTCGTCCGCCGTGCGGTTCCGCCGCGCAAACCACACCCCCATCCCCGTCATCCCGGCAAGGTACGCGAGGAATACGGCTATGTTCGCAGGATGCAGCGCAGCGCCGGTCACTGATTTTCTCCCTCTTGCTTGTTGTGTTTCATACCCAAATCTGATATACTATCTTTTGTTTTTGGGAGAATCAGGCAGAAAATATCTTTTGATTTTGGAATAAATGGACCGACTTCAAGTTTTGTTTCTGGAATAAGGCAAACCAAAACTGCGCAAAATACGGAGGGAATGACATGAAACGACTGATTGACGACGAACTGGCGAAATGGGCTTCTGAACAGATGCCCAAGCCTCTGCTGTTGCGTGGTGCTAGACAGGTCGGCAAGACATACGCAGTTCGCAAGTTGGCAAAACATTTTATGCATTTTGCCGAGATTAACCTTGACGAAAACCCCGAAGCCTCTACGTTCTTCGACGGACCGCTTTCTGCTCAGCCAATTGCCGAAAAGATCTCCGCCTACACGCATACGCCCATCATACCCGGCAAGACCCTTCTCTTCCTTGACGAGACACAGGCATGCCCCCGCGCACTTGCCGCCTTGCGATATTTCAAGGAACAGGCGCCTGGTCTTCATGTCGTCGCAGCAGGATCGCTTCTTGAGTTCGCGCTTGAGGAAATCCCTTCGCTCGGCGTAGGACGACTTACGTCGCGCTTCATGTACCCGATGACATTTACGGAATTCCTTTGCGGCATCGGTGAAGAGCCTCTTGTGCAGATGATGGACGCTGCAGATTTCTCGCACCCGCTGGACGAACCGTTCCACCGCCGCCTCATCGCCCATCTGCGCACCTATATTACCATCGGCGGCATGCCCGAGATCGTTTCCAACTACGCCTCTCGCAGAGACCTCCTTTCTGCGATGGAAACGCTCGACGACCTCCTTCTTGTCTTCCAGGACGACTTCGCCAAGTATCGTCAACGCGTTCCCATCGCACGCCTTGCGGAGACATTCCGCTCCGTCGCGCTTCAATCCGGTGGAAAGTTCATGTGCGCCCGCGTCAACCGAGAAACGAAATCCACGGCAATCCGCGATGCGCTCGAACTTCTCGTCAAGGCCGGTCTTGTCCTCAAGACGTACCACACGAGCGCGAACGGGATTCCGCTCGGCTCGGAAATCGACGAAAGCGCATTCAAGGCGCTTCTCGCCGATACTGGGCTCCATCAGCGCCTTCTCGGCCTCGACCTGAAGGAACTTGTTTCCCTCGACGACGTCGCCTTCGCAAACAAAGGTTCGCTTGCCGAGATTTACGCCGCGCTTCAAATCGCCTCGCACACGTCGATGAGGCACCGTCCGGAACTCTACTACTGGCACCGCGAGGCGACGAACGCGACGGCGGAGGTTGACTTCGTGCTTCAGCACGGGGACAGGCTCCTTCCCGCGGAGGTAAAGTCCGGCGTCCGAGGGTCGATGAAGAGCCTCCGCCTCTTCATGGCGGAAAAGCATATCGACACCGGGGTGCGAATTTCGCTGGAGAACTTCGCAACGCTGCCGGATGTCCGCATTCTGCCGCTCTATGCCATTCATCGCATCACCGATAGAAATCTTTTCCAGTAGCCTCCGCCCCCATCCCCGTCGTGCCGGCAAGGTACGCGAGGAATACGGCTATGTTCGCAGGGTGCAGCGCGATGCCGGTCATTGACAAGACACTACGCGGCTATTACATGACGATGAGGAACGTCCCAGGGCCTTGCGCATCAATCGTCTTAGGCGCACCATAGGTCGTGCGCTCGCCGTCGGACACCTTCAGCATGAGCGTGTACGAACCCTTCTCGGAAATCGTGACCGTCGTTTCGGCAGCGCTGGCGTCGGAGAAGGAAACAGCCGAGGCATCGCCAGAAACGACAAGCCATTCATACGAAAGCGTTCCGGCAGGATGCCCATCGTCTGCAGCCAGCGCGGACACTTGACCCGGCTTCCGCTTTATGAACACCTTACGGTCGCATTTGACTTCACCAACCGTAGGCGCATTGTTCGACAGAAGGTCCGGGGTCGCCGCAAGATAGCCGATCTGGACTTCCGACAGCTTGCAGGTATAGCAGCGCACCTCGTCTATGACGCCGGGGAAGCGACGGCTGTACACGACGGAGGTTGTCGTATTGGACACCACACCCTCTATGTTGTTGGGGTTGCCGGAATCATTCGCAAGATTGCACAGATAGACATGTCCGGTGGCGTTGTAACGTCCTCCCTTGGGCGTTCCGTTGTAAACGGAAAAATCCCCTTGAAGTCCGCCATAGTTTCCAGTCGCCTTGTAGCTCTCGTTGCGCGAAAGCTTCACGCCGTCAAGGAAAAATTCGCACTTCGACGTGTCAAGGCGGTTGACCAGGGCGGCGACATGATGCCACCCGTCTTCAAGGTCCGACATGCCCATGCCGGACGTGAGGTCGAAATTCAGCCAGGTCATATTACCCGCTATGCCCTTCTGGAGAATCGAGAATCCAGCGATCGGCCCAGCCGCCTCGGCTGCGGTCCGCCACTGCCCATAGCACAGGAACAGCGTATTGGGAACGCTCAAGAACACGCCGGCATACCAATCGTTCGGGATGCCGGAACGAGGACGAATCCATGCCGAAACCGAATACCATTCGTTGGCAGGCGGATAGTTGTTGCCGCCCGTGCCGGCCATCTCGGACGCGGTCGCCTCAGTATCGAAGACGCAGCCCTTCCCGCCGATGTTCACGACGGCACATCCGGTAACGCCGTTCGTAACCCATATCTTGCTCCAGTCGATTGTCGAGGCCCCCATCACATTGCCGCCGACAAGTTCACGCCTGACAATTCCATTGAAGTTCCAGTAGCGGACAAGGCCCGCAGAGAGCGATGCTGCCACAAGGGCGTTGGACGCCACCAACTCCACATCAACCGCAGGGGCGACGCTCGCCGTTCCGTTCGCGTCATCGCGCACGACAGTTACGGTATCCTCGCTCGTTGCACCAAGATAGCCTGTCGTAGAGAGCTTGAACACATACTCGCCCTCTACAGGAAGAGATACTTCCGTAACGGGGTTATGCGGGCGTGTAAACGCGACATCCGCGCCGCCTGGCGAAGAGAAGAGCGACCACAAGACATCCCCTGCATAGCCTGTACGTACGCCCTCCGCATCGCTTTTAGGCGCTACCGAACCACAAAGGACGGCCGACGGGCCTCTCACCGTCGTGTCAGTCCCTGCATTGACAGCTGCCGCGCCACGAAAGAGCCGACGCACGTCATTCGTCGCCATTGCGCCCCTGTATATCTTAAGGTCGCAGACCTCGCCTTCGAATACACGATGGGTGCCGATACCTCGCGAGCCTACCATCAACGTCGCGTCGACGGGTGTGATCCTTGCGGCGGAATCGTTTCCTGCGGCCGAGAACTCTCCGTTCAGATAGACCTCAAGCCGCTGCTTGCAGTCGCTCGCAGACGCTTCGATGGAATCGTAGAGATTGCGTACGACCCAGACTATATGCTG
>Ga0310690_10008485_pt1 | contig 13029 bp, 10 predicted proteins | sample AusTroGonzalo_MG_2_FD_207661 | JGI IMG/M metagenome (GOLD analysis project Ga0310690, IMG submission 207661) | Bovine rumen microbial communities from tropical cattle in Woodstock, Queensland, Australia - Gonzalo_04 (v2) (version 2) | ecosystem: Host-associated > Mammals > Digestive system >... | reverse complement strand
ATCGCCGACTCCTATGAGAGCGTGGATATGCGTGAGGATACGATCTACTTCGTCATCACCACCCGCTTCTATGACGGCGATAAGAGCAACAACGTCCACTGCTGGGACGACGCGAAGGCCGGCAACCCCGACTCCGATCCCGCGTGGCGCGGCGACTTCAAGGGTCTGGCGGATAAGCTCGACTACATCAAGGCGCTCGGCTTCTCGGCAGTGTGGATTACGCCCGTCGTCGAGAACGCCTCCGGCTATGACTATCACGGCTATCACGCGATGAACTTCAGCAAGGTCGACGCCCGCTATGAGAGCTCGAACTTCACCTATGAGGATCTGATCGCCGCTGCCCATGACAAGGGCATGAAGATCATCCAGGACGTTGTGTTCATCCACACCGGCAACTTCGGCGAGACGAACCTCGAGCCCCTGTTCACCAAGAAGTATAACAGCGTCACCGAGCTCTCGGATATGAAGAAGACCATGGTGCCCACCAAGAAGCTGATGGACTACTGCGGCATCTCATCGCCCGAGCAGTACTGGACACTGCAGGACGGCGTTCAGTACGGCAAGCGCCTCCAGCTCATGAAGCAGACCGAGGGCTTCACCGATATGGTCTCCACCGACGCCTATGCCGACTCTAAGAACTACTATCACAACGGCTACTTCGGCAACTTCAACTGGGATAACTATACCAATAAGTACAGCCAGATCGCGGGCGACTGCGTCGACCTGAATACCGAGAACAAGGCTGTCGCCGATTATATCGTCAAGGCTTATTCCGAGTATTTGGATATGGGCGTCGACGGCTTCCGCGTCGATACCGTGCGCCACATCCCGCGCCTGTCGCTGAACGCGTGGTATAACGACCGCCTTAACGCCGCCGCCAAGGCCGCCGGCAACGAGAACTTCTATATGTTCGGCGAGATCTGCTGCCGCTACAGCCAGATCTGGTACCGTGACGCGGCCTCCGAGTCCGTCCAGTTCTACACCTGGGATGATAACGCCTCGTGGATCAATAAGTATAAGAGCGGCACCGACGCCGCCTCTGTCAAGAGCAACCTGCAGACCTCGATCGATCACTGCGAGACCTATGTCAGCACCTCGGGTCAGCCGACCTCGACCAACGCCTTCCTCAACGGCATCAGCTATCATAAGCCGGACTACAGCAAGTCCTCCGGCATGGGTGCGATCGACTTCACGATGCACTGGCTGTTTGACTCTGCGGGCGGCGCTTACGGCGCAGCCAAGGAAGAGGATCAGTACTTCAACGACTCGACATGGAACGTCGTCTATGTGGAATCCCACGACTATGCGCCCGACCAGAACCAGTCCCAGCGCTTCACCGGCGGTCAGCAGACCTGGGCGGAGAACCTGAACCTGATGTTCACCTTCCGCGGTATCCCCTGCCTGTATTACGGCGGCGAGGTGGAGTTCCAGAAGGGCTGCGTCATCGACAACGGTCCGAACTGTCCGCTCTCTACCACCGGACGCGCCTACTTCGGCGATAAGCTCGAGGGCACTGTCAAGGCGACCGATTTCAGCAAGTATACTGCTTCCGGCACCGTCGCGAATACCCTGAACGCCCCTCTCGCAAAGCACCTGCAGAAGCTCAACGCCATCCGCCGCGCCGTACCCGCCCTGCAGAAGGGCCAGTATACCGTGAACGGCAATTACGTCAGCGGCAACATGGCATATATCCGGCGCTACACCGGCGACGGGATCGACTCGCTCGCGTGCGTCGCGGTGACCGACGGCGCTGCCTTCAAGAATATCCCGAACGGCAAGTACATCGACGCCGTCACCGGCGACGTCAAGAACGTCACCAACGGCACCCTGTCCGTCAGCTCTGTCGGCAAGGGCAATATGCGCGTCTATGTCTGCTGTGCCTCCGGCTTCAAGGGCATCAGCGGCAAGATCGGTCCCGAAGGTCAGACGTACCTCAAATAAGATCATCATAACGGATAAAGACCTGCTCAGAGACGGGCGGGTCTTTTTGTTTTTCGAGGCCGGGGAAGGGAAGGACTAAGATGTCAGAACCGGGAAAAGTTGGTTAACCCGTAACCGGTAACCCGTAACCGTTCTCCCGGTTCTTATTTCACTATTGACCGGTAACCATCAACCGGTAACCCGTAACCGGTAACCCGTAACCGGCTGCCAAGTTCTTATTTCTTACCTCTTAGTTCAAAAGTATTTCTTACCTCTTCGTTCAAAAGCCTCTTTACTTTCCATGCGCTTTGTGCTATACTACTAAAGAATATGGAAACATATGCCTTGTACTGCTTCTGACAGTGATGCAGGACAGCTGCTGCGGCATATGAGGGAAAGGAAAAACCATGATGAAAGCTAATATCTATCGCTCCGTATCCTGCGGAGATATTCGTGAGAGCCATATCGGACAGGAGGTTCGTCTCGCCGGCTGGGTGGAGAATATCCGCGACCACGGCGGCGTGATGTTCCTCGACATCCGTGACCAGTACGGCGTGACCCAGGTCGTCGTCCATGACGACAGCCTGCTCAGCGGCGTCAACCGTGAGTGCACCGTCACCGTATCCGGTAAGGTCGTCAAGCGCGACGAGGACACGATCAATAAGAAGATCGCCACCGGTACCGTCGAGGTCGTCGCCGATACGCTGACCGTCCTCGGCCGCTGCAAGAATAACCTGCCCTTCGAGGTGGTGACCTCCACCGCCGTCAGCGAGGACGTTCGCCTGAAGTACCGCTTCCTCGACCTCAGAAATCCGAAGGTACACAACAAGATCCTCCTGCGCTCGCAGGTGATCGCCTTCCTGCGCAGCAAGATGACCGAGATGGGCTTCACCGAGCTGCAGACGCCGATCCTCTCCGTCAGCTCCCCCGAGGGTGCGCGCGACTATCTGATCCCCTCCAGAAAGCATAAGGGCAAGTTCTATGCTCTGCCGCAGGCGCCGCAGATCTTCAAGCAGCTCTTGATGGTCTCCGGCTTCGACAAGTACTTCCAGATCGCGCCGTGCTTCCGCGATGAGGACGCGCGTGCCGACCGTTCACCCGGCGAGTTCTATCAGCTCGACTTCGAGATGGCCTTCGCCACCCAGGAGGACGTCTTTGCGATCGCTGAAGAAGTGCTGTATGAAACCTTCAAGAAATTTTCTGATAAAGAAATATCCAAGCCGCCCTTCCGCCGCATTTCCTTTGCGGAGAGTATGCTGAAGTACGGCACCGATAAGCCCGACCTGCGCAACCCGCTGGAGATCGCAGAGATCTCGGATATGTTTGCAGAGACGGACTTCAAGCCCTTCCTCAAAAAGACGGTCCGCTCCATCAACGTTCCCGGTGCAGCATCCTGCTCCAAGAGCTGGTTCAAGAAGATGGAGGAATATGCACTCTCCATCGGCATGAAGGGACTGGGCTATGTCAAGGTCACCGACGAGCTGCTCTTTGACGGTCCGATCGACAAGTTCTTAAAGCCCGGCGACAGGGAAGAGCTGATCAAACGCAACGGCTCCAAGGCGGGCGACGTGATCTACTTCATCGCCGACACCGCCGCCGAAGCGCCGAAGCTCGCGGGTCAGATCCGCACCGAGGTCGCGACCCGTCTCAACCTGATCGACACGAGCCGCTATGAGTTCTGCTTCATCGTGGACTTCCCGATGTATGAGCAGGATGAGGAGAGCGGCCAGACGATCTTTACCCATAACCCGTTCAGTATGCCTCAGGGCGGGATGCAGGCGCTCCTCACAAAGGATCCCTGCGACATCCTCGCCTATCAGTATGACATCGTCTGCAACGGTGTGGAGCTGTCCTCCGGCGCTGTGCGCAATCACGACCTCGACATCATGGTCAAGGCGTTCTCCATCGCGGGCTATACCGAGGATGACCTCAAGGCAAAGTTCAGCTCGCTGTATACCGCCTTCCAGTACGGCGCACCGCCCCATGCAGGCATGGCGCCCGGCGTAGACCGCATGATCATGCTGCTGACCGAGGAGGAGAACATCCGCGAGGTCATCGCCTTCCCGATGAACTCTAACGCGCAGGACGTCCTGCTGGGCGCTCCGGGCGAGGTGTCCGAGCAGCAGCTCAGAGAAGTGCATATTAAAATCAGATAATAGAGAATAGAGAACAGATAACAGTTAAGAGCAACGCTGACGCGTTTTGGATTGAAATAGGAATTGGGCGCGGGCAGGCAATAATTTGCCGCCCGCCATACACTGTTATCTATTATCTGTTATCTGTTATCTTCATCCTGAAAGGATTGATAAACATGGTAACACGAGAAGATATTGAGAACATCGCTCTGCTGAGCAAGCTGTTCGTCGACGAGAAGGATCTTGACTCGCTGACCGAAGAGATGCAGAAGATCGTCGCCTTTGCCGACACGATCAGCAGCGTACAGGTCGACACCGGCGAGTTTGATAACATCAACAACCTGTCTAACGCCTTCCGCGCGGACGAGGTGCGGGAGTCACTGCCGGTGGATGAGATCCTCAGAAATGCGCCTGAACAGGCCGAGGATCACTTCCTCGTGAGAAAGAGAGCGTGAGCCCATGGGACAGATCAAACGCCTGCACGAAAAGCTGACCGCCCGCGAGATCACCTGCGTCGAGCTGACACAGCGCTTCTTAGATGCAATTGAAAATTCGAATAAAGAATTAAACGCCTATATTACCGTCACACCCGAGACGGCTCTCGCCCAGGCGAAGGCTGTCGATGAGAAGATCGCGCGGGGAGAGGAGATCGGTCTCTTGGAGGGCATCCCCATGACCCTTAAGGACAATATCTCTACCAAGGGCATCGCCACCACCTGCGCCTCCAGGATCCTCACCGGCTACAAGCCGATCTATGACGCCACCGTCTATGAACTGCTCCTGAAGGAAGGCGTCGTCATGCTGGGCAAGACCAACATGGACGAGTTCGCCATGGGCTCTTCGTGCGAGACCTCCTGCTTCGGCGGCGCAAAGAATCCCCACAGCCTCGACCACGTCGCGGGCGGTTCCTCGGGCGGCGCAGCGTCCGCAGTCGGTGCGAATCTCGCTGTCTACGGACTCGGCTCCGATACGGGCGGTTCCATCCGTCAGCCGGCATCCTTCTGCGGTATCGTGGGTCTGAAGCCGACCTACGGCGCAGTATCGCGCTACGGTCTGATCGCCTACGCATCCTCCTTTGACCAGATCGGTCCGATCACCCACGACGTAGAGGACGCGGCGATCATCTTTGATGCGATCGCTAAGTATGATGAGCGCGACAGCACCTCGCAGGGGAGTGAGGCGGCTCTGCCGACCCTCTATGATGCAATCGCAGGCAAGCGCATCGGCATCGCCAACCAGTACTTAAACGGCGTGCGTGAGGACGTGAAGGACGCGGTGCTGGAGGCAGCAAGGCTCTATGAGAGCATGGGCGCTCAGATCGTGTATTTTGACCTGCCCGAGCTGGACTTCGCCCTGCCGTGCTACTATATCCTCGCGATGGCGGAGGCTTCTTCTAACCTGGGAAGATACGACGGCATCCGTTACGGCTTCAAGGCCGAGCACTATAACGGCATCCACGACATGATCTGCCGTACCCGCAGCGAGGGCTTCGGCAAGGAGGTACAGCGCCGCATCCTGATGGGCACCTACGTCCTGTCGGCGGGCTATTATGACGCATATTATAAGAAGGCCGTCAACCTGCGCGGCGCGATCGTCGCGGCCTTTGACAGAGCCTTTGAACAGGTTGACGCGATCCTTGCGCCGACCGCTCCCGTCACCGCCTTTAGGAGCGGCTACCTCTTCGGTGAAGAGACCGATCCGCTTGAACAGTACCTCAGCGACATCTGCACCGTACCGGTCAACACCGCCGGCCTGCCCGCTGTATCCGTGCCCTGCGGCGAGGACAGCGAGGGGCTGCCGATCGGCATGCAGCTCATCGGCAGAAAGTTTGATGAAAAGACGATCCTGAACCTCGCATGGCAGTATGAACAGCGCGGCTATCAGGCGAAAGAAACAAAGTGGGGTGTCAAGCTGTGAAATACGAACTAGTCGCGGGCTTTGAGACCCATGTCGAACTACAGACCAAGACCAAGATCTTCTGCTCCTGCACCACCGCGTTCGGCGGCGATCCGAATACCCACTGCTGTCCCGTGTGCATCGGTCTGCCCGGTACCCTGCCGAAGCTGAACGAGCGCGTGGTGGAATACGCGATCATGGCGGGTCTTGCTACCAACTGTGAGATCGCCGAGATCGCCAAGATGGACCGCAAGAACTATTGCTACCCCGACCTGCCGAAGGCCTATCAGATCTCGCAGTACGATAAGCCGCTGTGTCAGCACGGCTGCATCGAGCTGAGCAACGGACGGCGCATCCGCATCCTGCGCATCCATATCGAAGAGGACGCCGGCAAGCTGATCCATAACCACGGCGACACCTATGTGGACTATAACCGCGGCGGTGTGCCGCTGATCGAGATCGTCACCGAGCCGGACTTTCGCTCCGTCGACGAGGCGAAGGAGTATGTGGAGCGTCTGCAGCAGATCATGCGCTGGATCGGCGTGTCCGACTGTCGTATGCAGGAGGGATCGATGCGCTGTGACGTCAATATCTCCGTGCGTCCCGCGGGCTCAGAGGAGCTGGGGACCCGCACCGAGATCAAAAATATGAACTCCATCACCAATATCGCCAAGGCGATGGAATATGAATATGAGCGTCAGTGTGAGCTGATCGAATCGGGCGGCGCTGTCGTGCAGGAGACCCTGCGCTATGACGACGCCTCCGGCACCACCTCGTCTATGCGCTCCAAGGAGGATGCGCATGACTATCGCTACTTCCGCGAGCCCGATCTCGTCACGATCCAAGTGCCGAGAGAGAGAGTAAAAGAGATCGAGGCGCGCCTCCCCGAGCTGCCGGATGAAAAATTCGCCCGCTATACCGAGGCGTACGGCATCCCCGAGAAGGACGCCGCCATGCTCACCAAGTACCGCCGCATCGCGGAGTATTTTGACGAGGCTTGCGAGGGGCTGAAAACGCCTAAGACCGCTTCTAACTTCATCATCGGTCAGATCTTCCGCAGACTGGAGACCGAGGCGGATAAGGAGGCCTTTGCGGTCAGGACGACTGCCGCGCAGCTGCGTGAGCTCTGTAAGCTGCTCGAGAGCGGCAAGCTGAAGAATAACCTCGCAAAGTCCGCGCTGGATAAGATGCTGGACAGCGGCAAGCCTGTGACCGACTTCGTCTCTGAGAGCGACATGGCAGGGCTCGATGACGCGACCCTGACCGAGTACTGCAAGAACGCGATCGCCGCCATGCCTGCCGCCGCCGCCGACTATCGGGGCGGTAAGGAAAAGGCGCTCATGGCCATCCTCGGCAACGTGATGAAGCAGTCCCGCGGCCGTGCCGACGCCGGAGCTGTGACCGCGAAGCTGAAGGAACTGCTGAGCCGCTAAGAATCATCATGAACAGCATAAGAGACCTGTCCCGCCGGGCGGGTCTTTTTGTTTTTCATGATCGGGGAAGGGTTACCGTTTGAACCTCCGCTCTTCGTTCTTCGCTCTTGGCTCTTAGCGCAAAATCGCCGTCACCGCCGTCACGACCCTCAAAAACGGCTTATCCATGCGGTTTTTCGCGTGACAGAGTCAAAATACGACGCTGTCACGTGACACCGATCTCCGTCACGGTTCGTCACAGCTTTCGCTCCGTCACGGTTCTGCACATCACTTGCTCCTTCACGGTTCGTCACAGCCCTCGCTCTCATCCGCAAGGCGCAGGTCATGCGAGGCGGCATAGACCGCGATCACACGGCGCTCGCCGCATACACAGCGAAACATCACGGCGCACAGCACAAGTCTCGCTGAACCATCGCTGAGCACATAACAAAACCGCCGCTGCATGATGCAGCGACGGTGATCTGATGTTAATATAATTCTACAACGGAATAATAACAGAGCTTACCGGTGCATAATAATTCCGGTATAGAATAATGGCGGTGCTGACAATCAGTGAAATCATTCTGATTCAGAAATATAGCTGTACCGTTGCAGCGGTAAATCATTCTATCATAGAATAATAGCTATACACTGTTCATAACTGATAATTCCTGCTAAGAATTAACGAACCGGCTTCGCATAGGTCTTGCTGAGGAAGCTGTCGGCCTTGACCGTATAGCGGGTATGGGTGCCTCTGCCGATCAGACCGGCGTTATCAAACACCTCAACGGCGAAGTCCAGCCGCCGTCCGTCGAAGGCTGTCAGCGTGCTCTTACACACCACGCCCGCGCCGATCGGTGAGGCGGACAGGTGCTCGATGTTGACAGCCGTGCCGACCGAGGTGATCCCCTCGCCGAGCAGTTCTTCTATGCTCTCGGCACAGCAGGCCTCGCACAGGGCGATCATCGCCGGGGTCGCAAAGACCCTCAGCGTGCCGCTGCCCATCGCGATCGCGGTGTTCGCCATGGTCACGGCGACGGATTTCTCTCCTGTCAGTCCGATGTGGATCATATGCATTGGCTCCTTTTCGGTGATGTATGGGTGGCTGATCGGGTGTGCCGGTGTCCGTGATATGCTCGTCAACGGCAGGAAGTGACGGCGTTCGGTGTCACGTGACAGCGTCGTATTTTGACTCTGTCACGCGAAAAACCGCATGGATAAGCCATTTTTGAGGGTCGTGACGGCGGTGACGGCGATTTTGCGCTAAGAGCGAAGAGCGAAGGGAAGCGATGACGCGTTTTGCAATATGACTGAATGAACGCCCCTGCAGCTCCTCCCTTCTCACTCCTCGTTGGTTCACCGGTAACCATCAACCGGTAACCGGTAACCATCAACCGGTAACCATTTCATAGTTCTTATTTCTATTCGTACTCCACGACGTTGACCCAGCGGTCGAGGAAGGCTTCTTCCTCCGGATTGGCCTTGACGCTCCGGGTACAGGCGACGATGGGCATCCAGCGCTGGACATACTGCTTCGCGGTGTCCGTCTCCTTGCAGAACAGGTTCAGATACTGCTCGGCGATCGCATCCTGACCCTTCAGGCAGAAGAGCATATAGGTGCGCGCGGCGTCGGCGGCGGCGTTGCCCTGCGTCACGTGAGACCAGTCGAGGATGCAGTAACCGCCGTCATCGGTGATGATGATGTTGGACGGGTTGAAGTCGCCGTGGCAGATCTTCTTATGATCCTTCATGGAGTCGAGGCGGGTATGCAGCTCATAGCGGGTGGTCGCGTCATAGCGCGAAGCGGAGATCTTGCGGTTGAACTTATCCTTGATCTTATTGAGCAGGGGAGCCTCCTTACTGAAGATCTCCTTCTGGATGCTGACGAAGAGCGCGAGATACTCGCCGATCCTGTCGGGATCCTCGTCCATCAGCTGCTGCAAGGTCTTGCCGGGGATATACGCGAGGCGGATCGACCACTTGCCGTCGATCTTGCTGACCTCGAGCAGCTTCGGAACATTCAGACCGGTCTCTTCGATACGCGCCTGATTCAGGGCTTCGTTGAGGATGTCCGCCTTGCTGAAGTCGCTGTCGAATACCTTCAGGACGGTGTCGCCGTCCTTGTAGATGACCTTGCCTTTGCGCCGGGCTAAGATTTCGTAGTTATTCATGATCCTGCCTCCTTATACATCCTGATGCTCGCCGTAGTAGGCGTTCAGGTACATCTGCCTGATCTGGCTGATCAGCGGATAGCGCGGGTTTGCGCCCGTGCACTGGTCGTCGAAGGCCTGTTCCGCCATCTCGTCGAGGGTAGAGAGGAACCTCTCCTCATCCGGCACATAGTCGCGGATGGTGGGCTTGATCTCGATCGCGGCCTTGAGCGCGTCGATCTTCCGGAGCAGTCCCGCGAGCTTCTCTCTGTCGTCCGTGCCCTCGATGCCCAGCGCCTCGGCGATCTCGGCATAGCGTCTGAGCGTATGCGGATGATCGTACTGCGAGAAGGTGCCCATCTTGGTGGGTGCTTCTGCCGCGTTGAAGAGCAGGACCTCGTTCATCATCAGGGCGTTGGCGACGCCGTGGGGAATATGGTGGAAGGCGCCGAGCTTATGCGCCATAGAGTGCATCACGCCGAGGAAGGCGTTGGCAAAGGCCATGCCCGCCATCGTGGCGGCGTTCGCCATCTTCTCGCGCGCTTGCTGATCCGGTGTGCCGGTCGCGGCGCTCTGATAGGCTGCGGGCAGGTATTCGAAGAGGACCTGCAGCGCCTTGATCGCGAGGCCGTCGGTGTAGTCGGTGGCCATGATCGAGGCATAGGCCTCCAGCGCATGAGATACCGCGTCGATGCCGGAGGCGGACGTCAGTCCGCGCGGGGCGTTCATCATCAGGTCGGCGTCCACGATCGCCATGTCGGGCATCAGCTCATAGTCCGCCAGCGGATACTTGATGCCGCTGACCTCGTCGGTGATGACGGCGAAGGGGGTGACCTCAGAGCCTGTGCCGGCGGAGGTGGGGATCGCGACGAAGTATGCCTTCTCGCCCATATGCGGGAAGCCGTAGACGCGCTTGCGGATGTCCATGAAGCGCATCGCCATATCCTCAAAGTCGACGTCCGGATGCTCATACAGCACCCACATGATCTTGGCGGCGTCCATCGGAGAGCCGCCGCCCACGGCGATGATGACGTCGGGCTTGAAGGACGCCATCAGGGAGGCTCCCATCTTGGCGCATGCGAGGGTGGGATCGGGCGCTACCTCGCTGAAGGTCGTGTGCATGATGCCCATTTCGTCGAGCTTCTTCTCGATCGGAGCGGTATAGCCGTTCGCATACAGGAAGCTGTCGGTGACGATGAAAGCCTTCTTCTTATTCATGATGCTGCCCAGCTCGTCGAGCGCGACACTCAGGCAGCCCTGCTTGATATATACCTTCTCAGGTGCTCTGAACCACAGCATATTTTGCCTCCTCTTGGCGACGGTCTTGATATTCATCAGGTGCTTGACGCCTACGTTCTCACAGATGGAGTTGCCGCCCCAGCTTCCGCAGCCGAGGGTGAGGGAGGGAGCGAGCTTGAAGTTGTAGATGTCGCCGATGCCGCCGTGAGAGGACGGGGTGTTGACCACGATGCGGCAGGTCTTCATGCGGCTCTGAAATTCTGCCAGCACGTCTCTGCGGCTCAGCTCGTCGATGTAGATGGAGGCGGTGTGACCGTAGCCGCCGTCGGCGATGAGCTGTTCGGCGTTGGCGAACGCCTGCTCGATGCTGTCGTACTTGTACATCGCAAGGACGGGGGAGAGCTTCTCGTGTGCGAACTCTTCGCTCAGGTCGACGCTGTCCACCTCGCCGATGAGGATCTTGGTGCTCTCGGGTACCTCAACGCCGCTGAGCTGCGCGATCCGAAAGGCGCTCTGACCGACGATCTTCGCGTTCAGGGAGCCGTTGATGATGATGGTCTTGCGCACCTTGTCCAGCTCCTCGGGACTGAGGAAGCGGCAGCCGCGGTACAGGAACTCCGCCTTGACCCTGTCATAGATGGACGCGGGCACATGGACGCTCTGCTCGGAGGCGCAGATCATGCCGTTGTCGAAGGTCTTACTGTGAATGATGGAGTTGACCGCCATGATGATGTCGGCGCTCTCGTCGATGACGGCGGGAACGTTGCCTGCGCCGACGCCGAGGGCGGGCTTACCGGAGCTGTAGGCCGCCTTGACCATGCCGGGACCGCCGGTGGCAAGGATGATGTCGGCCTCCTTCATCAGGGTGTTGGTCATATCGAGGGAGGGTACGTCGATCCACTCGATGATCCCCTCGGGAGCGCCTGCCTTGACGGCGGCGTCGAGGATGATCTTGGCTGCGGTGACGGTGCTGTTCTTCGCACGCGGATGGGGGCTGATGATGATGCCGTTGCGCGTCTTGAGCGAGATCAGACACTTGAAGATCGCGGTGGATGTGGGGTTGGTGGTCGGGATGACCGCTGCCACCACGCCGATCGGCTCGGCGATCCTGACGATGCCGGCAGCCGCGTCCTCTTCGATCACGCCGCAGGTGGGGGTGTTCTTGTAGGCGTTGTAGATATACTCGGCGGCATAGTTGTTCTTGATGACCTTGTCCTCCGCGACGCCCATGCCGGTCTCCTGTACCGCGAGCTTTGCGAGCGAGAGGCGCGCCTTGTTGGCGGCCAGGGCAGCCGCCTTGAAGATCGCGTCGACCTGCTCCTGCGTATAGGCTGCAAACACGCGCTGTGCCTCGCGGACGCTGTCGATGCGCGCTTCTAATGCCGCGACGCTGTCGACAGGGATGCGTTCCATGTTCATATTGATGACCTCCTTTTCGGTCGGAGGGAATAGAACCCTCAGTATCAGTCTAAGTATAGCATACGCAGGAGATATATGCAATTTGCATTTGCGCTAAAGATTAAGTTTTTTGTTGTGAAAAGTGATGGGACAGAAGGGGTGAAGGATGAAGGAACAGCAGTAGGGCGGGGGCTTCTGCTCAGTCTCCTCTACGGTATCGCCGCAGCACAGCAAAATACCCCCATCCGATCGGACAGGGGTAAACTTGTTGTATAGCGATTAACCGAAATATCTCTTCAAAAGACCCTTGAAGCCGGCGCCGTGGCGGGCTTCGTCGCGAGCCATCTCATGAACGGTATCATGGATCGCGTCGAGATCGGCGGCCTTCGCGCGCTTTGCGAGGTCGAGCTTACCGGCGCATGCGCCTGTCTCAGCCTCAACGCGGAGCTCGAGGTTCTTCTTGGTGCTGTCGGTCAGTACCTCGCCCAGCAGCTCGGCGAACTTCGCAGCATGCTCAGCCTCTTCAAAGGCATACTTGGTGAACGCGGCGGAAACCTCGGGATAACCCTCACGGTCGGCGACTCTCGCCATGGCCAGATACATACCGACCTCGGAGCACTCGCCCTCAAAGTTGGAGCGCAGATCAGCCTTGATGTCCTCAGCTACATCGGCGGCAACGCCCAGAACGTGCTCACAGGCAAAGCCGGCGTCTTCTTTGACCTCGTTGAACTTCGAGCCGGGAACCTTGCAGACAGGACACTTCTCGGGCGGCTCGGGACCCTCGTGAACGTATCCACATACGGGACAGACCCATTTTTTCATGACATTTTCCTCCTTCGTAATTAAGAGACGGCTTCATCTCTCGGATTATCTGCATCA
>Ga0310690_10008484_pt1 | contig 13030 bp, 9 predicted proteins | sample AusTroGonzalo_MG_2_FD_207661 | JGI IMG/M metagenome (GOLD analysis project Ga0310690, IMG submission 207661) | Bovine rumen microbial communities from tropical cattle in Woodstock, Queensland, Australia - Gonzalo_04 (v2) (version 2) | ecosystem: Host-associated > Mammals > Digestive system >... | reverse complement strand
GACCGGCCTCTATGCGTATCTTGCCCAATGCGTTGTCCCAGGTGTTAAGGGCTGTCTCCCTTATGGCATCGAAGCCGGCCTGACTTTCCTCCTTGAGGAACTTACGTGCATTCTCCGTGCTCTTCAGCGAAACAGCGATATAGATGACCTTGGGCTTGCCGTCATCAGCCAGGGGGAGTATCTTGGCGTATAGGGCAGATTCCTTGTCCTGAGCAGACAGATCGGCATCGCCGGCAATGGCAGAGGCTAAATGGGAGGCGTTGACAGCAGTCTTCCCTGCATTATGGATGAAGGCGTGTGCCAAATCGAAGTCGGGGGAGGATAGGGCAAAGAATACCTTGTAGGGCTTCTCACTGCCGAATCCGCCCTGAAACTCGCCGTAACCGCCCAAAGTCTTACTGGCAGCATCATATTCAAGCGTACCGCCATAGAACTGACCGTGCTGTTCGGGAACGATGTGTTGGGAAAGACTATGAGCGGCATCAAACAGCAGTGTGGCTTCTCCCTTGTCCTTGGAAACCGTGTTGTATGTGATGCGATAGGCTGCTGTATGGGCAGCAGGAGCTATCTCTGTTAGGATATCATAACGGGTGAGTCGTGCCTTATAGTAATAAGGATGCAGCACCTCTTGGTCCTTGTCGGAATCGTGTGCGTTCTCGATGGCAGTGAATCCGCGCTGGGGAGAGAGCAGGAGTTGTCCGTAACGTCCCCATCCGGTACCCGTCACGTGCAGTTGTCCGAAACCGCGGACGGGCTGGTTCTCCTTATAGCCTGCATGACCGCCATGTATGGTCTGAGGCTGGGGGCATATACTTCCGTGAGGGAGCTGCGGACCGACGGTGCAGTTACTGCCTCCGTGGGTGCCCATCAGCACTTGTACTTTGTCGGATAAATGGTTGTTGTCCTGGGCCGAAGCCTTTGTTGTAATACAGAGAAGCGTCAGTAACGCTAAGAATAGTTGTTTGTTGTTTTTTATCATTAGGTGTTATAAATAGTTGTGTCTTTCTCTCTTTAGAACGTGGCGCCTATTGTTACCGTCAGCTTCCGCTCGGTGGTCTTGAAGCGTTTGCCGTCCTCCCAATAGAAGCAATGGTTGGTGATGCCCCGTGAGTAGGTTCCTCGCAGGTAGAATCCGCTGATGCGGACGGACAGACCGAACTCGCAACCAAAGTTCACACGCTTGGGCCAACCGTCCTCGCCATAGTTGAGGTACTCCATGCGTGTATATCGGTTACCCATGTAATGGCCGTACCAGCTGGACGAGATATAATCCCATACCGTAGAGGTGCCCCAGTCGGCATTGGAGAGCTTGCCGTAGATGATGCAGTTCATGTTGACACCGGCATGCAGGGAAATCTCGGCCCTGTCGTCGGCAAAGGGGAACGAGATGGTTCCGTTGATGGGAATGTAGATGTCGCCCTCGCTGAACTTGTTGTATCCCATAGGTCTTCCGCTGGCCAGATACTGCTCGTAAGCCAAACCTGTGCGGCATCCCACGGCGAAGTGCTCGCTCAGCTTGAGTGAGGGATGGTAGAATAAACCTACCTGGAAGCCATGAAGGAACTTATCCTCCAAGCCAAAGAGGTTCTCGTGAAACACCTGACCGTTTCCGAAGTCAGTAACAAACTGTTTATTGACATAACCTACCTCGGCAGAGAAATTGCCTTCCTCTGCAAACTCCTGCGCATTGACCGTATTGCTCAGGCAGAAGGCGGATAATAGGATTAGTAAGGACTTTTTCATCGATAGTTATTTAAATTAAGAATTAAGAGAGAAAAAAGAAGAATTAGTCTCGCTCGTACGTGGCGATGTTGCCAGAGCTTTCCTGCACATCTACCTTGTAGCAATGGGGAACACGGTCGCAAATCCAGCGGGCCATGTTCTCTGCCGTAGGGTTGAAGGGTAGGATAGAGTTGAGGTCCTGATGGTCGAGGGTGCCATGCACCAGTCTCTTCACCTCGGTAAAGTCAACCACCATGCCGTCCTCGTCCAGTTCCTTAGACTTGCAGTAAACGGTAATTAACCAGTTGTGTCCGTGCAGACGCTCGCATTTGCTTCCTTTCTCCAGCGTTATGTAATGACTGCCGGAAATCTCCATCTTTTTTGTTACGTAGTACATGCTTAAATATTTTCTTTGGTCAAAGGTACGAATAATAATCTTAATAAACTATAAAAGCAACCGTTCAAATTCCCTTTTTAACAAAAAAGATGCTAACTTTGTGCGTCAAAACTAACAATTAGCTTAAATAAGGTATATGAAAAAGATTATTTTCGTCTTGCTCGCAGCAGCAGTATCAACGGGTGCTATGGCCCAGTTGAAGGTTAACAAGTACCACGAGCCTATCAAGGTGGAGAAGAAGTGGTTGAAGTACAATCCCGGTGATGTGGTATTCCACGATGAGGCTCCTGAGACAGAGGGTTCAAAGATTTACCACAACATCATCCCCAATCCCACTCCTTATATTCAGGAGAATGCACGCCGTGTGCTGCAGACTCTGTACTACGGTCCCAATGACAAGAACATCCCCAAGATCAAGACTATCAACTACAGCCTGGTTAATGAGGACGGTATCAGCTGGAAGTACGGCGATGGTGACAACGTAGGCGTATGCTATACAACCGGTTGGATTGAGAAGAGTTTCCAGAACAATGATACTATGCGTCTTGACTACGAGACTCGTGGTGTGCTCTATCATGAGCTGACTCATGCTTACCAGCTGGACCCTCAGGGTTGCGGTAGCTATGGCGACGGTGGCGAGAACTGGTGTTTCATAGAGGGTATGGCTGACGGTGTACGTGTTGCTTGCGGTTGCTTTGATCAGGACTTCAAGAGTAATGACCGTCCCCGTGCTGATACATGGCGCAAGGGTTACCGTGTTGCCGGTTACTTCCTGTACTGGTTGATGCTGAACAAGGACAAGGACTTCCTGCGTAAGTTTAATGCCTCTGCTGCTGAGTTGAATCCCTGGTCTTGGGACAAGGCTATGAAGCACGTTCTGGGTGACAAGCCTGAGAATGGCGTTGAGGAGCTCTGGGACGAGTACTTGCACGCTATTGGGGACAGATAAAGACCCCTCTCCAACTCCCCCGAGGGGGAGAGCGGGAGAGAAAAGATAAAAGAGAAAAATTAAAAGAGAAAAGATAAAAGAGAAAAATTCTCATATAAGAAATGCCTTGCAAGTTTGCAGGGCATTTTTATTTTTTCTTTAATTGGAGATTGGGTTTGGGAAAAAATGTCTATATTTGCTGCATAGAAACATAAAAATGATATGGAAAGACCAAGATACGATATTCTGGATGGCTTGCGTGGCGTGGCAGCGCTGATGGTGTTGCTGTACCATGTCTTTAATGATGCCAAGAGTTTCTTTGTGTGGCCAACGCCTGTAGACGAGTTCTACCATAGCTTCCTGGGTGTGGACTTCTTCTTCATCCTCTCTGGCTTTGTGATGGGGTATGCGTATGATAACCGTCTATCCCCCGACCCCTTCCCAAAGGGCAGGGGAGATACATTGACCTTCTGGGGATTTGTTAAGAGGCGTTTGATACGTCTGCATCCTATGGTGGTGATGGGCGTGCTGTTAGGTGTTGTGGCCTTTCTTATTCAGGGATGTACCAAGTGGGATGGCAGTGAGGTGACCATAGAGGCTGTGATGTGGGCTATGTTGCTGGCTCTGTTCCTGATTCCTGCTCCCAGTGGATTGGATGTGCGTGGCAATACGGAGGCATTCCCTCTGAACGGTCCGCACTGGTCGTTGTTCTTTGAGTACATAGGCAGTCTGCTCTATGGCCTGCTGCTGCATCGTCTGTCCACCAGATGGCTACGTGTATGGGTGGCTTGTGGCATAGTGTCCCTTGCATCCTATGCTCTGTCACAGGAGGATGGTGGCGTTGCCTACGGTTGGTCGTCAGAACCAAACAATTTACTGGGTGGTGCTTTGCGTATGCTTTATGCCTATCCTATGGGTTTGCTGATGGCGCGTATGTTCCGTAAGCGTCAGCCTAAGCCCATAAAGGGGCCTGTCTTCCTGCTGAGCAGTTTGGGGTTGGTGGCTCTGTTGGGGCTTCCCTTGTTTGGCGGCAAGGATACAGAGACCATCTACCAGCTTGTCTGCCTGTTCTCCTTCTTCCCTGCCATTATATGGTTTGCGGCGAGAGGCATTGTTACGGGGTGGAGACAAAAGGCTGTGTCCTTCCTGGGCCGTTTGTCCTATCCGCTTTATGCCGTACACTTCCCCCTTATATACCTTTATATTACGTGGGTGGGGAAGGACGGTCACCCCTATGAGAGTTATTCACAGCCCTGGCTGTTAGCTGCCATTACCCTTGCAGCATCAATCCTGCTTGCCACTCTGTGCCTGCTGTTCTACGATGAACCGTTAAGGAAGAGGCTGAGCCGTAAATAACCTCGCTCACAGAGGAGACAAAATAAAATGTCCGTGAACAATCCTTCATTTGTTCACGGACATTTGTCTTACTGTTCATCAACGTTTGTATTACTGAACCGCAACTTTCTTGCCGTCAATGATGTAAATTCCCTTTCTTAATCCATTGACCATTGAATATTGACCATTGAACATTCTGCGACCGCTGAGGTCATAAACTGCTTTGTCAGATTCTTCATTCTTCACTCTTAATTCTTCATTTATTGAAGTAGTTTCCTCCCACTCGTCCAGGTCGCCGACGATGGTACCGTACTCAGCCCAGCTGGAGTTCTGGTATTTCTGGAGTGAGCTGGCATAGACATGGATGGTGGGGTTCTTGCTGAACAGATAGCCGCCGGTGGATGGAGGTGTGGCTGCCTTGACATATACATCCTTCACCTTAGACTCGTAGAAGGCGCCCTTTGAAACTGTCCTGACGGCCTTGCCGATAATAACGGTGCTCAGTCTCTCGCAATAAGCAAAGGCATCCTCGCCAATGGTTGTCACCTTGTCGGGAATCTCAACTGTTCTCAGACCCGAACGTGAGAAGGCATTCGTGCCTATCTGTGTGGTTCCCTTGGGCAGCTTGACGTTATCCAGCTTGGTGAAGTCCTGGAAGGTGTATGCACCCAGAACATTGGCTGAGGTGGTATAAGTCTGGTAGTATGCTGTTCCGCCGGATACAATCTGTGCATCCGTAAGGTTAAGGGATGTCAGGTGCTTCTCGGAGATAAGCTTACGCAGGTACTTGATGTCCGTACCGTTGATTCTGCCGCTGAGGTTCAGCTTGATGGTCAGGTCGGACATGCTGTTCTCCAACTGGCCTGCCCTGGTTGTTGCGACAGTCTCCACGCCGCCTTCAACTCTTGGTACTTCGTGCATTGTGCCGTCAGCATCAACGGCGTAGATGGTGAAGTCCTTGCCCACGCTTCTGGGGATGCAGATATCCTTGGCATTGGCGGCATACTTCAGGTTGCCCTCTGCGTCTTTCATCAGGAATCCGATTCCGCCCTTGCCCTCCATGGCATAGAGGCTGTCGACTTTCAGATAGACATACTCTGCCGGTTCGCAGGCTCCGGGCAGATAGCTGGTGTACTGGCCTACATCGCCGCACTGGCCGACCTTCTCGTTGTCGCGATAGTAGCGCACTCCTTTGGCAGCAGGGATGAAGTCCGTGGCGGGCATAGACTCAACACGGTCCTCGATGAAGATAATCTCGGTGTTCTTCTTGGGATATTGGGCAATCTCGGCCTTGGTCCTGTTGATATCTGTCTGTCTGTTGGTCACATAATGGTCTCCGTAGCACTCCAGATAACGGTTGGTGGCCGGAATGAAGAAACCATAGACATTGAAGAAGTCCGTGAGGTCTTCCTGTGCAACCTCGCACACCTTGCGGACGAACTTCAGGCCAGACTTGTTGCAGTTTATGTTTACGCCCTGTGACTCGATTCTGTCAGCACGCAGAGCCTTGAAGAGTTCGGGATAGAACGAGGTGTTCTTCTGTGCCTGGTGATAATAGAGGTAGAGAGAGAAGAACATGCGCAGGCAGCTGTTGTCGATGGGACGCCAGTAGAATGCCTCGGGGCGTGCAAACTCCTGCATGGTAACACTCAAGGGTCTGCCCGTAGATGCCCTGTGACCCATCATCCAACGGCAGTAGTTGGAGAAGAGGTCGTTGCTGCCCTCGGTAAAGCCCTCCAGCATGATGGCAAACTGATGCTGGTGTCCGATCTCGTGCGCAAGGCCTCCCTCGTCGAAGTTGGAGATGTAGGGATTCAGGCAGATCTCGGAAGCACCGGTGGAGAAATGGGTGCCGAACTCGGTGGCATGAGCATAGGAGCCGGGCGAGTCATTGTCCACATAGATGGGGTTGTTGAAGTAGCTGGGGTAGAAGGCATCGCCACCGCTCAGGTACCAGGGAGCGCCGGCCTTCTCGCCGTTGGCCACGGATTCGTTGATACCGAAGAGGTCGTTCTCCCATACGGCAACGCTGTCCAGGCAGGCAATGGACTTGTGAATCTGATTCGGGTAGGTCTTCTTGAGGATGGATGTCCTGATATTCATAACAGAGTGAAGACCCTTGATCTCGAATGTCGTGAAGGTGACGTTCTTCAGCAATGCCTTGTAGTCCGTATCGGTATGGCGTGAAGCGTCATAGTAGCCGTTCATCACACCTCCCTCGATGTGAATCTTTATCTTGGGCCACTCTGTCAGCTTTTTGGTCATGCTCTTGCTGTCGGCAGTATAAAGAATGTAGAAGAGTTTGTCGGCCTCGCCGTCTATGACGTTGAGTCCCTTCTGCAGTTTCTGTCCTGCCTTGGCACTGGTAATCATCTGGTCCACTCCTGCTGTGGCAATGTACAGGGTGGCGTCCTCAGGAACGTCACTGTCAACGAAGACATAGAGCGGGTCGCCGTCGTTTTTGGCATAAATACCCGTGGGGTTGCCCATGAAAGAGGCAAAACGGGCCCATAGCTTCTCGTTCCAATAGGCAGCATCGCTGTAAGCCTTGTATTCGTTGATGCGGAAGTCTTTCTCGTACTTCGCCCAAGTCTCGTTCTTTACCTTCAGGGCTATGGTAACCATGTATTCAGGCATGCCGGCTGCAGTCATGTTGGCAGTCAGATCCTCATCGCTCATAGCCTGATATTCTGCCTTCAGCTGGGTGCAGGCAGCATCCTCAAAGTAAGTTGCGCACAACTCCTTGGCCTTGTCATTCTCGTCGGGCTCATATGGATAATACCTTTCCAAAGTACCTGAGAAAGTGGAAGCCCAATCTGTCCAACTGGATGCCTTGTAGTCTGCCAAAGCGTCTTTGTAAACGTAGACGGGAACTTTGGAACCGAACAGGTAAGATGATGTAGTGGGCGGGTTCATAGGCTTAACATAAGCCTTTGATACAGGAGAACTATAGAATGTACCTTTGCTAAGTGTCTTAACCTTCTTGCCAATGACAACAGTCGTCAGAGAGCTGCAGTAGGCAAAGGCATCCTCGCCAACAGAAACCACACTGTTGGGAATCTCTATCTTCTTGAGACCTGTATTAGCGAACGCATTACTCTTGATAGATGTTATAGTAGCAGGAAGTGTTATTGCCAGAAGCTTTGAGCATCCGTAGAACATGTTTTCTCCGATGATGTCATTCTTTGTGGTGTAGTTCTCAGTGTAAGCCTCGCCACCGGCTACGATGTGAACCTCTGACCAGTCTAGGGTTGCTACTTTCCCTTTGCTAATGAGTGAGCGGATGTACTTGATGTCTGAACCGTTGATGTAACCGGTTACCTTCAGCTCCTTGTCAGTTGATGTCAGAATGGAAGACAGCGTACCTGCCGTCTCTACGTTGATTTCTGTTTTTGCCCATATATTTACGGACACAAAACAAATGAGTGTTGTCAGCAGTAGCTTGACAACTCCTTGGGTGTTGATTCTTTGCATAGTATTGTGAATTATTCCTTAGTTAACCTTTTTATATTATATGGATGTGTTTTCAAGTTCCTCCGGTCATTCCCATGACCGAAGGGAACTGTGTATAGTTTGCGGAGAGGGGCTCTTCTCAGCTCTTGAAGTAGTAGATGAAGGTAGCCAGACCCTCCAGGGCTTTCTTGCCTGTCTCTTGAATCTCGATGGTGAACTTGATGGTAGTCTTGATGGCACCACGAAGGTTAGCCAGTTCCTCCAGTTTGGTTACCATGCGGATGTGCTGACCGCTGAGTACAGGCTGTGCGAACTTCATCTTATCCATGCCGTAGTTCATCATACGCTCCAGATTGTTGACCTCGATAATCTGATCCCAGAGGTAGGGCAGCATGCTCAGCGTCAGGTAACCGTGGGCGATGGTCTGTCCGAAGGGACTCTCGGCCTTGGCCTTCTCTATATCAACGTGTATCCACTGGTGATCCAGTGTAGCATCGGCAAACATATTGATACGTTCCTGGGGCAGTTCTACATAATCACTGGCACCCAAAACCTGACCTACATATTGCTGGAAATCCTCGTAGGAATTGATAACGACTTTGCTCATAATATGATGTTTTTGTTGTTTTGCTGGGCAAAGATACAAAATATAATTGAGAATTGAGAATTGAGAATTGAAAATTATGTCGTATCTTTGTCGCCGTAATGAGACATAAGCTTTTATCTTGTTTAATTGCATTCTTTGTCGGCTCGTTTGCTGCCATGGCACAACGTGCTGATGAGCGCACCATGGCTGATTTCAGGAGTATGGGCCTTCCGTTCTATGAGGGTAATGAGGTCAGGCTCTTGGTGGCGGGACCCGTTAAGTTCCAGGATATGTTTGCTGAGATAGAGCAGGCCAAGAGCTTTGTCCATATGGATTACTTCAAGTTTCAGGAGGACAGCATCTGCGGTGAACTCTTTGAGATACTGAAGCGTAAGGCGCAACAAGGTGTTAAGATTAGGATTCTCTATGACGACTTTGGCAACAGGTTCAGTAATTCACCGCTTTCAAAGGACTTCCTAAAGGAGGTGAGAGCCTGTGGCATAGAGATAGCAGCTTTTGATAAGTTCCGTTTCCCCTGGATCAATCATTTATTCCACCGTAACCATCATAAGATTTCCATCATAGACGGCAATGTCTGCTATACGGGTGGGATGAATGTTGCCGACTACTATCTGCATGGCAAACCCAAGTTGGGGGAGTGGCGTGATATGCATATCCGTCTGCATGGTCCTATAGTGGAGGGCTACGAGCAGATATTTGAGCGTATGTGGTATGTGGTAACGGATGAATTGCTTACACCAGGCAGATATGTGGGTGAGGACAGGAGCTGTTGTGATGTGAAGATTGCCTTGGCTGACAGAATACCACGTCTCTCGCCTGACATGATGCGCAAGACATATTGCGCTGCTATAGACAATGCGCAGCAGCTGATACAGATTGTAAATCCATACCCCTGTTTGAGTAACCCTATCCGTAAGGCGCTGAATAATGCCTTGGCACGTGGCGTGAAGGTTCAGTTTATGGTCTCGGAGAAGAGCGACGGGCAGGCAAACGCTGATGTTACGGGTTTGGAGATGAAGAAACTGATGAAGCGTGGGGCTGAGATTTATTATTATAAAGGTGGCTTCCATCATAGCAAGATTATGATGGTTGACGGTCAGTTCTGCACAGTTGGAACAACCAATCTGGATGCCCGCTCGCTGAAATTCGATTATGAAGTGAATTCCTATATCTTCAGTCCTGAGACTACGGCACAACTGCAACGGATCTTCCAACAGGACGTTGAGCAGCATTGCTATCTGCTGACGCCAGAGACGTGGAAGACATTGTTCCCTACATGCCGCAGGGTCAGGGCACGCGTCTATATGAGTATAAAGGGATTGCTTTAGAGGTTAATCATGTCGTGCATCAGCCTGATGTCCGATGGGTTGATACCCAGTTCCTTCAGAATCTTACTGCTTATGATAAACTCCTTATCGGGATCAATTTTCCGATTCTCGGTCCTATTCAGTTCTTCTGCCTGAACTTTGTATTCCTTGTAGCTGGCAAGGGCTTCCTTCCAGTTACCCATGGCAAAGTGAACATGTCCGGCAGTCAGATACTCAATGTATCGGTCTTTGTATTCAGTATGCTCGAGGATGGTCTGATTGTAGCGCAGGGCTAAATCAAATTTCTTCAGGTGAAGGGCGCACGTCTCTATGCAGGTCTTGAAGACGATATTGTCTGCCTGCATATAATCAAGTTTGAAGAGATACTTCAGTGCCTCCTCGTACTTTTCCATTTCTATCAGCACAGTGGCAACAGTGGTAAGGTAGTTGACATTGCCTGGGCTGATCTCTGTCAGTCTCAGTGCGGCTTCCAGCTGCTTGTCTTTTCTGCCCAACATCTCATAGCACTTCTGTAGCACAACTAACGCCCATTCGTCCTCCTCTTGGAAAAAAAGCATCTGTGTGAGCGGGTCAATGGCTTCGGCATATTTCTGATTCCGGAACAGGCAGTTGCTCTTCAACTTCAGCATAGCCAGGCTGGTGCCTGAGGTTGCTGCCATCTTGTTGAGCCAGGCAACGGGCTGGTCATAGATTTGGGCTTCCATCATCTCGGAGCATAACTCCATGATGTTGTCTTCTGTGAAATGCTCTTTGAACAAAGGGTTCTCCCAGAAAGTCTGAGGCCATGAGAAAGGATTCTCTATCTCGTTCCTGATTGGTGAATGGACGAAGATGCGATAGAGGTTCTGCATGGTGGTCTTCATATGGTTCACATAAGGGGAAAGGAACTCCTCGCCAGAAGCAACGCCTGACATATCAAGGGTCTGAGCCATCTGCTCTATGAATGTGTTCTTGTATTGTGTTTTTGCCAAGAACGAGAACATGGCATAACGGTCTATGTCGCATTCGCTGGGTAGGTCAAGTACCTGATATGCCTGCTTGTTGAATTTGCCGTCCTTGTCGAGGAGCAGTTCCTCGATAACGGGTGAACTTTTCTCGAAGGGAATCCACCAATGTGATATGTTTTCGCGCAGGAAATCACATTTGTACCATAGCTCAGTGCGGTTGCTCAGGTTGATGTCCAGACCTCTGTCTACCATGAACCTGATGTGTTCCACCTTCTTGTTCATCATTTTCTGCATCTCCTCTTGTGTCATGTTCAGGGAGAATTTTGCCATATCTTCCTGTTCCTTCTTGATGGCAATGAGTGTCTGCAGCATCAGTAACTTCTCCTTTATTACCACGGGGATGTTCTTGCTGATATTGCTGCCATGATAGCGGTTTTCTAACAGAGGATAGAGAGGCAGTTCTTTCTGGTATTTTTCTGCCAGTAGTATGATTGCCGTTATTGTCAGGGCATTCAGTTTCTTGCTTTCAGTATCGGTAAAGAGGAAGAGTAGGGATAGCTTCTCTATATCGAAATACTCCCACAATGACAGGGTAACAGCTCCCAGAAGGTGTATCTTGACAGATTCAGTTTGTCGGCTTATGAACTCGTACCAGTGTGCAGTGTCCTTTTGGCTCCATAATGGTGAAGTCCATATCAGGCCAAAGAGGTGATCTTGGATAAGCATCTCTTCGTCTGGTAACGCGCGTAATCCCCATTTCCTGATCAATGTGGTTTCGGGGTCAACACCATACAAGTCTTGTAGTTCGTGAAAGGTTTTTGCATACCAGGTGTGTACCTCCTGCAAACGTATGTCGCGGTGTGCAACACATAGTATCTCAAGTGCTTTCTTGCAGATTCTCTTCTGTGTCAGTGCTCTTTCGTCATCCTTTCCACCATCGGCAAGGAAGGTCAGCATGCAGTGGTAGTTTTCTGTCAGTTCTTCTACCTCAGAGATAATCTGACTGTCAGAACAGTAGCGTGCAATAATACTTAGCTGCTCCAGTCCTGGTCCGATGAAGAGGGCCGTTAGTTCTTTCCTACAAGATGTTGTTATGTTGTTAAGCGTTACGTTATCCATTATTTTCTGTTGAAGAATGTGGTATTGATGAATGTGTCTGGATTAAACTTCTTAGGTGTGATGTTACGGGTGGAAAGCCAGGTCAGGGCTTCTTCCGTATCCTTCTTCTTGGGGAGGAAGGGTTCTTTTATAGTTGTCAGTTTGAGAGAGTCGATGACAGAGTCGGGCATCTCATATTCTCTTCTTAATATAGACCGTAGAGAATCTGCATAGAGTCCTTTGTTGATGTTCTCTACAGCCATTTTGTAGGCAGCAATGAATTTGCGTGTCTGTTCTGTTTTCCTGCTGTCTTTATGCAGACTGTCTGTTGTAACCCAAATGGCAAACTGGTAGGATTTGTCCTCTGTCTGCATAAGTTTCTTGTCTCCTTGCATAATGGCCCATGAGGCATAAGGCTCTTCTAGCATAGCTCCTTCCAAGAGACCTGTTCGCATCATCTTACCACGGAGTTTTACGTCGTTGATTTGGGGGCGGTATATGCTATCCTGACTGATCTTGGCGCTGTCAAGCATCTTCTCGCACCAATAGTCAGTAGCACAAAGGCGGCAGATGGCAATCATTTTTTCGCTCATCTGTTGCATCTTCTTTACTTTCTTTCCCTTTTGGGCTACCAATGTGATAGGCTCTTCGTTTGCCAGGAAAGAGGTTACGGAAACAGAGTCGGAAAGACGAATGGCACGGATGATATCAGTATAGGCGATGTCTGCGTGTCCACGGGCTATAGCTGTATCAATATCCATTTGGGCTGAATAACGGAGCAAACGTATGTCCAGGTCCAAGGAATCTGTAATTCCCGTCAGTTGGGCATAGTAGATGGGTAGGCATCCCAGTGTGGGCATCAATGCCACATGAAGTGCCAGGCTGTCTGCTTGCTCTGATTCGGCTACAGATAGCATGGCCTCCTGTTTTTGAGCACAGGAGGCCAGCATGAGAATAGATAGTAAGAATGAAATAAAGTGCTTCATTCTTTAATCATTTACATTATTCACCTTTGATAGCTGCTACGCCAGGGAGAACCTTACCCTCGATGGCCTCGAGCAGAGCACCACCACCAGTAGAGATGTAAGATACCTTGTCGGTCAGACCGAACTTGGTGCAGCATGCAACAGAGTCACCACCACCGATCAGTGAGAAGGCGCCCTCAGCAGTAGCCTCGGCAACAGCGTCACCTACAGCACGTGAACCAGCACAGAA
>Ga0310690_10008483_pt1 | contig 13030 bp, 8 predicted proteins | sample AusTroGonzalo_MG_2_FD_207661 | JGI IMG/M metagenome (GOLD analysis project Ga0310690, IMG submission 207661) | Bovine rumen microbial communities from tropical cattle in Woodstock, Queensland, Australia - Gonzalo_04 (v2) (version 2) | ecosystem: Host-associated > Mammals > Digestive system >... | reverse complement strand
TTTCCTGAAATTTTATCAGTTACATAAGTATTTGTTCCATCATTATAATCAAATGGAATGGCCATTACTGGATTACCTATTTCAAACCACTTTGGAATAGGATAATTTTCACTTATACTACTGCAATATACATCAAAATTTGCTGGAATTTTTCCAGCTCCTCTATTATTACTATCATCACTAACCCAAATAGCATCATATCCACTACCCCAAACTTTATTGTAACTTCCACTTGTTGCTATTGCATTATACCACCAATTATTTGTATATGATGTATTCCAAACCTGCGGGTGTGTATGATAATCATTAAATGCCCGAATACCATACGTACTTGAAGTTCTATAAAACATTTGATAATATGCATTGTTGCGACCCATATCAGTTTGTCTTATAACAATTGCATCAGTATCAGTTAATGTATAATTATTATTATTTGTGTTAAATGAAGATGTCCAACTTCTAGATAATTTTGGACAATTATAAAACATTCGATAAAATTGATTAGTTCCACCATAGGATGTAATATCAACTGCAAGAATATCTGGTGAAATGTCTAGATTAGAACAGCCGTAAAACATTCCATAATAACAATATGATGGTAATACTCTTGCTGGAAGCATCTTTATAGGATTTCCTTTAATAGTACTACTTCCACTAGTATACATTGCACCTAATGAAGTACAACCATAAAACATTTGATAACAACAATATGATGCTGAAGAAGTAAATACAACTGGATTATCATAATTCGCTATTGTTATAGTTCCACTAGTTGTACCTCCTTTAAATGATAAAGTACCATCTGTTTTTAGATTTAATGAAGTACAGTTTTGAAACATATTTGCAAATACATAACTACCTTCAACACTATCAATATACTGTAAAAAGTTATCACTAACGTCTGTCAATGCAGCACAATTATGAAACATATATCTAAATGCACTATTTCCAACAACTCTAGTTGTAGTTGTTGTACTGGAATGATTAGTTATTCTATTAAGATATGGTGTACAAATAAGAGAAGTGCAACCTTTGAACATATTATAAAATGAAGCTGATGCAATTTCTCGATTTCCAACAATTGTTGAATATAAAAATCCTCTAGGATATTTTAAATTTGTACAACCTTCAAACATTGATTCACAACAATTTGGTGCAGTGTGTGCCAAACATATTTCTCCAGTTATTTCAGAATTATTTACTAAACCAGTACAACCATAAAACATTTTATAATAGCAGTGGTTTGCTGCATTTATTGCTGGAAGAGTCGGGACAAAAGAAACTGTTGTATTTCCTGAAAACATTTCAGAATAACAATAATTTGACAATGTTGTTGCGGGAAGTGTAAAAGATGGTACGCTTATATCAATATTGCAGTCAGAACCATAAAATAAACGAGATAAGTTATAGTTTCCAACTAATGTTGTTGATTCACCTGTCTTATCAAGAAGATACATTGCATTTCCATAAGCAACCGCCCTAGAACTTGCAACTAGTCTTAAATTTGCATTTACTGAAGTGGCACTTGGATTAGATTTTATTGATGTATAAAAACTACCTTCATTACTTCTAATATACAATCTATATCCTGCCGGTAAAGAAATTGAATAAAATGTGGCGGTAGAGAATGGAAAAGAATCTGGAATAGGGATTTTTTGCCATCCTTCAAATGTTGATGTGCCGTTTCTTAAGCCATATTCAATATCCCAGTTCAATCCTGAATAAGTTGTATCAGAACTATCTCCGGTTATAAAAACAAATGCTACACGAAAATCTATAGTAATAGCACTACTATTGGGATTATATATATAAAAAGAATCATTTTGTAAAGGCGGATTATCGTATTCTCGTCTGGCCATATCTAATTCAAATTTATTATCTTTAATATTCTAAGTAACTAATTTCTCTATCTATTTCATTTTCAAGAGAATATTTATCAAACTCTTCTATCTTATCATATAAATCTATACAATTACTATAAAGATTGTCAACAATAAGATTTTCATTGCATCTATCACATAGACTTATAAAAGTATAATATATCTTTCGACATATTCTTCCATAAAGATTATACTTATCAAGAATTTCATTAGCCTGTTGAAGAGTATAGAAAGTATCTTCACCATTGGCACGAATAGAGCATTCTGCATTGAATACTTGATAGTCTTTTACATATTTGTGAAGTGTATCAAAAGAATACTGTGAAAGTTCTTCTCTTTTCAGTTCTTTAAAGTCTTCTAAAGATATTGTTGGAGTATATGGCTTAGGTACTTCATAGAGATTTTGAACTTCCCAAACAGTTGCATTTGGATGACTTTCATAATATTCTTCTTGTTCTTGTGTAAATTGGGTCCATCCAGCATTTATAGAATCTTCTGCTGTTCCTTCAATTATTTCAGTCTCTTTAGTATTTATAATATATACGAAAAAATGTTTCATAATATGTCAAATAATTATTTTATCTTAATGTAGTATATGTCATTACAGTTTCACTTGCTGTTGTAGTTACAAATGAAAATTCCATTCTAGTACCACGTAATATTTTATATCCCCCACTTCCAAGAAGAGTACCACTAGCAGCATTGAATGTCACAGTATAATCAGCTGATGATGAACTATTATAAATTAGTAGATAACATAAAGAGCCTATTGTACTTGATGGACTAACATTTATAGTAGTATTTGCTGTAATATCTCTTTTATAATACTGATTATTAGTAACTGTCAAATTTCCAGATTGTGTAAATACTGATAATGTATGTTCATGGTCTCCAGCAGCGGCTTTTGTTGAACTTGTTCCGAGCCATGATGTTGGAGGGTTTGTAGGTAAATTTATAGAGCCCGAATCTGTTCCATTGACTTGGATTGCTGCTTGGGCAGTAGTACTTAGAGTAACAGTCTTACCTGTTACTGTGCTTCCACCACCTCCACTAGTCTTAATGACATTATTATTACTATCTAATGCTAAATATCCACTAGTTACAGGAGTACCGGATTGTATATTTGTAAGAGCTAAATTTGGTGAGTTTAATATTACTGGAGTAGTACTATTATTTGAATCTGCTTTTACCCAAACTGCATATTGAGTATTTCCTAAGCCTATTGTATCAGTTGCAACGCCAGGAAAAGAATCACCATAATTTCCTTCAATTGGATTATCCCAGTCTATGCCATTTTTATCTGGTATTACAACACCAGTTACCATAAATGATTTAAATGTTTTACCTTTAGGAGTTGCACTATTTATTTGTTGTAGAGTATCTGCTGGAATTGCCTGAGAACTTACAGTGCCACCACTTCCTACAGTAAGCATCTTTGGAGTACTAGTTCCTAAAGAAGTGATAGATAAATTACTTGTAGTTAATCTACCATTTTGCATATAAACATTAGCATTTGAAATAGCAGTAGCATTAGTTGCTTGTGTAGTATGACCTAACAAGTATGCTTTTCCAGTACCTGCAGCATCTGTAACCTTCTCATCAGTATTTGTTGGAATTGTCTGAGAGCTTACAGTACCATCTGTGCCAACAACTAACATTTGTGGTGAAGTAGTACCTAATGAAGTAATTGTTAATGCTGGAGTGGTAATACCATTTTCAGTAATAGAGCTCATAGATAAAATTGTTGAACCATCTGTATCATATTGTATTGCATCAATTTCAGCAGCTGATATATATGTTTCCAATTCAATATTATCAGTAGTACTATTTTTTGTTTGGACAAGAATTTCATTATTTTGTCCAGAAGCACTAATATAAAACTTATCAACATCATTATCAATATTAAATCCAATAGGATTTAATTCACTTGAATAAGCTGTATTTCCACCTACGTTAACATATGTTTTTACATCACCTGAACTTAATTCTAAAAGAGCGCTATAAGTAGAATCACCAGACTCTATAGAAATAGTATGCATAGAAGGTTCAATATTAATGCCTTCACAATATATTGATTCATCAGTTGTTCCAGTTCCAATAACTGTTGAAATTACAGATGATGCCAACAATGGGTGTTTAGAGTTAGATGTACTAGCAGTCTGCTTAACTTTTTCATCAGTATTCGAAGGCAGAGTAAGTGTCGTTGTACTAGAACCGGTTATATGACCATTTGCATCATAAGAAAGGTAAGGTACGATAAAGGTACCACCGTGTGACAAACTTGTTGTTGTATTTTTTCCAACATCAGTTCCCGCAGTTACACTATTGGTATGCTTGATATAAACGATATTACCATCTCTATATGTCTTTATACCACTATCTGTAGCATTACCAGTAATTGTCAACGTAGTACCCGATGACGCATTGGCTGTGAACAGAGAATTTCCACTACTATCACTTGTAGAACCACTAGTACCACTATACTGGCCTATAAGTGTCAAAGTCCCATTATTAGCGGCGGCTGGTATGGTGGGTTTGTCATTAAGGTCAATATAACTATTCGTAACGGCGGCTGGACCAACACCTTTTATTGGTATTGTATTGGAGTACATAACGACATACAAATGGGTTCCACTAGCAACACCACCACCAGAAGGTGCAATTACTGAACCGGAGAATGTTCCAGCTGAAATGGTAATTGTTCTTATATCACTCAAAATTCCATTCGTTGTAGATAAATCATAAGTTACACTAGTACCAAAATTGAATCTAAATGTATAACTTAATGTTGTAGACCTTGCATAAATGTGTACTGTATAAGTACCTGCTGTAAGGTCGGGTATTATACCGGAATTTCCGGATATTGTAAAGCTGCCAGCACCGCCGACATTGCTTCTATACATCTTACCGACTACTTGTCCAACACGTATTTCGGCATTCAAGTCCTTGATTATATAAGGGTCACTGGCATCAGCTGGATTCTTAATCTGAGTTAAGTACTTTGTCATATAATTTAAAATTAAATTGTTTCCTTTTAGTTATTTATAACTGAACTCGTATCGGTGGTCGTGTAAGAAACACCGAGGTTCTTTGAAGTTCCACCTGTAACGGCCTTCGTACCAGCGGAAGGAGTTCCCGTATTCGTAGTGGATGAAGCGTCATCTATTGCAAGGTTCTTCGATGTTCCCGAAGTTGTTCCCGAAGGAGTACCGGTGGTATTGGCGGTATTGGCTGCACTCAGGTATTTGGTGGTGACAGTACCGATTACATCAACGGTACCCGAAGCCGCACCGACTGCACCGGAAGTGGCGGTCGGATGGAAATACTTCGTGGTTACAGTACCGATTGTATCAACCTTGCTTGTAGTCTGTGATGTCGTACCCGAAGCCGTTGTTTCAAGGGACAGAGTAAGATGTTTGGTTGTTCCTGATGTTGTTCCCGAAGCTGCACCGACTGCACCGGAAGTAGCGGTCGGATGGAAGTACTTCGTGGTTACAGTACCGATTGAATTAACCTTGCTTGTAGTCTGTGATGTTGTACCTGAAGCTGTACTCTCTTCACCGAAATGCATATACTTGGTCGTGAAGTTACTTGCAATCAAAGCCTTCATACCGGCGGAAGCCTGTCCGGTAGAACCTGTTGCTGTGGATTCCGTTCCAAATTCAAGTTCATAGCAGTCATCACCTAGTGAGTTGAATGTATATGTCGGTTTTGCATATGCGTGGGTATGAGTCGCTGTAGCGGCTGAATTTGAACTCGGCGCTGTTACGGAACTCAAATATGCTTCACCACCGGATGCAGTTGTATCATATGTCATAGTCGCCTTCTTATATGGATGAGTATGTCCGGCGGCTGCGGCACCATTGGTGGTTACTTCTACGGAATGTACATACTGAACACCACCGTCCGATGTTGTATTCGAACCGAGACTGATGGTCGGCTGTGTAAATGTGTGAGTATGGTTTGTAGCGGAAGCCGTTATACTTTCAACATAAGTCACCCCACCGGTCGTAGCGGTGTTATCCAGCTGCTGTAACTTGTAAGGGTGGGTATGGGTACCCGAAGCGGCTCCATTGGTCGTCTTTGTAACAGATTCGACATAAGCCACACCGTCTGTTGATGTTGTATTCGAACCGAGACTGATGGTCGGCTGTGTAAAGGTATGGGTGTGTCCTGCCGAAGCGGCTCCACCGGTTGTCTTTGTAACAGAGGATACATATGCTATTCTTCCGGTTGCAGTGGAATCATTCGCTGTAAGTGTTATCGTCTGTGCCGGAACAGAATGGGTGTGGCCGCTTGAAGCCGCTGTTATGGAACTTACATAGGCTGTTCCCGATGAAGCGTCTCCGTTCAAGACCTGTTTGTAGTATGTATGGGTGTGGTCGGCTGTGGCGACATTATTTGAATTCGGAATAGTCAATGAACTTATATATGACACACCGCTTGAAGCGTTTCCGTTCAAGGACGCCTTGTCGTAAGTATGATGGTGTGGCAGGTCGGAAGCACTCGAAGGAACAGAAGGTCCCGAAACCGATATAATCTTACCTGTTGAATCCGTACCCAAATATGAAGCGTTTGTCAATGAACTGATTTTTATCTTATCCGGTTCAATTGAAACACTTTTACTATTACTGAAATTCTGACACTTTATTAAATTCGGAGCGATAAGCGCTTGGTTTAGTATATTTGATGTTGAGTCTTTACTCTCGACACTTATCTGTGAAGGTTGTATTCCGACAAGATTTCCGTTTGCGGCGTTTGAACCAATACGCATATATGAACCTGACGGATTAAATGTAAAATCCGTTTTATACTTCGATGAATGTGCTCCATCGGTGATAGATGAAGTTGTGGTCTCTGAAAATAATATAGGATAGTAATTATTATCGTTTGCGGCGGTTTGACCGACAAGTGTGTCTGTATCTTCCAGACTCGTATATAGTTGAATTTTGCCGTTCTTGTATTGGTAAACCGGTTGTGTTACATTCAACTCCAAAGTCGTTGTTGATGTAGCGACACCGATGAACTTATATATCTTACCATCTTCTGTAGTTGGTAAATCTTGAACATAAGGTGTTGTAGAGTCAATAACAGCACTTCCATTAGTTTGTGGAGTACATTTTACATATACTGGTTTCTTATCTGTAATAGTAGCATTTGCAGTAGGACAGAATGAATATCCCAAGGTTATATTATACTGTTGCCAAAGAATTGTAACAGCCGGTGTGTCATCTGCTGACAAAATAGTTGTACTTCCATAATACAATACATTTTTAAATGGGTCTATAGGAGTTGTGGAAACAGTCTTTACCGTTGTTGCTGATGTACTTGTTCCGGTACAAGCGGGAACAAATTTCGTACCGTCAGCAGAAGTAAACAATAATCTATATCTACCGGTTGCTGCAGAGACTGGTAGTGTATATGAATTGGTCCTCAACTGATAACCGATGGTATTACTATTGGAATCATAATCTCCGATAGCACACCATACACCATAAACATTTTCGGTTTTAGTATTACTCGTCAAATAATGAGTAAGTTTAATATTTGGATTATATACTAGTATAATGGTTGAATTTGTAGCATAATGTGTTGTTAAAGCACTTACATTATATGCAACCGGTCGATAAGTGGTTCCATTATCTATCGACAACACCGTTCCAGCTGGAGAAACACCTCTATTCGACGGAACTCTTAACATTATGATTCTTCCATCACGGAGTTCAGTATCCGTATCATTTATTCTCCATTTTGTTGATAAATAAGAACCACTAGTACCATCACCTGGAGTAGTACCACTTATTGTCTTGAGTATTGAATCACCTTCTATATTAAAAACCAAATCTTCCGGCATATATGTATCCGCCGTATTGAAAGTAAGTGTTTTGGATTCGCCCGGATTAACCGGTAAATTGATATTTGACATATTGTAAATAATTATTATGTAAGTTATTTATGTCTATTCAATAAAAAACAGACTGTGGTTTTCACAGTCTGTTTTTTGTAGAAAGTATTATCGGAATGTTTATTCCACCGAATATGAACCGTCGTAAACCTCGATGTAATATGTACTAGGTGTTACAGTTACGGGAACTGATGCGGTAGCGCTACCACCATTTACAGTACCACCGGCCGTAATACCTTTACCTACCACGACATCGCTTGCTGACATAGTTACACTACCGGCGGTTGTTGATGATGTCGAGGTAGTGATTGTAACATAATTGGTCATACCGGTATTTGATGATGCAAAACCACTAACACTTCCACTCATACTTCCACCATAGGTTGCACTAGCGGATTCGGTAACGGCTGCATTGGTAGGAGTACCGGCAGTGACAGTGGATGTACCCGAAACGGTTATTACAGGTATGTATTTGTTTGTTCCATCGGCAATAGTCGGTGTAACACTTGTTGAACTACTTGTAAATGATTCTGTTGTTGCACTTATTCCCGTTCCTGTTCCATTGGTTAAACCCGCATCGCTTGAAACTGATACGGCCGCACGTGTTACGGGAATGGTAGTTGTAATAGTACCAGCAGATGTATCAGCATCAGGGTCAAATATAACATAAGTACCCGAACTTGCTGGTGAAGTGGTTATTCCATAAGTACTTTCGGTTATAGCGGCTGTACCGTCTGTACCGTTGGTTCTAGACTTAAAGTTCGTTTTCGGTGTAACTGTCGAAAGACTTTTAGCAAAAGTTGCTGTTCCGGAAGTCAAACCACCACCGGTTGCCTCTGGTGTTACAATCGGAATATAGTATGATGTCGAAGGACTACCGACGGTTGCTTGAATACTACCTACGGAAACATTTGCTCTGCTAGCGTTCTGGTTATTGGCGGCTGCAAGAAGAGTTGCACCGGAAGCCATACTTACAGCACCCTTGTAGGCAGCGTCTGTTGTAACAGCCGCTCTGCTATAAGTCAAATTTACAGTTGCTGTATATGATTGTCCACTACCGGCCGTACCACTAGGAGTGATTGTTACATAATTCGTACCGTCAGTACCAGTCGGTGTGCTTGTGGTTACACCATATGTTCCACCCACATTACCGGTTCCACTCGGAAGGAATGTACCTGTAGCCGAAGGTGTCACGCTTGGTGCCGTTCCCGAAAGATTGGTTATAGAACCACCACTAACAGTCAAACCACCACCCGTACCGGCCGGTGTTACGATTGGCATTCTGTATTTCGTAGTCGTACCGGCTTGTGCCGTAGGTGTTACTGTTATATTTGAAGTAGCCTCACCGCTTGATGCTGGTGTCATTGCATTTACACTACTGTGTGCGGCGATTGCACCGGCGGCATTCGTATATGTAACGGCCGTTGATGTTGCATTTGCAGCCGCTTGAACCGTACCAGCAGTAGGAGTACCACTAGCGGTAAATGTGATATAGTTGTTCGTAGAATCGGCGTTAGTTGATTCAATAGCGTAATCGGAAAGTGTTATCGCAGTACTGTTTTTCAAACCGGCGGCACTTTCACTGTAAGTGACCTTCGGGGTTGTTGTAACCGAACCACCGACAGTCGGAGTTATAACACCACCACCGAAAGTTGCAGTTACGATTGGAATGTACAGAGGTGCAAAATTATCGGTAATTGTAGGTGTGATTGTGGTTGCTGATGCAGTGGTTTCTGTAGTAGGTGTTGTTTGTGCGGCCAAAGCCGTATCACCCGTTGATTTACTAAGATGTCCGGCGGTATATTGATTATAAAGAACAGCGGCTCTCGTTGCTTCCGCCGTTGCCTTTACACTACCGTCGGTCTTTGAAATGGTACCGTCTATTGTCAAATAAGTCGTACCGTCACTCTGTCCCGTTCCGGTCGGTTGGGTTGTGGTTACACCATAAGTCGATGCCGTCTTGAATGTACCGGTTGATTCTATTTTAGCGGTCGGAACACTCAAATTGGTAACAGATGGTGTTACAGTTATCGTACCACCGCTGAATGTCGGGTCAATTTCCGCCATTGTACCGGTTATCACATTACCAGCCTCATCATACGCCTTATATCCCGAAAGAATATGACCGTCTCCGGCATCGTGGTCTGCAATTTCAGGAATCAAGTGACTCAAAGAAATCTTTGTATTAGGAAGCCAACCTTCGTTTATGTAAAGATAACCTCCCGATGGCAGAACTGTTGATGAGTCTGTATTTTCCGAATATGTCGTACTTCCTGATGCTTCATTGGCCAAACTACCGGCCTGTACACTTGCTGATGCCGAAACAATAACATCAATATTCTCATACACATAAGTATCCTTGGTGTTCAAGGTTATGGTCTTTGAACCCAGAGATATATTACCGGAATCATTAATCGTTCCAGTAATCGCTATACTTCCAGTTGTTGGAACTTTTATATTTGCCATTTTTATATAGTTATTTTATATTTTCTAATTAACTTCCCAGTCGGAATCATCCACTAGCAAATCACTGTCCACATACACGCCCACATGAACTTCGGCTGAACCGTCATATTCGTGTGGTCCGATATAGAGCTTGTGTGCAACCCTGTCAGCGGTCCCCGAAGTTTCTGCGTAAGGGGTGTTTACAAAAGGCAGTTCGGTGGTGTTGTGAACACCGTCCCCAACCTTGAAGGAAGGGACATTCACTCCGTTTACCGACCTGTAGTCCGTGAATATCACAATCTCACCTTCCTTCGGAATATAAGGCGTGTGGTTGTTCACCAGGTCATACCAGTCCTGTGTCGCCATAGCGAGGGGTTCCAGAGGGGCAAAATAGTACGAACCTCCGGAATATTCGAAACGATAGTTCTTCTGGGTATATACGTCCCACACTATGTGTCCCACATCATATTTGGAACCATAGTATGACTGGTTCGTCGGAACAAGTTTTCCGACATTGGTGAAACCGGTCGCCGTGTCTATGACATCACGCTCGAAGTTCGGTTTCTGCGAGTCAAAAACAAGAGGATTTGTCAATTTAATTCCCATTTACTATTCCGGTTTGCGTTGTATTATCTATTATAGTTCGAACCCACGACTATCGCCTTATATTGTGAAGCGGCTATGTTAGCGGTGGAATATATGTATATCTCGACAACACTGTCTGTATCATTGAACACCACATCGGGTATGAGCTGCTTTCCGGTGGAGATTTCCCTTACGAAAACCGAAGCGGCGACAGGGTTGATACCTGCATCCGTCAATTCGGAATATGATATCTCCCATATACATACGTTGTCGTTCAAATCCTTTGTCAACGCACCGTTTATGAAAGTTGCGTTTGAGAGAAGGTTTCTCCTCTTGTTCGCCGGCTCGAACTCGATTATCTCGTCGTTTGAGTTCTTGATATACAATCTTTCATATCCGTCCGAATATGAAACCGCTATCTCTCCGTATCCGAGACTCGAAGCGACGGGAGGCTCACCCACGAGCTTGTAGTACCAGTGGTTGGTTGTCGTCTGTATATACACCGGTGAAAGTGAGGTCGGGTTTCTAGGTATTTCATTTACCTCCGAGATGGAAACACCGTCCGGAATATCGTACTTCAGAATACGCTCATACACAAGACCACTTGACTTCAAGTGCTTCAAGTGCCTGTAAACATTACTGTTGTACTCACCACAGTCCCAAGTGTCGCTTATGGATAACTTGTCATTGGAGTCTATTTTCAGAATATTTGTACTTCCAGTATGAGGCGTGGTGGTGTTTCCGGTTACGGTTGTAGCGGAAAGACTGTTTGCATCAAATACCGGCAGGTTTATTGAAAACATATAGTCGGAACCCGGTTCCTGTGAAGGTGCCGGAGTATAATTGTAGAAATATGCAACATTATCAAAGACAGCCGCACTCTTCACACCGGGAGTGTTGTCGAGGTTGACAAGATACTTCCACTGGTTGTTGAAACAAAAATACAGACCGGCCGGATTGTTCTGGCTTCCGGTAGTCAGATTGAGGAACGAACCGTTCTGATATGTGTTCGGTATACTTGAAAGTGAATAAAATTTTACACTATTTGCAGACATATATTCTAACTATAATAGGTTTATATCTTATTTATGAAAAATGTTTTCCGACAACCCGTATCGTTCATATATGAAAAAAATAATTTTTTGTTATTTTTATTACATATACTTTATAAAATTCAAATAATATGAAATGGATAGGATTTGACAGAAACGACCCGAACCAGAGAAAGTTCGAGTTCGAGGATACTGAAAAGGAAGGGACATCACCCCCGACATATTCGGCGAGACTTCTGGATACGAATGAAATCATAACCGTGAACTGTGAGAATGTCTTCAAGCTGAAACCGACCAAACCTTTCGGAAAAAAGAAACCGGGTGAGGTGGCACCGGATATGATTCCACCCGACATTCCGAAACTCTCCATAGCGGAGGCTATGAGCGGTATGGACGAAAGTATGAAGGAGGACATTATGAACGAGCTCAAGCCTAAAACCCCGAAGGTGAACTTCAACATTCCCGAAGTGACGCCGGAAATCCACGATGTGAAACCGGTGAAGGAAGAGGATAAGGTAAAACCGTCATCCAAAAAGGTTAAGGGCACTATCACCCGTGAACAGATTCTGGACCTCAAGGCTGGCGGTCTTGATGTTCCCACACAACTTTTCGAAGAGAAACCGGTTCATTCCGTTGTCCATAAATACGAGTACAAGACGATACTCGACACACCAGACAACATAGAGTCACTCACGTCCCTGTTGAACAAACTCGGTGAAGAGGGATGGGAGCTGGTCGGTTTTAATGTGATACCTTCGATGTTGTCATACAAGTCGAGTTTGTTTTGTGTTATGAAAAGAAACAAACAGTAAAGTATGGCTAAGATTGACATCAGTGAAGAGGAAGCGATAGTGATAGCGGAAGCGATAAAGGTGGGAGTGGACAGCGGAAGCATAAACGACGAATACACCGCCTTCAACCTTTTACAGAGACTGAAGAAGGAGTTTCCCTATATGGAATACGTATTTGACTTCCTCGATTTTGAATTTATGAAAACGGATGACGAATAGTCAAAAAAAAAAAGAGTTCCGATTGGAACTCTTTTTTTTTTGCATATTGTTTCGATTATGCCAATGATTCCTGCCAAACCAAGTCAACAGTATAAGTAGTCGTATTACCCGAAGTAGCACTAGTAACACCAACACTATTAGAACCTTCCACTA
>Ga0310690_10008482_pt1 | contig 13031 bp, 12 predicted proteins | sample AusTroGonzalo_MG_2_FD_207661 | JGI IMG/M metagenome (GOLD analysis project Ga0310690, IMG submission 207661) | Bovine rumen microbial communities from tropical cattle in Woodstock, Queensland, Australia - Gonzalo_04 (v2) (version 2) | ecosystem: Host-associated > Mammals > Digestive system >... | reverse complement strand
AGATCATGCGGCTCGTGGACCTCGACGGCTTCGAGGTCGACGAGAAGGGCGCGGTCAAGGACGCGAAGAAGCTCGCAGACGAGGCGGCAAAGGAATGGTCCGCGTTCGTGGTGACTCGGCGCACCGAGGGAGCAGACGTCCCGACGCCGCCGACGGTAGCCAACGGCATCCAGGGCGCAGACCCGGCGATCGCCAAGAGGCTGGCCGAACGGCACGCGCGCCTGTACGGCGCAGAACCGCAGGGACAGGCAAAGGAGAACGCATGAGCCACATTTCCAATGCAACCGGCTACGGGTTCGCAGCCGGCTACTTCCTCGCGGATGACGAGAACTGCATCCGCGAGACGATGACCATCGCGCAGAACCACGCGCAGGCGGTCACCCGCAACGGCAGGACTATCGTCCCGATGGGCGCGATCATCCCGACGAACGACCAGTACGCGGTCGGCATCCTGTACGAGGACGTCGACGTCACCGAGGGCGCGCACGAGGGAAGCGTGGTCGTCGCCGGCACGATCTACCTCGACAAGCTGCCGAAGGCTGCGGAGTCCGCCGCAAAGTCCGCCATGACCCGCATCGTTCAGATCACCAGCAGCCCGACCGTCGTGCGTCCCGAGTACTACGAGCGCGACGCGCTCGCGGCGATCACCGTCGCCAGCGCCGAGGGTTCGGCGAGTGGCAAGACGGCGATCACCGTCAGCGGATACACGCCCGAGTCGTATGAGAGCTACGTCTACAAGGCGCAGGCGTCCACCGCTCCCGCCGTCGCATTCGGCGACGACCTGAGCGCATGGAGCGCCTGGGACGGCTCGTCAGACATCACCGCGACCGACGGCCACAAGATCACCGTCGCGTCGGTCGACAGCACCGGCCATGCGCTGGCCGCAGGCAGCGCGACCGTCGATTCCAAGGCTTAAAGAAGGGAGGCTAGACTATGCCTAAGCAGTTTCGTGAAGTATACGGCATGATCGCCGAAGCCGACCTCCTGCAGACAGGCTTTTACGTCTCGCGCCCGAACGACCCGCTTGAGGGCCTTTTCGAGACGCGCCAGAGCGACAATCTCGTCGCAGAGTGGTACACCATCGCCAGCGAGTACCAGATCCCGCAGATGGCACAGTTCCACGCGTTCGACACCATCGCCCAAAAGAGCGAGCGCGCGCCCATCGACGAGCGCAATATCGAGAAGGGCTTGATCAAGGTCAAGCGCAACACGAGCGAACTGCTCCGCCAGCTCCTCCGCCGTGGCGTGAGCAACGAAGAGAAGCTGTATGACTACGTCATCGACGACAATGCGCAGCTCTCCGACCAGGTAGTGACACGCGCCAAGGTCGCCCGCTCCGAGGCCCTTTCAACCGGCACGGTGACCATCGCCGAAAACGGCATCAATGAGACGATCGACTATCAGGTTCCCGCAGACCAGAAGAACCTCGTGCTCGACGTGGGCGCCGGCGCGAGCACCGGCATCATCGAGCAGTTCGACGCCATCGTCGACGCCGCGACCGCCAAAGGCGTCAAGCTCACCGGCATGATTTGCCCCCGCAGCTTCGTATCCAAGCTCCGCAAGAACGCCGACTTGCAGAAGGCCATCAGCGGCACGCTGCAGGCGGGCATCATGCTCAGCAATTCCTCACTCGCCCAGTTCCTTGATGATGAGTTCCAAATCTCGCGGATCATCACCAATGATCTGACCTACTCGCTGCCGTGGACCATGCCCGCGCAGAGCGCCACCGCAGCCGACGCCACCGAGCGGCCCGTGACCGACGTCCGCCGCTACTGGCCCAAGGACCGCGTGACCTTCTTCGGCACCGTCAATGGCATGTACCTAGGTGCCGACCTCTGGGGCGTGCCGCCGGAGATCGAGATCAATGGCCTCGGCGCGACCGTCCAAGGCTCCACGGTCAGCCCTTACGTGTACGTCACGCAGTGGGCCGAGAAGGACCCTGCCGTCGTGTGGACCAAGGCGAGCGCGCTTTACATGCCCGCCATCTACGCGCCGCAGTCGCTTTTCCTGGCGAACATCGCCGAGACCGCGGCCGTCAGCGGCTAAGGAGCAACCATGTTGCAGGCCGTCTTGGAGTACGTGAACAACTGGTTCGAGCGCGACATCTACGCGGGCGCGTGGGAGATCGCCGACGGCGCATTGACCGCCAACCCGGGCATCGCCGAGGGCCAGTACTACCGCATCGTCGGGAGCGTCTTCAACGACGGCCTGCACCGATGGCCCGCGACAGGCGAGCAGCACCCGGAGTCGCTGAACGACGAGCGCTTCGTCGGCGAGGTCCGCGCGCTCGCCGTCCCTGGTTCGGTCGTCGCCCTTGCCGGGGAGATAGCGCAGTGGTGCACCGACAACGCCAAGGCGCTCGGGTCGCCGTACAGCTCCGAGAGCTTCGGCGGCTACAGCTACGTCAAGGCCGACGGGTCGAAGTCTGGAGCAAACGGCGGCGCCGACGCCTGGAAGGATCACTTCCGGTCGTCGCTTAACGCTTGGAGGAAGCTGTGAGCCTGCTCGAAGAGTACATGACCGCATGCACGCTCATCGAGAAGACGCGCGTGGCGGACGGCGAGGGCGGATGGACGACCACATGGGTCGACGGCGCGAGCTTCGACGCGGCGATCACGCTCGACAACTCCACGACGGCCCGCGTCGCCGCCAAGGAGGGCGTGACGAACCTCTACACCGTCACGACGTCGCGCGGCTTCATGCTCGACTTCCACGACGTCTTTCGCCGCGAGTCTGACAAGCAGGTCTTCCGCGTGACGAGCAACGGCGACGACCGGCAGACGCCTCAGTCGGCGACGCTCGACATGGCGCAGGTGAGCGCGGAGGAGTGGGTGCTGTCATGACCGACGCGGCCGCGATCCAGGCGTTTTTGGCCGGCTTCTCGATTCCGGCGATGGCGTCGACGGCCGTACCGGCTGATCAGCCGTACCCGTACCTGACGTACGACCTGCCGACCGGCGAGTGGGCGGGCGGCGAGCTGACGATCACCGTGGACCTCTACTACTACGGCGACTCCGAGGCCGTGCCGAACGCGAAGGCGCGCGAGATCAGGACGGCTCTAGGGATGGGCGGCGTGCAGCTCGCAACCGACCACGGGACGCTATGGCTCAAGCGAGGCTCGCCGTTCTCGCAGCCGTGGCCGACGGAGCGAGACAAGGTCAAGGCAAGACGAATCAATATCGACGTCGAGTATCAGACGGTCGGTTAGGAGATACGATGAAATATACCAAGGTAAGCGCGGACGCCTTCAAGCACCTGCAGCTCAATGCGGGCGTCCTGCTCAGCTCGTTCACACCGGCACAGCCCGCCGTCGTCGACTCCAACATTCTGGGCGAGACGAGCGGCGGCGTGAGCTTCAAGGCCGAACCGGAGTTCATCGACTTCGGCGACGATATCGACAACGTGCCGAAGAACACCAAGGAACTCAAGCGCATCGACAGCATGACCGTCACGCTGAGCGGCACCTTCATCAGCCTGACCGCGACGCTCGCGTCAAAGCTCGTGGGCGCGGCGGATGTTTCCGGCACCAAGATCACGCCTCGCCTCACGCTTGCGTCTGCCGACTTCGCAGACGTCTGGTGGGTGGGCGACTACTCCGACTACAACGACGACGTCACCGCGACCGCTGGCACCGGCTCGTCCGACGGCACTGCTGGCTTTGTGGCGATCCGCCTCATCAACGCGCTCAATACAAATGGCTTTGAGATCAAATCCGAAAATAGGGGCAAGGGAACTTTCCCATTTGAATTCAACGGGCATTTCTCTATTTCCTCGCCCGAGACGATACCGTACGAGATCTACGTCGCGCCCGGTTCCGCCGTGGTGAACGGCGCGTCGGGCTAATCGAGGCAATGGAAGGAAGGATGAATCATGGGACTCGGTGACATTAAAGGAGAGCGCGTCTTCGAGGTGTACGCGCAGATCGTGCCGCACATGGCCGCGATCGCCAAGGACAAGGACGTCCGGGCCGCTTACGAGATCGACGTGAAGGCCGGAGACGACCCGGCAGAGCTGATGATCGACGTGATCGGCAAGCTCCTGCCGCTGGCGATGACCAGGCACCGCGACCACTTCGCCGCCATCTTCGCGGCGATCGACGGAACGGACGAGGACGGCCGCGAGGCGACGGCCGACGACTACAAGGTCGACGACATGGCCTCGGCGCGCGACTTCACCGTGCGCGCCAAGGCGCTGCTCTGCGACAGGCTGTTCCTCAATTTTTTACGCTGACAGCTGCGCGCGTCGGCGAGCGGGCGGCATATCTCGCCCTCGGCGAATACAGCGGTCCCGCGTCGATGGGACCGCTTTTGCTGTACGCCTGCGCGCGGATGGCGGAGCTTGAGGAGAGAGACGCATACAGGGCGTACGTCGCCGAGTCCGTGCGGATGATCCCGCAGCGCAAGTGCTTGGCCGTCCCGTGGCACGAGCTGGTCAACGGCAGGCTGGAGCAGCCGAAGCCCGGAAGCGTGGTAAAAAGGCTGGTCGAGCGCGGCGCTTTCACCATGGAGGGCGAGTATGGACCTGCTTGATCTGTATGTGAACATAGGCGTCAAGGATAACGCCACAAGCGAGATCAAAAACTTCGGCAAGTCGGCGAAGAAGGCCGTGGGCGGGCTTGCGATCGGCGCAGCCGTCGCGACGGGCGCCAAGGAGCTGGCAGACTTCGCCTCGGAGTCCGTCAGCGTCGGCATGGAGTTCGACCAGGCCATGTCGCAGGTCGCCGCGACCGGCGGCATGACTATGGAGGAGCTGGAGGACAACGTCGTCTCGACTTCGACGGCATACGGCGACTTCACCGGCAACCTGCGCGAGTTCTCACAGTTCCTCGGCAGCAATACGGCCTTCTCCGCGACGCAGGCGGCGGAGGGCCTGAACTACATGGCCTTGGCGGGCTACGATGCACAGACGTCGGTCGAGATGCTGCCGTCGGTGCTCAATCTCGCAGCCGCCGGCGCAATGGAGCTTGGCGACGCCTCCGACATGCTCACCGACGTGCAGTCGGCGCTCGGGCTTTCCATGGAGGAAACATACACGCTCGTCGATCAGATGGCGGGTGCGGCGGCAAGCTCCAACACCAGTGTGTCGCAGCTAGGAAGTGCACTGCTTACAGTCGGCGGCACCGCCAAAGACCTCAGCGGCGGCACGCTCGAAGCGGCGACGGCGCTCGGCATCCTTGCGAACAACGGCATAAAGGGCGCCGAGGGCGGCACGGCCCTGCGCAACATCCTTCTGTCTACCATCCCGAAGTCGGACGAGGCGGCCTCCGCATTCGAGCAGCTCGGTCTGAGCTTCTACGACGCCGACGGCAACATGCGCCCGCTCAATGAAAGCTTCGGCGACCTCGCCACGAGCCTCTCGGGCATGAGCGCCCAGGAGAAGACCGAGGTCCTGTCGGCCATCTTCAACAAAGTGGATTTGAAATCCGTCGCGGCATTGCTCTCCAACTCGGCCGACGAGCTGGATCAGGTGGAGATCGCGCTTGTCGGCGTGGCAAGTCAAAGCGACGACTACGAGCAGTTCTGGAACGGCATCATGGACGGCTTGGACGCGACGGGCAAGGAGTACGACGATCTGCGACAGGACGTCGTGGATTCTTTGGACGACCAGGGCCACGCCACCGATCGGACCAGGCAGGTCCTTCTCGATTACGGCATCAGCGCAGAGCAGGCCGACTTCATCATGGAGCAGCTCGGCGACACCGTCGTGTCGTCGCAAAGCGGGTGGGACGGCCTCGAAAAGAAGATCGCCGGCTCGTGGACGACCCTCTCGTCGCTGCAGCAGTCCATGCAGGACGCGGGCCTCGACATGGGCGATATGCGCACGAGCATGGAGGACCTCGGCATCACGTCCGACGAGTTCGACAGCGCGCTTGCGTACTGCAACGGCGACGCCGAGTTGTTCGCACAGATGCTCGCGAACTCCGCCGACGAGGGCGTCTCGCTCGACGATGTGATCGGCACCATGGGCGGGAGCCTCGGCGACGTGCAGACGGCCTTCGACAACGCCACGGGCGCGGCACAGCAGATGGCCGACACTCAGGTCGACAACCTCGCCGGCGACATTACGCTTGCCAAGTCGGCGCTCGAAGGATTACAGATCGCGATCAGCGACCATGTGTCGCCTGTCCTTCGCGACTTCGTGCAGGCTGGCACGACGGCCATCAGCGGCCTCGCCGCACTCGTATCAGGCGATCAGAAGAGCGCCGATGCCAAGTTCAAGGAACTCGGCGAGCAGATCGGCGCCACGTGGGACGACATACAGACCGGAGTCGACGAGGCCATCCCGGCGCTGCAGACGTTCTTCGAGAACCTGCCCGGAAACATTCTGACGTGGGTCGGCGACCTCGCGAAGACACTATCGGACAGCGGAACCGATCTGATCCAGGGCTTCTTCGACGGATTCGGCACGGTCGTGCCGATGGTCGCGGACTTCTTCCTCTCCCTGCCGACGACGGTCGTCACCCTCGTCGGCGACGTCATCGAGACGCTGCTGCCGGCGGGCGCGGACCTCATCCAGGGCATGTACGACGGCGCGACGGGACTGCTTGACGGCGACTTCGGCGACTGGCTGACCAAGTTGCCGTCAACGATCCTAGACAGCATCGGGAGCCTCGCAGGGACGCTGATCGACAGTGGCGCGGACCTTCTGTCTGGATTGATGGCGGGCATCGCGCAGATATCGCCGTCGATGCTCGGATTCTTCGAGTCGCTTCCCGGCGTCCTCGGCGGCATGCTCGGCGACCTGGCCGGATATCTCGTTGACAAGGGCGCCGACTTCATCGGCGGATTCTTCAGCGGCACCAGTACGAGCGAGGCCGCACAGGGCCTCGTCGACTTCTTTGCCGGCATCCCTGACACGCTGCTCGGCCTGCTCGGCGAGGTCGAGACGTTCCTGTCGACTGCCGGCGAGAACTTCCTACAGGGCTTCGCCGACGGCATGGGCGTGCCGAAGGAGGACGTCGAGAAGCTCTTCGCCGACTTGCCGCAGACGCTTCTCGACAAGCTGGGCGACTTGACCGATTTCCTCGGCGACAAGGGCGGCGACCTGATCGGAGGCTTCATCTCGGGAGTCACGACTGGCGCGGGTGACCTCGTGACGATGCTCGCGGGATTGGGCGGCAATGCCATCGAGTGGATCGGCGACACGCTGCCGGTCCTGGCGACGCAGGGCATGAACCTGCTGGCCGGCTTCTACTCGGGATTCTCCGAGGTCCTGAACGGCACCTTCAAGGACGACATGTCGGCGTTCTTAGAGCGCGCGGCCGGGTTCGTCGGCGAGTCAATCGCGACGCTCGCAGGCGCCGGCATAGACTTCATCCTCGGCTTCATCAACGGCGCGAAGGGAGAAGAAGACACCGAGGGCGTGAATTTCTTCGGAACATTTTTGGATCTGGTGAAGCAGGTCATCACGACCGGCATCGACGTCGCGACCTTCCTGGGCGAGATCGGCACGTCGCTGATATCCGGATTCCTCGACGGCGTCTCGGGCGGCAAGTGGACCGAGATCAAGGAGTGGTTCGCGGCGCTGCCGCAGACCATCGTCGACAACATCACGGGCGTCCCCGAGGCGCTGTTGGAGACCGGCAAGAGCCTCATCACCGGATTCTACGGCGGCGTCATGGAGGTGTTCGGCCTCAGCGAGAGCGACGCAGGGACCGTGGTCGCGTTCGCGTCGAACCTACCGTCCAAGATCGTCGAGACGATCGGCGACATGGGCGAGACGCTGCTGCAGGCGGGCAAAGACGTCATCGACGGGTTTCTCGACGGGGTCGCGGCAATCTTCGGCGGCGACGGCGACACGACGGACGAGACCGTGGCGGGCTTCGTGCTGGGCATCCCCGGCAAAATCGCGGCCTTCGTAACCGAGATCGACCCGATAAGCCTGCTCTCGCAGGCGGGCACGGACCTCATCCAGGGCTTCGTGGACGCCTTCAACGACTTCTCGCTGCGCGACTTCATCGTGGGCGTCTTCGGCGAGCTGGGCGGGGCCGTGTGCGACGTACTCGGCATCCAGTCGCCGTCGACCGTCTTCTACGACATAGGCCAGAACGTCGTAGCCGGTGCGCAGGGCGGCATCGAGGACAACGAAAGCTCCCTCGACGGCGCGCTGACAGGCATCGCCGATGGCCTGCCCGCAAACTTCGCCGACGCCTACTGGGCCATGCACGACATGGGCGCGGGCCTCGCCACCAGCTTCGAGGTCGGCATGTCCAACACATTCAACCGATCGGTAGCGCAGACGCTCGCGGGCATCGCGCAGACGCTCCCGTCCTGGTTCGGCGGCTACTACACGCTATGGAGCGCGGGACAGCAGATCATGGCCGGCCTGGGCGACTCGATGGTGTCGTACTTCAACTCGACCGTTGCCGCGCAGCTGCAGGCCATCACGAACGCCATCCCTCAGTGGAAGGGTCCGCTGGATCGCGACCGCGACCTGCTTACCGCGAACGGCGAGGCGATCATGGGATCGCTCGTCGCGGGCATCGTCAATGGCCGCGAGGAGCTGCAAGGCGTTTTAGGCGGCATTACCGGCGACATCCCGGGCATGGTTGGCGTCGCAACGACCGGCGCGGCAGGGACGTCGGTCACCGTGAACATGGAGCGAGCATTCGAGGGCGCGAACCTGAGATTCAACAACCGCAAGGATATGGAGGAGTTCTCGGAGACATTCGCGCAATATACGGCCGAGGCGATCATGGGGAGGTATCAGGTTGCCTAGCACCAGGACGGCGGTCTACTTTGACGGGCACTGCCTGTCGGACTACTTTCACATCACGAACGTACAGCGATTCCCGGCCGGTCGCAAGGTCGGGACGCGCGCCGTCGGCGGCATGGACGGCGTAGCCGTAACGTCGGTGAACATGCAGCCGATCACCATCAAGATGCAGCTGAACGCGCTGCAGTCGACGAAGGCGGCGAGGCGCGAGGCCATGCGCACGCTGTACGGGTGGCTCGACGTCGACACTCCGAAGATACTGAGATTCACCGACGACGACGGGCTGTACTACCTGGCGATCCCGTCCACCATGGGCCAGCTCAAGGTGTGGCAGACGGCCGACGCGATAAAGGACGTGGCCTTCTACGTGCCGTGCCCGGTCATGTACGGCACCGACCACGAAGTAAGCGTGAACAGTGGCGCGTCGAAGTCGATCACGATCGGCGGCACGTACCCGGCACTGCTCAAGGTGACGTCGACGGCGGCGGTGCGCAACTCCACGTCGCACGCCTGGGGCGTCACGGCCGACGGCGGAGCGTACATGCGCGTCGAGCTGCCGTCGTCTTCGTCCACGGCGGTCACGATCGACCCGGTGCAGCGGGTGGCGACCGTGGCCGGCTCGGCGGTCCTGCCGACGATAGCGTCGGACTGGCTAGAACTCGCGCCGGGAAGCCACACCATCACGGAGCACGGCACCGGCGCCTACAAGCTGATCTGGACGGACAGGTGGGTGTGAGATGGACGCGAGCAGAGTCATCGTCTATAGCAGGAAGGACGAGTTCGTCTGCGAGCTTGCGCCCGCCGACGTCTTCGAGCGGGAGCGCACCGAGGAGCTGAACGGCAAGCACACCATGAGCATCACGACCACGCGCGTGCTCGAACACGGGCAGCGCGTTCTCACGCGCGACGCGACCGGCAAGTGGCGCGAGCACGTCGTGTACTCGGTGGACGAGGCGCATCAGAGCGGCGATCGGCCGATAGGCACCTACGGCCTCGTCTGGTCGTTGCAGTTCGATCTGTCTGGCGTCACATGCGACACCATGCCCGGGACGCAGACGCAGGGAGGCGTCGCACCCGGCACCGCGCTCGCGTCGCTTCTCACCCACACGTCGCGCTGGGCGGTCGGCACGGTCACGGCGACGACGTACGGCGCCGCGAGCTTCTACAATCTCCAGGCGTGGGAGGCGCTCGGCGTCTTCGCCGAGACTTGGGACGCCGAGATCGACGCGCAGATAACCGTCTCGGACTCCGGGGCGGTCACGCGCGCGGTCGCCGCACTGTCGCACCTTGGCAGCGTCGACGCGGTGCGGCGGTTCGACTACGCACGCGACATGGCCGGCATCCGCAGGAGGATCGCGCAGTCGGTCGTCTACGCGCAGATCGTCCCGCTCGGCAAGGGCGAGGAGGTCGTCGACCCGCAGACCGGCGAGGTCACCGGCTACGGCCGGCGCATCACCATCGAGAGCGTCAACAGTGGCAAGCGATACCTGCGAAACACCGACGTCGCGAACGCGATGCGCCTGCCGGACGGTAGCGGCGGGTGGGAGTACCCGGAACTTATCGTGGTCAATGACGAGATGACCACGCCGGCGGACCTCCTCGCGTGGGCGCAGTCGGTTCTCGAAGACTACACCGTGCCGAAAGTCACATACACCGCCGACGTCGTGCAGCTCGCGGCGGCCGGCATGGACCCGCACGGACTGGCCCTGGGCGACACCGTGCAGTGCGTCGACAAGGGATTCGGCGGCGGCGGGCTTCGCGTCACGGGCCGTGTCACTAAGCTCGTCGTCAACGAACTGGACCCTGCGGCGGACACGAAGGTAACCATCGGCGAGGCCGTCGAGGACGTCTCGTCGTACTTCCAGGCCATCAACCAGAGGCTCGCGTCGGCGCAGAGCCGGCTGGAAGTGCTTGGAGCAGGCGCGACGTCGACCGCCGAGTACCTGAGCAACATCATCAGCAATCTGAACGACGAGATCAACGCAACGGGTGGCTACTGGTACATAACCGAGGGCCAGGGCGTGAGGACGTACGACACCGCAGTCTCCGACCCTCTCGTGGGAGCCGAGGCGTCGGCGGTCACCGAGATGCGCGGCGGCACCCTGCGCTTTGCGAATTCTCGCACGGCGCAGGGCGCGTGGGACTGGAAGACGATTCTGGTTTCGGGCCATATCGCCACGGAGCTGATCACGTCAGGACAGATAACGTCGGGATTCATCGGGTCGCCGAGTGGGAACTACTGGAACCTTGACACCGGCCAGATGAACATGCTCTCGACGGCCACCATCGGCGGCTACACGGCCGGCACAATCGTAAACACCGCGAACGGCGCAGCGAGCGCGGCGGCGAGCGCAACGACGACGGCGAACAGCGCGCTCGACAAGGCCAATGCCGAGGTCGGCGGGACGAACCTATTGCTCGACACGGACGCCGGGTCGCTGACGAAGGTCGCCGCGACGGCGAACAGATACTGGTCGAAAAAGACGGCCTCGGGCGTCACGACGTCGATCCAGTCGCTGAGCACGACGGCGCGCCCGGTCGGAGGCGTCACAAAGGCGGCGCAGCTCGCGTTCAACGCGAGCCAGACGGCGAACTATGCCGCGATCTGCTTCTATAGCGGAAAGGCCGTGAAGCTGATCAACAACCAGAAGTACACCGTCTCATGCTGGGCGAGGACGACGACAGGGTCGGGCCAAATATGGTTCCAGTACGGGCAGACTGCGTACAAGGCGTCGAAGAAGCTCGCCACTTCGACCACGTGGAAACGCTACAGCTTCACCTTTACCTTCAAACAGACAGACGTCGGCGGAACGAACGGCGCGCGCGTGTACTTCTACGGCCAACCGAAGACGGCCGCGACGTGCACGCTGCAGATTTGCGGCATGAAGCTAGAGGTAGGCGGCAAGGCGACGGACTGGTCGCCGGCGCCGGAGGACACGAGCCACAGCGTCGCGGCTGGCGTCGAGGAAGCGGAGACGTTCACGGCGGCGCAGCGCGCTCTGCTCGACGAGTCGTTCAACCAAGAGAAAGTTTTCAACCGGCTCGTCACGAAAAGGAACGGCCAGAAAGCGCAGGGCCTCATCCTTGACAGCAACGGCAACCTGTACATCAACGCCAGCTTCATCAATGCCGGCACGGTCAACGCCGGCATCATCAAGGCCGGCATCCTAGCAGACAAGAAAAGCAAGAACTTCTGGAACATGGAAACGGGCGTGCTCAACACGAAGGAAGCCACTCTCGAGGACTGCAAGGTGAGCGGCTCATTCTCGTCGGGAACGACCACCAAGGTGCAGATCGCAAGGAAGGCGAAGGACGGCACCATCAAGTTCACGAAGGGCAACGCCGAGACGCTGACGATAGACGGCGCGCTCAAATTCACCGACGGCAACTACGGCGCCCGCATGACGTTCCCGAAGTACCTGATCCTGCGCGGCCCGGACATAGCGGTCGACGACAGCGTGAGCGGCACCGGCATCGTCGGTGCGACCTTCACACTGCAGGTGCTCATCCCGACGGTAACCGGAGGCTCCCAGTCTTCGAAGAGTGGCGGTTTCAGCAAGCTGACGCCGTCCGGATGGAGGCCGTCGGGGCCGACGTGGCGGGTCCTGAAGCTGCGGTTCATCAACGGCATCTGCGTAGGAGCGGCATTAGACGCGACGAAGTAAGGAGGGATCATGGCCGACATAGTGGCTTACGAGGCCCAGTGGGTCATCGAGGAGGAGGTCGAGCAAGAGCCGCAGGTAGTCGAGGACGAGGGCGGCGAGGACGACGGCGAAGGAGGCGGAGAATGAGCGACGGCGTCGAGGAGCTGGACGAGGACGAGGGCGGCGAGGAGCTGGAAGAGGACGACGGCACCTGGACCGACGAGGAGGGCGACCCGGAGGACCCGGAGGACGAGGAGGACTCGCCGCCGGTCGACGAGGGCGAGATACCGAAGCCGGACGACGAGGATTGGAGCGAGACGGCCACCACCGGCGTCGGCCGCGTCCAGCAGCACTTCACGTCGCAGCCGACGCCTCCGTACTACGTCGGCGACGACTGGACCGATCAGAATGGCGACGTGTATGTCTGCATCACCGACTCAGACGGCGCTTTCGACGCCGACGACTGGAAGCTGATCGCGGACGTCGAGGTCGTGCCGCAGACAACGACCGTCACGCGCACCGTCGTGGAGACGATATCGGACTACAGCGCGGCGTCGCTCGACGCCTACGAGGACAGCGGCGCGACGGCGTGGGCGGTCTATGACAATGGTACGCGCGTGCAGGTGCTTTGGTCGCAGGTCGTCGACCCGTCTCCGACGTCGCCGGCGGCGA
>Ga0310690_10008480_pt1 | contig 13032 bp, 10 predicted proteins | sample AusTroGonzalo_MG_2_FD_207661 | JGI IMG/M metagenome (GOLD analysis project Ga0310690, IMG submission 207661) | Bovine rumen microbial communities from tropical cattle in Woodstock, Queensland, Australia - Gonzalo_04 (v2) (version 2) | ecosystem: Host-associated > Mammals > Digestive system >... | reverse complement strand
GAGGTCGAGCATGGCATGCTTGATCGTGCAGCCGCGCGAGGAGGTGGCATGTCCGTAGACGTTGATCTGCGGTATGAGCGTGATGCCGAGGTCAGCACCGATCGCAGCAAGCCTGCGCACCGTCTCCTTCGTCATCGTCGGGTTCGGCCAGTGCCACCACGGGTGCTTGGCGCTCGCGTACATGCCCCACGGCTCGATGATCGCGTAGTTGAACTTCATGAGCGCCGCCAGGCGTATCGCGCGCTCCATCTGCGCGGGCCGCACCTCCGGGAACCAGCAAAGGTGCACGGCGCGGAACGCGAGGTGCGGACGGTCCGAGATCTTGAGCGTCGGGATGATGCGCCCTTCGGTGCGGAACGTGCCGCGCTTCGCGATCGCAAGCTGACGCAGCGTGTACGCCGCCCACCTTACGCCTGCGAGCGACCGCGCGGAGATGCGGATGCCGGAAGAGTCGGCGGCGATCGCATACGCTTCGTCTCCCTCGGGAGGGGCGCAATTTATTGCGCCCGCCTCGGTCGCTGCAAGCTGCGACCCTCCAGGCACGACCTTCGGGGCCTGCTTGCCGTACCAGTCGGCGAAATGGCGGAGGAGCCAGGCAACCGCGCCGGCGTCAGGGCAGGCAACCGTCACCGTAGCCGTCGCGTCGAAAGCGACTGGCTTGTCCATGTCGCTGGAGAACTCCACCGGCACAGGTATCGGAGCCAGTTCCACGGCATCGGGGTTGACCTCGTTGCCCGCGAACGTGGCACAGGACACAAGTGCGCAGGCCAGGACGAGGGACGTGAGACGCGAGACGCGATGCTTTTTCATTTACTACTCCTTCTCCTTTTACATTGTTTCCGTTACATCACATGCTACTTGAGAGAGGCGAGCAGTCCGCCGCAGACAAGCAGGTGCTTCTCGCGAGCAGAGAGCATGGCGGTTGCGGTGAATGACGCTCCGCCTTCACGCTTCACAGTCACCTTCCCGTCGCCTTCGACGGCAGCGCGCAGATCGACCAGTTCCAGCCTGTCGCCAGCCCTCAGCGAGTCATAGGACTTGGGATCGTCGAACACGAACGGCACGATCCCGAAGTTGATGAGGTTCGCGCGATGGATGCGCTCGATCGACTTTGCGATGACGGCCTTGACGCCAAGGTACATCGGACAGAGCGCCGCGTGCTCGCGGCTGGAACCCTGACCGTAGCTCTCTCCCGCCACGATGACGTTCGCGAGGCCGGCATCCTTGTTGGCGAGGCACGTGTCGTGGAAGCTGGGATCGCAAGGCTCGAACACGAACTTCGCGTACTGCGGCACGTTCGACCTGAACTTCAGCCGAGCGCCTGCGGGCATGATGTGGTCCGTCGTGATCTTGTCGCCGACGCGGATCGCCACGACGGCCTTGCACGCCTTTGGCATCGGCACGCCCTTCGGCACCGGCGCGATGTTGGGCCCGCGCACGATCTCCGTCTTGCGCACGCCCTTCCCCGCCGTATCGCGGTAGAGGAACATCGAATCGTCGATCGGGAACTTCCTGGGCGCGGGAACGGACGGAATCTTCATTCCGAGCGGCGACGCCACCTTGCCCGTCAGCGCGCTGACCGCCGCAGTCTCGGGACTCACGAGGTACACCTGCGCGCTCTTCGTGCCGCTGCGCCCCTCGAAGTTGCGGTTGTTCGTGCGCAGCGAGACGGCGCCCGTGCGCGGACTCATGTGCGCGCCGATGCAGAAGCCGCACGCGTTCTCAAGGATTCGGCAGCCGGCCTTGATGAGGATCGCGAGCGAACCGTCCGCCGCCAGCATCTGCACCACCTGGCGCGACCCGCACGCGATGCCGACCTCCACATCCTCCGCCACATGCTTCCCCTTCAGGATCAGCGCGACGGTGCGGATGTCCCGGTACGAGCTGTTCGTGCACGAGCCGATCATGATCTGGTTGACCTTCGTTCCCTTCATCGACTTCACCGTGACGATGTTGCCGGGCGAGTGCGGCGCCGCCATGAGCGGCTCGATCTTCGAGAGGTCAATCTCGAACGTGTCGTCATAGGCGGCGCCACGGTCCGCAACCAGCTCCGTCCAATCCTTCGCGCGCCCCTGCGCAGCAAGGAACTGCTTCGTCACGGCGTCGCTCGGGAATACGCTCGTAGTCACGCCGAGCTCCGCGCCCATGTTCGTGATGGTAGCGCGGCTCGGCACGTCAAGCGTCTTCACGCCAGGCCCGAAATACTCGAAGATCCAGCCGACGTTGCCCTTCGTGCCGTATTTCTCCAGCACCTTGAGTATCACGTCCTTGGCGCTGCAGCCCTTAGGGAGACGTCCCGTAAGCTTGATGCCGCGCACCTTCGGCGTAGGGATGTGGAACGCGCCGCCAGCCATCGCCACCGCGATATCGATGCCGCCCGCGCCAATCGCGACCATTCCGATGCCGCCACCAGTGGGCGTGTGGCTGTCGCTGCCGAGGAGCGTCTTGCCGGGCTTGCCGAAGCGCTCGAGATGCAGCTGGTGGCAGATGCCGTTTCCGCACTTGGAGTAGACGATGCCGTACTTCTTCGCGACGGACTGGAGGAAATCGTGGTCGTCGGCGTTCTCGAAACCTATCTGGACCGTGTTGTGGTCCACGTAGCTCACGGCCAGCTCGTTGCGGACGTGCGGCACGTCCATGCTCTCGAACTGGAGGTACGCCATCGTGCCGGTGGCGTCTTGCGTTAGCGTCTGGTCGATGCGGATGCCCAGCTCGGCGTCTTTCGCCGGATCGCCCTCCACGAGATGGGCGGCGATAATCTTCTGGACGACGTTCATTGGCTTGGAGGATGTCTTCTTCATGATTAGTTGGTAGTTGGTAGATGGTAGTTGGGAGATGGTAGTTGGGAGATGGTAGATGGTAGTTGGTGGACTTCAGTTGCGCAGAGACTTGAGCAATTCGATTTCGTCTCGGTATCCGTCTAGGTCGTTGGGAGTCTCAAGATAGAACGGCAGGTCGCGCAACATGGGGTGATTGATCACGCGCGCAAGGGCATCAAGGCCGATCTTCCCCTTGCCTATGCAGGCGTGACGGTCCTTGTGGGCGTCGCGCACGTTGAGGGAGTCGTTCAGGTGGATGGCCTTTAGCCGCGACATGCCGAGGACGGCGTCGAAGCGTTCCAGGACTCCGTCCAGGTCGCCGACGATGTCGTAGCCGCCGTCCCACACGTGGCACGTGTCGAGGCAGACGCCAATGCTATCGCCGCCATCTGTGGAGTCGATGATCGCGCGCAGCTCCTCGAAGCTACGCCCTACCTCGCTGCCCTTGCCGGACATCGTCTCGAGGAGAACGGTCGTCTGCCATCCAGGCGCAAGGATGCGTCCGAGCATGCCGGCGATGAGCGCTACACCGGCCTCGGCACCCTGGCCAACGTGGCTTCCGGGATGGAAATTGTAGAGCGCTCCAGGCGTCAGCTCCAGCCGCTTCAGGTCGTCGCGCATCGTGGATTCAGCAAACTCGCGGACGCGCTCCTCCGCGCCTGCGGCGTTCAGCGTGTACGGCGCGTGCGCGAGGATGGGGCCGATCCCCTTCTCGGCCGCGTAGTCGCGGAACGCCGCCACGTCGGCGGGATCGATCGGCTTCGCCGCGCCGCCCCGCGGGTTGCGCGTGAAGAACTGGAACACGTTGGCGCCGATGGACACGGCCGTCTGGCCCATGGCCATATAGCCGCCGGCGCTGCTGAGGTGACATCCAATCTTGAATCCCATGCTTTTTCTCCCTGTCAGCGATCTATCCTACGACAAGCTCCTCGCGCGGGTAGCGGATTGTGGGGTGCGACTCGTTTCCGCCGATGAGCAGCACAACGGCGAGCGCGCCAAGGCGCCCGCTGAACATGCAGAGCATCAGGACCACGCGGCCGGCAGTCGACAGCGATGTGGTCGTGGTGTCCAGACTAAGACCTGTCGTGGAGACGGCGGAGATGGTTTCGAACAGCAGGCTCTCGAACGTCAACGACTCGTTAGAGCCCTCGGTCACCAGCAGAAGCGTCATCCCCATGGTGACGAGCGCTCCGAACACCGTCACGATCAGTATGGACTCGCGCACGATCGCCTCGGGCACCGTACGCATGAACAGGACAGTCTCGGTACGGCCGCGATAGATGGCGAAGAGCGTGATGGCAAACACCATGAACGTCGTGACCTTGATGCCGCCGCCGGCGCCGCCAGGTGCCGCACCGATGAACATCAGCACCTCGGAGAGGAATCGCGTCGCCGCGTGCATCTCGTGCACCGGCACCACCGTGAAGCCGCACGTGCGCGGCGTCACCGCCTGGAAGAACCCGATCGCCAGCTTCTCGGTCCATGCGAACGGCGCAAGGGTGCGGTTCCATTCGAGAAGCAGCACGACCACGAACATCATCAGGAGAAACGCTGCCGAGACTGTAAGCACGACGCGCGTATGCAGCGATATCCGCCCGCGCTTCATGAGGTTGCGCCTCCAGAACTGGAACGTGCAAAGGTTGTAGACGACGAGAAAGCCGAAACCGCCGGCGATCACGAGAAGGCTCATCGTGACAAGGACGAGCGGCTGCGCCCTGAATACGGCCAGGCTTCCGGGATCCAGCGAGAAGCCCGCGTTGCAGAAGGCCATCACCGAATAGAAGTACGCGCGGAACCATAGCATCCCGTCAGAGTATGTCGCCGCATCGGGATCCGCCTCGAAGAGCGCGTGCAGGGCCAACGTGCCCAGCATCTCGAGAACCAGCATCGAGAGCACGACCCAGACGATAAGGCCACGCAGGCCGCGCACCCCAGATGTGCCATAGGCGTCCGCCAGGGAGAACTCGCTCGAGAGCGACAGCCTCCGCCCCATCAGGACGAGAAAGAAGGTGCCTAGCGTCATCAACCCCACGCACCCAAGCTGCACCAGCGCGAGCATCACGCACTGCCCGAAGAACGAGAGCTGCACCCCGATGTCTATCACGGTCAGCCCCGTGATGCACACTGCCGAGCAGGCGGTGAAAATGGCGTCCATCGGCCGCATCCACGTGTTTGACGGGGACGATACCGGAAGCATGAGGAGAAAGGCTCCCAGAAGAATCGCCCCGACGAAGCCAATGACGACCAGGTGGCGAGGCTTCATGACTTGTCCCCGAAAGAGCACTTCTCCTTGAACCAGACACCCCAGATGCTGAGCTCGTAGAGGAGGACTAGCGGTACGGCCATCAGTATCTGGCTCATTGGATCTGGCGGCGTGAGCACCATCCCGAGGAAGAAGGCCAGAACGATGGCGAACCGGCGCCAGCGGCGCAGGGAATCGGACGATATGACGCCGAGCCACCCCAGGACAAACAGAAGGAGCGGCACCTGGAACACTAGCCCGAAGGCCAGCACCAGCTTGAGGATCAGCGGCACGTAGTTCTCCACCTGGACCTCAGTCACGCTCAGGCCCACCCACCTGTTCACGATGTCGAAGAACCTGACAACGTTAGGAGCCAGCTGCCCATACGCGAATACCACCCCTATGCCGAAGAACACGGCACCTGCTATGAGAAAGAAAAGGATGGCGGCCTTCTCGCGCTTCGTGAGCGCCGGGAACACGAAACGCAGCACGAAGTACATGACAAACGGAAAGCTCACGCCGGTGCCGCCCCACATCGCGATGGACATTATCTGGCTGAATCCGCCAGTCAAGTTGAGGCTCACGATCTTGATCTTGCCTGCTTCCTCAAGCGCCGCCGCAGGGGCCTTGAGCCAGCCAAGGACACTTGGCGAGAACACACCAACCAGGATGCAGCAGATCGCCCAGGCAAGGACGGCATGGATCAGGCACTCGCGCAGGGCGACGATGTGCTCGAAAAACGGGCGCGGCGGATCGTTGTACTCGTCCGGGTTCTTGAGGAGAGGACGCATCTTCATGCGGGCTTCCCCTTCTGCGCAGGATTGTCGGCCGTGGAGACGGTGATCTTGATGGCACGAAGCTCCTCATCGGTGGGAGGAGCCTTCTGCGGCTTCTCGGCCGCCTCCACCTTCGGGCCGCCGTCGGCCGCGTCAGCCACCTCGTTGCCGTCCGCTCCGTCCTGGTACTGAGTATCGTCGTAGTACTCCTCGTAGCCAGGATACGGGTTGTCGTCTCCGTAGAGATCCTCGCCGTTCTCTGACGCCGCAACGTCGCCATCCGGAGAAGACTTGTCCCCTGCGGTTTCCGACGGCGCGTCCGACGTGACGTCGCTCACAGTCTTCGTGACCTCCTGATCCATCGACATCACCTGCCTCTTGAACTCGTCGGCCGCGCGCCTGAGAGTGGACATTATCTGCCCCATCTTGCGCGCGGCGGCCGGAAGGTTCTTCGGGCCGACAATGATAAGCACGACACCGAGCAGGACTAGCCACTCGGTGCCGCCGACGGTTTCGAAGATGAACGCAAACGTCATGAGCCAACCACGTTCAACCGAACCGGAATCCCCTTACTTGTGCTGGAACACTGCGAACTCGCCACGACGGTTCTTCGACCACGCGCCTTCGTTGTGTCCGGAAACCGCCGGCTTCTCCTCGCCGTAGCTCTTCGACTGGATGCGCTTCGCATCGATGCCGAGCGTAACGAGATAGTCACGAATCGCGATGGCGCGGAGGTCGCCGAGAGAGAGGTTGTACTCGTTTGAGCCGCGCTCGTCGCAGTTGCCCTCGATGATCACTACGCGGTTCGGCTTGGCCTGCAGGTGCTGGGCCACAGCCTCGATCTTGGCCAGCTCGGCCGGAGCCAGCTGCGACGCGTCGAAACCGAAGTACACAGGCGCGAAGTCGACATCCGTGCAACGCGCATAGTTCGGATCCTGGTCGAAGGGCAAGCCCGTCGCCGCAGAAAGATCCATCTCTTCCGCGTTTGCTGCAGCGTTCGCGTTCTCGTCGGTAGATATGTCCGTCGAGTTGGCGTTCATCGAGTCGTCCGTCACGTCGGAGACGACTTCCTGCGTCTCGCCGCCGACCACGCCTTCGTCGCCGGCATTGTCATACTTGCATCCGGTAACCGCCAGCGCCAATGCACCGCAGCACAGAATAGCCATCATCGTAGAGCACTTCATTTTTCTTCTCCTTATGGTTTGAAATCTGCTTTGGTTTAGAAACAGGAAAATGATAGCAGAAATTGAGGGGGTATGGCAAGCCCAAACCGATGTTTTTTCACACGGCCTCGAAAATGGCCTCTGGCTCGGCCATCCGGCCAGGGCCGGAAGTACCGCAGGCGAGCTCGCCATCGCCAACCTCCACGAACCGCACGCCACGCCCTTTCAGCGTCTCCATGTTCGCCTGCGTGGCCGCGTTCTCCCACATGCCCGTGTTCATGGCCGGGGCGACGATGATCGGCGCCTTCGTGGCGAGCGCTACGCTGCTCAGCAGGTCGTCCGCTATCCCGTTCGCCATCTTCGCGATGATGTTCGCCGTCGCGGGCGCCACCACAAGCACGTCCGCCGCGTCCGCCAGCGAGATGTGTCCAGGCTTCCACTCTAGCGGATCCGCGAACATCGCGTTCTCCACCGGATTGCGGCTCAGCGTGCGGAACGTGAGCGGCGTGACGAACTCCTTCGCGTGGTCCGTCATCACCACGCGCACGTCGTCGCCGTTCTTTACGAAAAGCCGCACCAGCTCGCACGCCTTGTATGCGGCGATCGACCCTGTAACGCCCAAAACGATTGTCCTTGCCATGCGGACAGTATATCATGTATCCGCGCAGGACGGAAGATGGTATAATGTCCGCATGCAAACGACCGCAGAAGAGATCGCCGCGCTCAGGCGCGAGCGCAACGCCGTCATCCTCGCGCACAATTACGAGCGCCCAGAGGTGCAGGACATCGCCGACTTCACTGGCGACTCGCTCGAGCTCGCCCGCAAGGCCGCCGCCGTGGAGGCAGACGTCATCGTCTTTTGCGGCGTGTACTTCATGGCCGAGACGGCCGCCATCCTCAACCCTTCTAAGATGGTCCTCATCCCCGATGAGACGGCTGGCTGCCCGATGGCGGACATGATCACAGGCGCGCAGCTCCGCGAGCTCAAGGCGCAGCACCCCGGCGCCGCCGCGGTCTGCTACGTGAACTCCACCGCCGAGGTGAAGGCCGAATGCGACATCTGCGTGACATCCGGCAACGCCGAGCGCGTGATGGCCACGTTCCCGAAGGACCGCGAGATCATATTCGTGCCCGACAGGCATCTCGGTTCGCACATCGCAGAGATGCTCGGCGTATCGTACATTCTCTGGCCCGGCTACTGCCCCACCCACGCGCGACTCACTGCGAAGCAGGTCGCCGACGCGCGCGCCGCCCATCCTGGCGCGCCCGTCCTCGTGCACCCGGAATGCCCGAAGGAGGTGCGCGACGCCGCCGACGAGCGCCTCTCGACGGGCGGCATGTGCGCGTTCGCGCACAACTCGCCCGCACAGGAGTTCATCGTCGGCACAGAGACCGGTATCCTCCACCGCTTGCGCCAGGAAAACCCCGGCAAGAAGTTCTGGCCCGCCGCCGAGCTAGTCTGCCCCAACATGAAGAAGACCACGCTCGAGAAGGTGCGCGACTGCCTGAGAGACCTCTCGCCCATCGTGACGGTGCCTGAGGACATTGCCGTCCGCGCCAAGCGCGCGATCGACGCGATGCTCTCAGTGAGATAGGCTGTCGATGATGTCGCGGCAGTTGAGTATCTTCTCGATGAGATCCTGCGGCAGGTAGAAGTAGTGGTTAGAGCACTCGTACCCTATGCGGCTGTCCGCCCGCAGAAGCGCGAGGTGCGCCTTCGCCGTGGCTAGCTCCCGCCTTGCGCAGGATATCATCTCCGCCTTGTCGCCCTTTTCGCGCGCCTGCACGAAACGCGCCTGGTCGACCACGGACCTGAAGTGGTTCTCGATAGCGCGGAAAACGCCCAGCTCGCGAGCCGCCGCCGCGCGCTTCGCGCCTGAGAGCGACTCGACAAGCCGCTCGAACTTCGCGTTGCCCGCGATGAACCCGTCGCGCACCTTCGCCATCTGCCCGATCCACGCATCCTCGGGATAGATCGAGCGCCATCCCTTCAGGTCGTCGTACGGATAGCCAACCATCGACGACGGCCATCCCGTCGGTTTCAGGTAGAGCGGATTCGCCGGCCCGACGGTCTGGTTTCCGCGATAGACGGTGGATATGTGGAAAGGGAACTCGCGGAAACCGGCGGAATAGGCCGACCATGCCGCACGCGCCGCTGCCACTCCGCCTTTCCCGTAAAGCCGTTCCGCCAGACGGTCTAGCACAGGGTCTGTCCCCTCTCCTCTACGGTAGTCGGCGAATATCTCCAGGTTCGGCGTCGGCGCACTGCCTAGCGACCATGAGAGCATCACGCCGTCCACGCCCGACGCAGAAAGGTTGCGCACGTGCTCCGCCACGAGGTCCATCACCGGCACGTACGGCACCGCGCTCATCTCCCAGGTGAGCGCGGCCTGCACCTTCGCCGCCGTCTTGAGCCCGCGCCCCTTCGCCGCCGCCCACAGTTCCTTCGCAGCATCGCTCGGGCCAGGCGCGGAAAGCGCATACTCGTTGATCGTGGACTTCACCCCGCCGCGGTCCGTCGGAACGCCGCGCTCGCTAACCGTCATCACGCGGCATCCGGCGGGCAGGTGCGCGACGATGTTCGTCCTGTCCTGCATCGGCCAGCCCCAGTCCCAGCAGACCACTTCCGCGTCGGGGTTCCCTGCCTTCACGCCTTCGCTGATCGTGCAGTTGACCTCTGCCACGATATCCGCAACCGTGCGGTCCTTGCAGCGCGGACACGTGTCCTTCCCCCAGCGCGACGCGCAGTTGGTGAGGTTCTCGCTCATCGTGATCGTGAACACGCCGCCCAGGCCCGGCACCTGCGCGAACACGGACTTCAGCGCGTCTCGCAGCCAGCGCCGCGTCTCCGGACACGACGTGCAGCGTGCGTAGCCTAGGCCATCATGCGTGCGCTTCGCCCCGCGCGCCTCCATCCGCCCAGGCTTCTCGAAGAAAGAATCATTCTGCGCGCGCGGCTCGTTCACATAGAGGTACACCTTCACACCGTACTTGGCCGCCCGCGCGACAAGCTTCTTCAGGTTCGCGATGCGCCTCTCGCTCCCCTCGCCGAACTCGGGATACTTCGGATCGCGCGCAAGCGTGGAGAGCACGGTGTGCAGCCACACGGCGTTCACGCCGTTCGCCGCAAGCCGCGCCAGCAACCCCTCGGGATACGAGCCGATCTCGTCGTCCCCCAGCGGGTCGCCGTAGTCGGCGAAGTACGAAAAGATCAACCGCATGTCAAACGTGGGAGGGACGCGCTCCTGCGCGTCTGAAACCGGCATGGCCGCGTCCGCCGCCCCCATCCCCGAAAGCTCCCCCACGAAGCTGAACCGCGGCTCCTCCGGCGCCATCGGCACTACGCCCTCCTCCGCCAGAACGCGCGCGAGCGCCCGTCGGCGCTCCCTTCCGCGCTCCGCCATCCCGGCCGAATATGCTATGGGCGAGCAGAACGGCTTGGTGTTGCCGAGTTTGACGAAGAGGAAGTCGTCCTCCGTGAGCGAGAACGCCAACTCCTTGCCTGACATGTCCAGCACGTGCTTCAGCTGACAGTACGGCAGCAGGTGCCAGTTGCGGCGCACCACCGTGATGTAGCCCTTGCGCCGCCAGAGCGGCGACACCGCAGGCTGCGGCACAGGAAGTCCCATGTCGCGAGCCACCGCCTCCAGGTCTGCCACCGATGCGCCAATCGCATCCGCCAGCCGCTCGGCCGGCACCACAGGCCAGTTGCGCCACACGAACGCGCTCAGCGCGTCGGGGAACGGCGCATACGTCACGGCGGGATGCTTCCCGTCCGCCCCCGGCAAGGGAGTCTTGCACGCCGCAGACGGCATCGCCAGCATCATCGCCACCATGCATGAAGCCAATGTCATCTGCATCGTTCTCGCAATCGCTATTCTCCTTCTTCCGTTCCTTTGCAGTCGCCATCATCGGAGCGTTATCATCAAACCCTCGCGGAACGCACCGCGAAGATAGAGAGCCGCCGCGCCGCCTTCCGTGTGGTCGTGCGACACATCGTGCCCCGTCACACGCACCGTGTAGACCGCCGGTTGGGCACTGGCGATGCGCACACCCTCCACGTTGTTCGTCCGATCGCCACCCGTCACGCCGTTGCCCCATAACACGACGCCCGTCGTCTCGTTCGACACAGAAAGGTCCAGGTCGTTGACTAACGCCAGATTCTCGTCGTCAGTCTCAGGCCCAGGATAGTCCGTCCATACTAGCTGCACGTCAAGCGGCGCGGCGTTCGTCGTTGCCACCCTGTACGTGTACGTCGAGCCTTGCGCGAACGGAATGCGGTCGATAAGCCTCACAGACCTGTTTGACGGATACAGCGTCTCTTCCAGGTTGATGCGTCCCCATCCCTGCGCGCCGTTCGGCGCGGCACCACCACAGCTAGACCCAACGTCCGCGCTCATGTCATAAGCGCCACCCAGAAGTATCGCTTTCATCAGCGCTGCAGTCGGCGAACGGAACGCATACCCACGTCGTTCCACAAGCCACTGCCGCACGAGCGCCGCCGAACCAGCCACCAGCGGCGTCGCCATCGACGTGCCGCACATGTATGTGTAGTTCGTGTTTAATGGATAATCGCCGAAACCAAGATTAGTATTAGTAAACATTGTCGACCTCGTAGAAAGAATACCTACCCCTGGCGCACAGACATCTGGCTTTATGCGCCCGTCGTTCATGGGACCACGCGATGAACACCCAGAAATTCGCGTTGAATGGCCACTCGACCAAATCCCAAATGTACCGTTACGAGCACTTTGAGTCGCCCCTACCGCCAGCACATTCTTTGCTGCGCCTTCAGAGGTTATGAGGCCGTTATTCCCCGCGGCAAATACAACCAAGACATCAGGATGCATCCACAACCATTCATCTATCGCCCTACTAAATCCATCATAAGCATGCGTCTCACTACCTAAGCTTGCCGAATGGATGTATGCAGGCTCGTTCGGGTCTCTCGTCTCGAACAATGAACCATATGAAGGGATATAGATATATCCATTGCTCATGACGACTCCCCATACCCAAAGGTCGGCCTCGTAAGCTACTCCCTTGATCTGACCAGACGACAACGCGCCGTTCCCCGCCAAAGATCCAGCCGTATGCGTGCCGTGGCCGAAAGTGTCGCTTACCAGACATCCGCCCCCCGCTGCACGAATGGCACGCACACGTCCTTGGAAGTCGTCCATCACCGTATCCGGCTTACCTGTATCAAGTCCACTGTCGGCTATCGTGATTAGCTGTCCCTTTCCTGTCAGCCCATGCGTGTTCCATACCTCGCGCACGCCAATGATGCCAGTCGCAACGTCGTTCAACAGGCGCGGACGCACGAACGGTTCGAGTCGCCGCACATCGTCGCGAGACATCAGCTTCGACACCAATGCCGGCGACATCTTCACCAGTAGCAGACGCGCACGTTCTGGGGCATCTGCAATGATCGTTCCTCCCTGTTCCCTCACGAACGCCTCCAGCGCAGGCTGGTCTCCAGGCGACATTGGAGCGACGATCACTTCGACTGTCTCTGGATTTGTCGCCAGGAGCTCCGCCAGCCGCCTGGACATCTTCTTCGGAAGTCGCTCACCTCTCGGAGATGCGGACGCACTGCTCGGAGATGCGGACGCGCAGGAGCGCGTCCCTCCCGTACTGTCCACCCTAGACAATACATTGGTCACCACGGGAGGGTCGCGCTCCTGCGCGACCGGGCTCTGCAAATCGCGCTCCTGCGCGACCGGGCTCAAAAGCCACGTCACCGCCACCGTGCACGCCAGCACGGCCACGCACGCCACAATGCGCCACCAATGGAACTTGTATGGTGACCCGCGGTCCATCCTGCCTCACTTCCGCCAGCCGACGTTCCCCGCGCCAGAGACGCTTCCCGAGAAACTCGCCTGCGGCGCGAACTCCACCGTCGCGTCCTCCAGCAGGATCAGTCCGCTCCCCGTGCAGTCCTCCAGCGTCTCGGTCGCGCCTGAGATCACGAGACGACCCTTTGCACCAACCGCAACTGGATAGTTCAATGGAACCACGTCGTTCAGCGCCAC
>Ga0310690_10008478_pt1 | contig 13035 bp, 11 predicted proteins | sample AusTroGonzalo_MG_2_FD_207661 | JGI IMG/M metagenome (GOLD analysis project Ga0310690, IMG submission 207661) | Bovine rumen microbial communities from tropical cattle in Woodstock, Queensland, Australia - Gonzalo_04 (v2) (version 2) | ecosystem: Host-associated > Mammals > Digestive system >... | reverse complement strand
AACTGCGCAAGTACACGGGCGACCAGAAGAAGGCGATGCAGGCCGTAAAGGGAGCGTTCGAGAAGGTGCAGGGATTCGGTGAGGCCATCGAGCAGATGACCCGTTTCGCGGCCTTCATGACCTCCCGTGAGAGCGGGAAGGATATCAAGGAATCCGTGAACGACGCGAAGGAACTCACGGTGAACTTCAACCGCAAGGGCAGCGGCAAGGCCATCTCGTTCAAGGAGGCCGGCAGACTGCGGACGAAGGACGGCAAGAAGCTCACGCCCCTGCAGAAAGCCTTCGTCGTAGGTGCGTCCTGGCTCCCTGTCTATGGCCGTCGGTTCATCATGTTCTTCAACGCATCTACGCAGGGTCTGAACGCCATGTACCGCCTGTTCAAGAAGAACCCGTCCAAGATGGGACTCTGGACCGCAGGATACCTCGCCCTCGGCGTGGTGCAGGCCGTTCTCCATGCGCTGCTGGACGACGATGATGATTACCTCGATATCCCCGACTATGAGCGCAGGAACAACCTCCTGCTGGGCGGTGGCGGCACTTACTTCAAGTGGGCGCTTCCGCAGGAGGCCCGCGTGTTCTACGCCATGGGTGACATGATCGTCAATCACGCCATGGGCCGTGAGCCGCATCGGAGCATCCTTACCGAGGTGCTGGCCTCCGTGTCCGATATCGCCCCGCTCAATCCTGCCGGCGGTATCTCTGCAATCGCCCCGTCCGCGGTCGTTCCCATCGTCGAGGTGGCCCTGAACAGGGACTACAAGGGGTCGAAGATTTTCAACGACCTCCGCTACCTGTCCGACGAGGAACGCAAGCGCACTCCGAAATTCCAGACGGCCTATCAGGGTACGGGCAGGGTGTATGTCCTCCTGTCCCAGTTCGCCAACTGGCTCTCCGGAGGCGACTACGCCGACGCTGGCTGGCTGAACATCAACCCTGCCGCCGTCGAGCATATCCTCCAGGGTGCGACTGGTGGTGCGGGTACGACGCTGGGCAAGTTCTATCGCGGTACTATCGGACAGGTTCTGGGCGAGGACTTCTCCGTCCGCAACACTCCGTTCCTGTCCCGTATCCTCACCGTGAACGACGAGCGCTATCGTAATGTGCATACCACGGAGCTGTTCGACTACTACAAGGCCGAGGCCGAGCATACGAAGAAGCTCATCAACACCTACCGGAAGAACGGCGACGACGACAAGCTGGACCGAATCTTCGAGAGCGAGGACTACGAGATCATGAACATCTACGATTCCTACAAGTCCCAGTTCAAGTATTTCAACGAAGAACTGAAGGTGACGACCGACAGGAAGGACCGCAAGGCACTCATGAGGGAACAGGATGCAGTCCGAAAGGAAATGATACAGGAAATATCTAACATCAAGTAACCATGCCTATCAAGAGAATACAACTCCGAGGAATCTCCCGCAGGCCCTCCGACCGCATGAACGCGGACGGGGGGTGCGCGGAGAGCCTGAACATGTATATCGACGAAAACGAACTGGCATCGAGGGTCGATATGACGGAAGTGACGACCAGCACAACTGGAAGCAACGCATATAGCATTGCGTTCATCCATAAGATGCCGGACGGAACAAGGGCGTTTATCGGGTACAAATCAAATAAGCTGGTCGCTTATGTGAACGGTTCGTCTGTCCAGTTTAAAACCGGAAGTTCCTCGTCAGATTATGCAGGTGTCGATTCGGGACCGAGCAGGTATGTCGGAATAGGGAATATCCTTATAGCATATACCTCGCTCACACCGTATTATTTCCTGTTCAAGGATGGTTCATACAAGGTTCTTGGGATGTCGATCCCGAAACCGGAGATTGAAGTTATCACCATACCTCATTCGCCTACTCGTTCCAGCTCGGTTCGGAGCAAAATATTCGGATTGCCGGACTATTTCAGTGACATCAATTCCGCGGTTCTCGATTGGAATACTGCAAAATCGGAATCGTCCGCACACCACGCCGACCTTCTTGCAGCGATGTCGTCTTTATGGGAATGTGCGTCCCTGTTGATTTCTGAAATTCGGAGTGATGGATATTTCAATGCGCCGTTCTTCTTGCGTTATGCGGTGAGGCTTTATGACGGCAGCTACATACATGCATCTACTCCCATCTTATGTGGTGGAAGTGTTGCAACATGGATTGCTGCGAGAAGGCAACAGACAGGAGGCGCTTCAAATCATTGGCAAGGAGTTGTCTCCCTGCAAAATGGATTTTGGGTCGGCCTGAAAATGGCGAGTTATGATATCGCCAGTTGGGGTGATATTGTCAGCTCAATTGATTTCTTCATTTCTACTCCGATATATACTCCGTCCATAAATGCCGGATTCTCGGAAATGTATGTCGATGACGGCACGGCATATATTCGTTTCTCCGGAGAGGAAGACGATGTGATTGAAGATAACATCAGGAAGGAAGTCCTGTCAAAGGGAAATTTCTACAAGATACTGTCCGTCGCTCTTGATTCGGATGGAAGCGCAAGCGTATATAGCGAGATGCTGTCTGGTACATACCGAATTAAGAACACTGATGATATCGGTATGGGAGAAAACCTGCTTGTCAAGGAGGCGATGCCTGATCCATATCGTTCCTCAAATACCTACAAGGCGACTGGAGGAAGCCCGTTGAACTCAAATAGCCGTATCATTCTTCCAGGCGTTACCGAGGTGCTTACTACTGGTGATATCTTCTTGAATGGGTTGGTCTCTGCGAAAATCTCAGCATCAAGGACGACGAAAAAAAGGTGGATATTCAAATACCATATCGAAGATGCAAACGGGGCCGGTATTGTCGCGTCAAGAGGACACGAAAGCGCCCTGGGACTGTATTCGTTGGAAGCTGGGTATTTTACCTCATTTGATTCTGATACAATCCAGCACTTTGCAGAGGATACTGACAACTCCGGCTGCGAGGCTACACCGTATGCGTGGCTCGCCTATCCTGACAGGCGGTGCAAGAGCGTGACGGTTTACTACTACGAAGGCAGTACGCTTAAGAAATCCGGAACCATCGTTATGGAGCCTCATCCTTTTCTTGAGTGTGCTTACGCCTTCTTCGGATTGGGCGAAGTGCTTAATGACGAGCTGACTGCTGTGCAGGGTTCGCCCTCCTATTCGTATGATACCTTCTCCGACGAGAAAAGGACGATTGGGAGTCCTAACAAGCTGTTCATTTCGGAACTGGAGAATCCGTTCCTGTTCCCTGCGGGGAACATCATCACTTTCTCCGACAACCTCATCGGTGTAGCACAGACAACGGTGCCGCTTTCGGAAGGGCAGGCCGGCCAATTCCCATACTATGTGTTTACCGAAGGAGGAATACGGGCGCTTTCAGTGAATACTGAAGGTACGATTTCCGCAAAGGTCGTTCCTCCGAATATTGCGCAGCATGTCGCCGTAGCAGGTTCTATCAAGCAACTGGACCAGGAAATTGTCTTTGTTACGAATCGAGGCGTTATGCTCTTATCCGGATATGAAGTACGCTGCATATCGGAGGTGATGAACGGAAAACACGACACCCTCAATTCCGGTGTCACGCGGGACAGGTCCGGGAACACGGGTTCCACCATAGTGTCCTCGGCTCTATCTGGTTGGGCCGGATCAAGCATGCTTTCTGCGGCAACGGATACAACGGCGTTCATTTCCTTCGTGAAAGGTGCCTCGATTGCCTATGACTACAACGACGAGAGACTGATATTCATAAGGTCGAACTTGTCTTATCAGTATGTCTATCATTTCAAGACAAACACATGGCATAAGATGTATCCTGGAAAGACCTTCTCGAATGTTCTGAATAGCTTCCCGGATTGCCTTGTGACAGCAGACGGAGCGGGTGGCGTTCTTAAGGAGATATACGACCTCTCCACCATAAACGATAACGCGGCCTACCTCGTCCCTGACTCGACGAAGTTCACTTACGGCCTTACGGTCACCCGTGCTTTAGACCTTGATGAGCCTGATGTCCACAAGGTGATCAAGAGCATACGGATAAGGGGGAACTTCAACAGGAACAATGTGCAGTATCTTATTCTCGGCTCTCTTGACGGCGTGAACTGGAAACTGCTGCCGTCCCTCCGTGGCGGTTCGTACAAGCAGTTCAAACTCGTCATCGTTTCCAAGCTCGACAGGACCGAGCGCATCTCCTGGGTCGATGTGGATTACGAATCTCGGTACGCCACCAAACTGCGGTAGTTGGGAAAGATAGACCATGCCGACGGAATAGTGTAAATAATTTAGTGTTAGAAAACTAAATACTGCTCAAAATGAACGAAACGATTCTCGGCATACTCGCCGCCCTGTTCGGAGGATTGAACATCTTCCAGTTTATCTTTTTCAGATACACGAAGAAGGAGTATTGGGCCAGGGCGGAGCAGGCCGCGGTCGAGGCCAAGGATGCGAGGTTCGAGTCCCTGCAGAAGCAGATCAACGACATGGAATCACTCTATAAGCAGCAGGGCGAGGAATTGAGCGCGGTCCGTAAGGAACTGCTGGAAGTGACGAGGGCAAAGATGGACAGTGACAAGCGTGTCACCCAGCTGGAGTTCGAGAATCAGTCACTCAAGGAGAAGGTCGATAGACTGGAACACGAAGTAAGGGCAAAGAACTGATATGGCAGAGTTCAGGTATTTCTCGTTGAAGGAGCTGTGCGCCTCCGATGTGGCGACGAAGAAGAAGATTGACAACTTCCCTTCGTTTACGGTGGTCGCGCACCTGTCGGAGCTTACCAGGATCATCCTTGAGCCACTACGGATTGCGTGGGGCAGCGGCATTATCGTTACATCCGGGTTTCGGTGCGATGCACTGAACAAGGCGGTCGGTGGGGTTCTCACATCTGGGCACAAGTACGGCTATGCGGTGGACCTCCTGCCGGCCAACGGGAAGATTGAGGAGTTCGGCAAGTTCGTAAAGGAGTGGCTCATCAAGAACAAAGTCAAGTTCGACCAGTGCCTGTGGGAAACCAAAGGCAAGGTCAAGTGGGTTCACATCAGCCTGTACTCCTCCACGGGATCGCAACGGTGCGAAACCAAAGACCTTATCGTGAGGTAAACCATAATCGGGTTATATGTTGTTAAGTTTTAGTTCTTAGAATTGTTGTGGGAGCGGGGCGGTTGTGAAATCACCCCGCTTTTTTACTGCCATGAAATTTACGACCATGAAAAAAGTCATCGAAATACTACTTTACCTTTGGCAGCTCCCGCAGAACATCGTGGGCTTCCTGTTCGTCCTCGTCCTCCAGCCGGAAGGCTCTTTCGAGTTCGACGGCCACGCCCTCTACTATGCTAGCAGGATGCGGGGCGGTATCTCCCTGGGGCGGTACATCATCGTAAGCGATAAGTTCAAGGACTACAACGGACGGACCGAGCAGCACGAAATCGGCCACGCCTTCCAGTCCCTGTACCTCGGACCGCTCTATCTCCTTGTAATCGGCCTTCCGTCCCTGCTCTGGGCGGCATGGTGGAACAGGAGCATGGGAGTGAGCTATTACTCCTTCTACACCGAGAAATGGGCCGACAGGCTCGGAAATGTGGAGCGTGACGACAATGAATAGGGATTCGACAGGGATTGTCCTTCTTCTCGGCCTGTTCCTGCTGGTAGGCGGCCTGTCATACTGGACCGGCTGGCGTGTCGGTCACAAGTCCGTGTTCGTCCCTGCCGACAAGCCTGACACCGTGACCATCACCAAGTGGATTCCTGCGCCCATCACGGAGCCTGATACGAAACCAGTCCTTCCGAAGGTGTTTTTTCTGCCCGTGCATGACACATTGTCGGTCCACGATACGACGGCGGTGCGCGATTCAGTCCTCGTCGAGGTCCCCATGGAGGAAAAGACCTACCCAGGGGAGAATTACAGGGTGACAATCCGAGGGTTCGAGCCGGAACTTGTCGATATATGGATCAGGCAGGACGAGAAATACATCACCCAGCCGTACCGCAAGCGTTGGTCGTTCACCGTGGGGCCACAGGTCGGTGTCGGCTACACGCCACAGGGACTGCAACCATACGCAGGTGCCGGCATCACATTCGGATACAGCTTCTGACGGCCTCCGATTGGGAAAGATAGACCAAGAAAGGAAGTTCATTTTATGAGATTCGCAACATAAAGTGAACTTTTCTTTATGTTCAAGGCCGAACGACTCATAAAACGAAACGCGACCACCGCCGATATTGATTCCGTGCGTGTCCGCAAGAAGGAGCTGCGCGTCAAGGATAAGGATGTCGCAATGCTCCACCGATGCGAAACGGTATGGCAGAATCTCGACGAGTTCCGCCAACAGCGGGCAAGGGCGCATCGTTTCTATGACGGCGACCAGTGGGCCGACACGATCACCGTGAACGGCAAGTCCATGACCTACCGCCAGTACCTCATGTCCACGGGTAATGTCGTCATTCAGACCAACCAGATCAAGAATCGTGTCGATACCATCGCCGGCGTGATGGTGAAGGAGAAGAACGAACCCGTCTGCCATGCCATCGACCGCGACGAGCAGCAGTACGGCGAAATCGTCACGGAGGCATTGCAGGCCAACTGCGATAAGAATGTCATGCCGGAGCTTTACATGAAGTGGCTCCGCGAACTCTGCATCGGCGGTCTTGCCGTCTCCTACGAATCCTACGACGACAAGCACGGCCCCAACCGCAGGCTGGATTCCTGGACGCAGTACATCAACCCCAACCATGTTTTCTTCGACGGCGACGGAGTGGACCCCCGTTTCTGGGACTTCTCTATCGTCGGTCGTTATTTCTACGGCTCGTTCGAGGACATCTGCGCCCAGTTCGCCCGCAAGCCGTCCGACTACGCCGTCCTGAAAGAAATCTACGCCAATCAGTCCGTCCCGTTCAAGGAGGAAGAATCCCGCGAGTTCACGGACCGGTTCGAGGACGACAATATCCTGTTCATGCACTCGTCCGACCCCACCAAGTGCTTCGTGTGCGAGGTGTGGACGAAGGAGACCAGGGCGATGATACGGCTGCACGACACCAACGCCGGCACCGAGGAAATCATCGAGGCCGACGACAAGGAGTACCGCAAGCTGATCAAGACCGAGAACGAGAGACGCAGGAAACTGGCCGTCCAGTCCGGCTGGGACGAGAAGGATGTGCCGTACATCATCGGCGACGGCTACGGCAAGGACGAGACGGAGCGTAACGGCTTCTTCGTCGATACATACTGGTACTGCCGTTTCCTCGCTCCCGACGGGACTATCCTGTGGGAAGGCGAATCTCCCTACGCCGACCGCTCGCACCCGTTCAATTTCTGCATCTTCTCCTATCTCGACGGCAGGATCGTCGGCTACATGAACGATGCCATTGACCACAATATCGCCATGAACCGCGCGGTCGTCCTGCATGACTGGCTCGTCCGTGCGCAGGCGAAGGGCGTTACGGTCGTTCCGCGCAAACTCCTGGGCGACAAACTGACGGAAATGGAGTTCGCGAGGGCGTGGGCCAGCATTGACGATATCGTGTATGTGGACCTCGAACCGGGCCAGGAGGGACTGATGCCGAAGCAGTTCAACGGAGTGGCGCAGACCTTCGATGTAAGCGGACTGCTCGCCACCTATTCGCGCCTAATGGATGCCGGCTCGCCCGTCAATGGAGCGTTGCAGGGCAAGACACCGAACTCCGGCACATCGGGAACCCTGTACGCCCAGATGAGCGCCAATGCGTCCACGCCCATCGCCGCCCTCATGGAGCAGTTCCATAACTTCGTCCTGTGCGTACTGAACAAGAAGATGAAGAATATCTGCATGTTCTATGACACGGCGCGGTTCGAGAAGATTGCAGGGCAGATCGACAGCATCTTCGACATGAACAAGCTCAACCTCAATGAGGTGGGCGACCTCGAATACGACCTTCGCATCAAGGAGAGCGCGGACACTCCCGTCTTCCGCGAGATGCAGGAGCAGGACCTTCTCATGTTCCTGCAAGCCGGATTCATCACCTTCGAGGAATACCTGGAGGCCAGCAGCAAGCCTTATGTGGATAAGATTCTACAGAAGCGGCAGGCTCGCCAGGCCGAAATCGAATCAGCGGAGCAGAACGGTGTTCCCGTGGGGGCCGCGCCGGAAGCGGCGCTCCAGTCTGGGGCACCGGCGGCTCCTGCCTATCCGATGCCTTCTTCTTAATTCTATACCAACAACCGAAAGTCTATCTTACCAGACCTGCGAGGCGAAGGCGTTCCCTGACGAACGCCTTCCTTCGTATCTCCCTGTCACGGGAGGAAAGGCCGTTGTTGCCGTACCGGTCCGCGGTGTGGTAGTAGCACCCGCTTTTCAGCGTGTTCATCGTCAGAAGGCGTGCCGACACGCCAAAGGCCCTTTTCTGCATCTTGAACTGGGCCTTGCTGTATGTGACCAGCCTGTCGGGGTGAAAGGTCTTGGAGGCGAGGTAGATCGTGTTCCCTTCCACCTGGTGCCGTCTCTCGGCGGCTTCCACTCCCTGCCTGTATATGAGACGGGCATAGAGCGTGACGAAAAGCATGGCCGGCCAGCGGAAAATTCTCTTGAAAATGTTCATGGTAGTCTTGTTTTGGTTATAATCTCGTAAGGCCGAGTTCGTCCCCGTGTATGACGGTTTCGTCCTCCGGCTGCGTTTTCTTTATCCATGAGGGCGCGGGCATCTCCTTGTAGCATATCCACAGGCCGATGGCGCGGGACATAACCGCGTCGTCGTGCTTGCCGTGTTCCGCGTCGGTCTTGCCGTGGTCCTCCATGTAGGAGGCCATCTGTGCGCAGCAGAGCGAGGACGGCTCGTCCCACAAATCGTCGCGAAGGCACTCCTTCATGAAGTTGATGATCTTCGGCTTCGTGCTGGAATTGGTGTGGAAACCCCATTTCTGACCCGTCTTATCCTTGATGTTTTCCTCTCCGTTGTGGCGCATATACAGGTGCGTGTAAATGCCGGACACAATGTCGAGGATATATTCAAACGGGTCTATGCCGTTGTTGCGCTCGGCGTTCATGGATTCCATCGTGTTGGATTCAATGACGAGCAGGGCATCGTTGTACCACTTGGCGAGACGCATGGCATCGTAAGCCTGCGTGTCGGGGTCTGCCTTGTAGTTCATTTCCGCGACCACCCCAGGCTTTCCGTTCAGTCCGAAGTCCTGCATCATCAGCAGGCGGTCGATGACCGTGATACATGCGGGGTCGGCTCCGTCGCTCGCACCCCTGCGAGGGTCGAGAATGACAATGTAGCGGTTGCTGACGGGCGAATCGTCGGGTTTCTCCCAGATGCGGAGGTCGCCCGTGGAGTTTGGTATGAAGCGTATGTCCTTCAATGCTTCCTTTCCCTTCTCTCCCTCGGCAACGAGGTCGCCGACAAACGCTGGCTGACGGCAGCGCAGGGACTTCTCATGGACGAGGAACGGGTCGAACACATGGTTGCCGGCGGTGAAGAACGCCTGTGCTGGTGTCTCCGGTGCCTCGTTGCACATCTTCGCGAACGAGAGACGGAGACGGCGGTAGCGATACCAGTTGATATGCTCCAGCGTCGAGCCGATCTCCCAAAGCCACCAGTAGTATTTGCCCGTGTCGCGCCACTTGCCGTTGGGTGTGTCCTCGTCCTTGTGAGTGACGAGCCAGTCCACGAACTCGCGCAGGTCGTCAATCTTCCTGTTGTCGAAGATGATGTCCCTGGACGGCACGAACACCTGCTCATAGCCGCCCTTCCCGTCGTCGCACGACCGCCATGTGTCGGCAAAGTAGTCGTCGGAGGACTTGGCCGTGGATTCCATGACGCGCATCGAATCCTCGTCGTCGGTCATACCGCCCTCGATGTCCGCAATGATGTCGTCTGCCTGTTTGTTGGGAGTGTTCGGCCACAGGCCCACCTCGGAGTAGTGCGCACCCGCGATATCCTTGGAACGGAGCGTGTTCGGCTTCTCGGCAGAACCGATGAAGATATGCCCTTCCAGTACCTGCTTGTTGTTTTGGTCCCTGATGGCGTATTCGTGTCCTGCGCTGTCCGTCGCTACCAGCCGCAGCTCCGTTCCGTCGGGCAGGCCCAGGTCCCATGCCGGATAGTCCTCGATGCTCCGTTTGAGCATGGCGAGGATAGTTTCGGACGCTGACGACACATGCGCTGCTATGGCGAAGGCGTGGAACTCGTTCCACTTGAATAGGAGCCAGCATTGGTAGAAGAAGCAGAAGGTGGAGCCGCCCCACTGACGGGCCTTCAATATGATGAGCGATATCGGTAGGCCCTGCGCCCGCATTCTCTCGCACATCGCCAGCACTATCAGCTGTGGGAGGTTTAGCACGAAACGCACCCTTTTCTTCGCGGTCTTGTGCTTGATCCAGATGCAGAAATAGGCCCAGTGGACGAAATCGTGCTTGTGCCGTATCCGTCGTAGCCGTCTCTCCACCTCCAGCCTGTCAGGTGCGCCGTACTTCCATTTCTTTGTGGCTATGTATTCCTCGATGCTCCCCGCCCTCCGTATCTCCTTGACGAGCTTGTTCTTCATCATGGACTCCGGCACCCATTGGACGGGTATGGCGAAATCTGGAATCTCCAGCTTGACCCGTTTCAGACCTGTCAGCTGGGATATGCCTTCGCCGGTCACGGGGTCATACTCTGCCCGCAACCGCTTCCACCGCTTTTCGTTCTCTGCGATGAACTCCCTATAAGTAGCGTCGGAAATCACTTGTCAGGTCGTTATACTTTCGTTTGAGTGCCGCACCGCCCATGCCCAGGACGAAGGCCGCGATGTGCGTCGTCGCGCTGAATCGAGGGACGAGGACGAGGGCGACGGTCACGACGAGGAAGGTAATGACCTCCGGTCGTCTCCACCAGCGGTCGGAAAGGGCGGGTGTCCGCAGTCCGAGGTATGCGTACAGGACATTGGAGAACCCTATCACGGGACGGAACGACAGGGGATAGACGAGGACGGCTATGATGAAGGCCGTCGCCAGCTGCGCCGGCTGTGTCCTGCGTCTCGGATTGAATATCGTCCATGTGGCGAGCGAGTTCACGGCAAGGTGCCACCAGCTCGCATGGAAGAAGGAGTACAGGATCGCCCGTTCCCAGTAAGGGCCGCCCTGCATGAAGTCCGGTATTCCGAACACGGCCTGGAGCAGGACGAGGACCAGTATGATTGCTATCCTCACCATCCCTTCTCCCTCCTTGTGTTCTCTATCCGCTCTTTCAGCAGTTTCCTCGCGCCGTCCGTCGATATGTAGAACTCCGGTGCCGGCTCGTCCACCAGTATCTCCAGTATGCGCTCCCGCGACAAATTGTTGCCTGGGTGCGTGTCGAGGTAGTGCTGGTAGTTGAACCAAAGCCGCCACGCCATCCTCTGATACGATTCGTGCAGGTTGATGAGGGAAATCTTCGCGTTGATCCTGCCTATCAGGAGGCTGGCACGCTTGGCTGAAATGAAGAAGCAGGGAGCGGGACTGCGGGCGACGAGACGACCGGCATCATATAGCGATGTGTACCGGCCTTGCTGTAAGCCCTCCTTGTAAACGGAGTACAGGGCATCGGCCTTCTTCCGTTTCAGTTCTGTGTCCCTCATCGGTAGAATTGAATCAGAAGGCGATAGTCCCTTACCGCAAATTTGCGAAAAAGATTGGATTTATCAAAGGGGAATTGGGAAAGATAGACCGTACACACCGCCCGAAGGGGGTATTTTTGAGCGGATTAAGGCAAAGTAACTATTTACCCTATGGCAAAATCTGATAAAAAAACCAAACCGACCTCGCGTGAGGACCTCCTCTCGAAGGCCCGCGAGTGGTATCCGGACCGCACCTTCCCCGATATCGGAGCGGAAGCCGGAGAAGGAATGTCCGACCTTGACGATGCCATCAAGGAGAAGCTGGAGGACTACGCCAGCAGACAGGCGAAGTATGACGAGAACAATTCCCGTCTTTCCCAGCTCATGATGAGCGACCCGTCCGCTGCGGAGTTCGTTCAGCGTTGGCTGGAGACGGGCGACCCCCGTACCGCCCTCGTTGAGACCTTCGGTGACGACCTCGGCATGACCGAGGAAGGAAAGGCGAACTTCAAGGGCCAGCTCGAAGGCTGGCGCGAGCGCAAGAAGGCGAACGACGCTCTCAATGCCGAGGCCGAGGCCAACTGGCAGGCATCTCTCGCCGCCCTGGACGAGTGGGGCGACGCGAAGGGCCTCACCATGGAGCAGAAACGCGATGTGATGATGCGCCTGCTCGCCATCACCTTCAACGGCATGGAGAACAAGTACGGCGCGGAGGACTTCGACCTCGCCCTGAACGCCATCAACCATGACAACGATGTCGCGTCCGCACGGGCAGAAGGAGAGGTCGCTGGCCGTAACGCCAAGATCGAGGCGGCGCGGAGAGACCGAAACGCTGCCGTGGCCATGCCTCCTGCACCCATGGGAGGTCAGGGCGGCACGACACGCGAACGCCGTCCGAAACCTGCGAACGAAAGTCCGTGGGCCGGAATCAAGTAGAACACTCATAAATCTTATCTATATGGGCACTATCAATTTCCTCAGAACCCACAAGATGAGCGTGCTGTCATCGCTGCTTGTGGTCGCCGCAGCTCTGCTGGGAGCAGACCTCGGTTTTGCAATGGCAGTTGATCCGGTGGAGCTTGCCGACCCTGGCAACCCCTCGGACAATATGAAGAACTACGATGCTTCCACCAACCCGACAGGCCGTCCGGCTGACGAGGCTCTCCAGACCGACGAGCAGGGTGGAAAGACCCAGCTCCAGGGCAAGGCGGCCACCGCCACCGATGTCCGCGATGCCGGCCTTGAAGCGGAGGACTACGACAAGGATGTGGACGAGTTCCGTCCTTTCGCGTTCCCTATCGAGACCTACATCGCCCGTCAGTGCCGCCCCGTCAAGGTCAATTCCCCTGTCCATGGTCACTGGCGCACCGGCTCCACCGACCTCGATGCCGTGTTCAACGGTGCGGGTGACACCCCCGGCGATGTCGCCATCACCGCTGGCAGCAACACCAGCAAGACCATCGGCGGTTCCAGCGTCGTCGTGTTCAACTATCAGACCAATGTCCTGAAGCTCCCTGCCGCCTCCTTCGACAATCCG
>Ga0310690_10008477_pt1 | contig 13037 bp, 12 predicted proteins | sample AusTroGonzalo_MG_2_FD_207661 | JGI IMG/M metagenome (GOLD analysis project Ga0310690, IMG submission 207661) | Bovine rumen microbial communities from tropical cattle in Woodstock, Queensland, Australia - Gonzalo_04 (v2) (version 2) | ecosystem: Host-associated > Mammals > Digestive system >... | reverse complement strand
TCAAGCCATCCTCGAACGACAAGGCACCGGCAACGGTCAGCGCAGAGAACTCGCCCAGGGAGTGGCCTGCCATCATGCGCGGACGATTCTCCTCAGGATTGTCAGTAGGCGTGGCGCATACTGCCGAGATTACCGAGTGGAGGAATACGGCGGGTTGTGTCACCTTCGTCTGCTTCAGGTCCTCGTCGGTGCCTGCAAACATGATGTCGGTGATGCGGTATCCCAAAATGTCATTAGCTTTCTCAAATAGTTCTTTGGCTGTTGTGTTGTTGTCGTAGAGGTCTTTGCCCATTCCAACGAACTGTGCTCCCTGTCCGGGGAAAACAAATGCTTTCATTTCTTTCTAATTTGTTGATATAAACGTATTGCGGGTGCAAAGGTACAAATAAGTGGGCGAAAAACCAAATTTCGCTGCTCATTTCTGTGCCGACAGGCTGAAAAGCAAATCTATCTCAATTATTCTACTGAGGTGCAGACGGTGTCGAGAAGCTGGTAGAGCTTGGCCAGCCCCAAAGGCATATCGGCAACGCCAGCGTGGAGGCGCACCTCTAGCTGGCTCTCTAGCTTCTCCTCGCTGGTGTATGTTACTTCCTGTCCGGAGTACTTCACCTTGAAATCGTTTTTCGTGTACTGGGTGATATTTACCAGATAGGAAAAGTCGATACTGTCAATCTGGAGCGAGGGCAGTGGGAATAGGTTCAGTAGCGGTATGCGCAGCAGGTTTACCCCGTTGCCTGCATTGAACTGGAATGTCATGTAGGCAGGTTGCAACTTCCCGTTCTTGTCCACACTGAGAAGTTCCTCCTTCAGAAGCTTCAAGATGCTGTCCGTCACCTGTCTTTGGGCATCTGCGCAAGCTTTCAGGGGAACCTCCAGAACATTCTGGAAAGGAATCTTTGGAAGTGGGTCTTTCACTTAACGTCGTTGATTTCGGTCATCTGTGTCTGTAGAATCTCCATGAGTTTTGCCATGCCGGGAGGGACTTCACTGGCAGAGGCACAGATGCTGATGTCAATATTGTCTTTGGCGGTGATGTTGTCAGAGTGACTCAGATTCTGCTCTTGTTTCACTTGCGACGTGCTGGCTGCAAATTTCGCTTTCAGCTCGTTGTTGGTGCATTCCGTCACCGTGGCCTGAAACGTCAGGTTGATACGGTTGATTTGCAGGTAGGGTACGGGAATGATTGTCAGCAGTGGAACGCGTATCCTGTGTGTGAAGCCGTCTTTCGTGAACAGAAACGAGATGGTGGCAGGCTGGTACTTGGCCAGTCCTGTCTTGTCGGCTTCAAGTCCCATCTCCTTCAGGTATTCATACGATGCCAGGGCGGCCTCGCGCTGTGCCTCGGCGCAAGCTCTCAGGGGACCGCCGATGATATGGTCGAAGGACAGTTCCTCAAGCGGATTGTTGGCGGATGCTGTCTGCTGGATGTTATTATCAGCCATTGTGAATAGGTGTTTTTTCGAATTTGGGGTGTATGGATGAGCTGATGGCCTTGCGTCTGGGGTCTTGATGCCTTATGTGCTATCTGGAGTTTTCAGGCTGATGGCTTGAGTGCCGGCCAGTTCCAGCAGGCGGCTCATACCGCCCGACATGCCCAGGTCGGAAGCCTTGATGCTGACCTGAATGACGTTGCGGATATCGAACTGGCTGGCCGACTCGCTTGATGCCACTTCCCTGATAGCTCTCCGTGAGGGTGAGAATCTTACGTTGAGGCTTTTCTTGCTGCCAGTGGTCTGGAGCTTGGTAATGCAGACATTGAAGTTAAACTCAGCCTTGCGTAGCTGTATGAGCTGTGGCGGCACGACGGTTACCAGGGGCAGCTTGATGGTATGTTGCTGCCCATTGGCATGGAATGAGAAATGGAGCATTGCCAGTTCACGCTTTCCTCCTTGTGTGACAAAGGTGCTCCGCTCCACATAGTCCATCATGCTGTCGAACATAGCAAACTGCGCCTGGGTGCAGCATGAAACAGCCCTCTGAATGATGTCTGCGAAAGGCTTTGCCGTCAGATCCTTATCTCCTAGTGCCACGGTCTATACATATTAATGTCAATACTCCAGAAGGGGCTTCTGTTCGTAGGCTTTATCAATCATCTTTTTCAACTCAGCAGAAGAGGGTACCTTTGAAACGAAGTTCTTCCGCCTGTTTGTCGATTCCAGGTCGTTTTTTAAGTTTCCAGCTACGCGGTGGCGCAGTTCCTTGACGGTGTCCACGCCTACGGCCTCAAGCAATGCTGCCAGTTCTGGCCCCACATGGGGCACACGCATCAGGTCAGCATAGTTGCTCCATCTGAGAATGAATGCCTCGCTGATACCCGTAGTCCTTGCAAGTCTTTTCCTCAAGGTGGGAGTGGCCGCCTTGTCAAGGTAGTCTTTCACGGTTTTAATACCGTATGCGCTCAGCTTTTTGGCATGTGTGGCCGATACGCTATAGATGTCGCTCACCAGCCGGTGCTCGATGCGCAAATAGCCCAGGGTGTTCAGGTCGGATGTCTGGTTCCGCATAAATTCCACCTCTTCAGGTGAAAGCTGTTCTATCTCTATGAGCTGGTTGCCAAACACATCGAGTAGCTTGGCCACGCCGGGCGGCATGTCGCTGGTGGTGGCATGGATATCTACGCGGATAATGTTCTGCACGTTCGTCTCGGAATTCTCCTTGCCGTTGACATTGGCGTTGGGCGCTGTGTAGGCGGCCTCGATAGACGTCTTGCTGCAACTGGTAATATTCGCCGTGAACGACAGGTCTACATGGTCGATGTGGATATAGGGAATGGGGACGATGGTCAGTAGTGGCACAATCATGGTTTTCTTCTTCCCCTCAATCTGGAAGGTGAATGATATGGACACTGGCCTCGACGAGCCATACTCCACATCGCTTGGCACCATGGTTATTTCCTTGATGCTCTGCAGCGTGGTCAGCGCAGCATCCTTCTGAGCTGTAATGCATGCCGAGAGCGGACCTCCGATGATGTTGCCGAAAGGAATGGAGTTGATGTGCCTGGCCACCTGTTTGCTGTTGTTGTCTGGCATGTTGAAATGGTTTACATTTTGAAGGTGCTGGCTTTCTGCAGGTTCTTCTGGGCGTCATCAACGTTCTTCAGAATCTCCATGGCGCGTTTCGACTCCTGCCGGTTGATGGTCAGTTCCAAGTGGCAGTGAGGGCAGCGAAGCCCTTTAGCCGACAGGAGTTCAGAGATGGTGGTCGGAATGAAATGTCCGCACTGCGGGCAGTTCAGTCCGGGTTGCTTCTGGTTGTTGTTCAACATTTCTTGCTTTGCAGTTTTGTTTGTTTGTTATGGTCGTGCTCATTCCTCTGTCCTGGTCACCTGTATGTTGGTGTCAGTCTCTTGCAGCAGTCCTCTCATGCCGTTGGGTAGTTGTGCAGGCTCCAGCTTGATATGCACTTTCATGTTGATGCTTTGGCTGCTCTCCTCGGTGCTGGTCTGTTGCGTCACTTTGGGGTTGCGTATGCTGACGTAGAGGCTGTTGCTAATCTTTCTCAATGCTTCGAGCCGGTTGGTGTTTACCACTCCCTTGGAGCCCTTGGTCTCTTTCAGGTGCATATCAGCATCAATGTCGAAGACAGCCTCCGACACATGGAGTACGGGCAGCGGCAGCAGCGACAGTTTGGGAATGCTTACCACCTGGCGGTTGCCTTCGCTGTCGGTCATCTCGAAGTCAACCATTTTCAGCCGGGCGTTTCCCCGGCCGTTGGCAGGTTCGTCGAAAGCGTATTTGGTAAATGCCTCCAGATAGTCGTCGGTTACGGCCTGGTCGGCATCGATGGTGGCCTGTATCATGCCCGCTATCATGTCCGATAGGGACATCTCCACCTCTTTTATCGCATTTTTTGAATTTGACATATCAGCATATTAATGGGTTACCCCGCTGCTTACTTGCTGCGGCAATCTTCTCAGACGTTATCTTCAGCGTTATCGAGTGGAGCCGCTCCTTGCCCAGTGAGGCAAGGCGTTCGGCATCGACAATCACCTCCAGCGACTTGGCATCATCGGGATTCAGGCTCTCGCACCGTTGCTCGTCGCCGACGATGGCGAAGTTGAGCGTAATGTCCATTTCGCCTACAGAGACCGCAGGCACGGGGAATGCCTTCAGTATGGGTGAACTGGCATATTCCTCGGCCAACGATTCTGCAATCAGGTTTGCCTGGTGCTGTGCCGACAGGACGTCGTTTAGCACTGAGGCGACAATGTCTTGAAGTAGTGCCATTGCAGCAGTTGTTTATGAGACGAATACCACGCGCTGGAAGACGCCGGCCTTGACGGTGTAGGTGCCTTTCTCGCTGAAGAGGAAGAGCACGTCGTCGCCATTGGCCAGTGTCGAGGGGGCTTTCCCCTTGTCCAGTGGGCTGCATTTTATCTCCTCACGCTTGTACACGCCATCGCCGTTGCGGTAGCTGGCCGACAGCACGGCATATCCGTTCGTCAGGGTGAGCTGCTCGGCCGAAATCTGCAGTTCGCCGTCGCTGTTGATGACCTCGGCCGACTTGTTCAGTTCCTCCATGATCCTGGTGATGCCAGAGGGCGGGTCCTGATTGGTGGCGGTGATGGTGAGGTCGATGGTGGTCTCCACGCTGTAGCGCGAGTCGCGGGTGGCACTGGAGTCGCGTTTCGACGAGTACGATGCAGCCATGCTCTTGTTCTCGCTGGCCTTGTTCAGGCTGGCGGCAGCCTGTGTGGCAGCCTGTGTGGCGGCACTGGTGGCAGGCGTAGTGCTGCCCGTGCTTTTGCTTTCGTTTTGACTGTTGGCGGCTGGCGTGGCAGCGGCACTGCCCTTGGCTTGCGACTTCTTGGAGTCTTCGGTCGAGATGGCGGGGATGTCGCATCCCACGGCTACGGCTGCGCGTGAGCTGGCATCGATGGTGGCCGTAAACTTGTACGTCATCGACGATATGCTCAGCGAGGGGTAGGGGATGAGCGTCAGCAGCGGAATCTGCATCTTCGACGGCTTTCCGTCCTTCACGAAGTTCAGCGTGACGTAGGTGAGCTGGGCATTGCCGTTCTTGTCAACCTTGATGCCCTCGTCCTTGATATAGTTGAGGGCTTCTTTCGCCATGTCGCGCTGGGCCTTCACGGCAGCCCGTAGCGGATTGCCGATGAGGTCGTCGAACGAGATGCTGCCCAACGTCTTAAAGCTGTTGTTCGCAAAGGCCGTATCGACGGTGACGTTCTTCAGCTCTTCCATCTCCTGGGCCGTCGTCTTTTTCGGCTCCACTTTCGCCTCGTTGGGGACACCCTGGCTTAATCCTTGTTTTTCAGGGGTCTCCCCCGTCTTCTCAGGATCCTTGTCCGCTGTCTCAGGATTCTTGCCCTTGTCCTCTTCGTCCTTGGGGGCTGATTCCTCAGCTTTGGGCGGGGTCTCACCGTTCTTAGTGGTATTCTCTTCCTTGGGTGGATTCTCCTTGGGCGATTCAGCGTTTTCTGCTTCAGATGACGTTTCCTCCGTGTTCACTTCGGCTTCCGGCTCTGTCTGTGGAGTCTTGTTGTCTTCGTTTTCCGGTGTAGGTGTCATAGGCGTACTCTTTTGTTAGGATACAAAAACGATGGCTTTGCTCTCGTCGCCCTCCACCAGGTAGTGCCCGCTCGCACTGAAGGTCAGCAGGGCACCCAGCTCGTCGGCATCCACTTTGCATTTTTCAGTGGCTTCTTCTCCCTTGGTGCCGTTGGTATAGGTATAGACCTTCAGTTTCTTCGGGTCATAGTAGCCGTCGGGGTTCTTGTAGGTGACGTAGGTAGAGCCACTTCCTTCAACCAGGCGCACGTTCTGCTCCGAGATGCTTATCTCTCCCTTGCTGTCGATGGTGTCTATCGACTGGTTCAGAATCTCCAGCACCTTCGCCATGCCGGCGGGCATGTCGTCCTGTCCCGCTTTCACGTTCACGTCCATCGTGTATTCCACGCTGTACTTCGAGTCGCGGGTGGCCGTGGAGTCCTTCTTGCTCGATATGCTGGCGCTCATCTCCATGCTGGCACTGGCAATGCCGATGCTGGCCTTGGCCGTTGCCTTCATCGAGGCTCCTATGGCCAGCGACGAGCTGGTGGTCTTCGATGAGGATGCCGATGCCGAGATGTTGGCCTTGAACGAGATGTCGATGTCCTTAATGGCCAGATAGGGGATGGGCACAATGGTGAGCAGCGGTACGCTGAGGGTCGTGGAGCGACCGTTCTTGCGGAACTCGAAGTTCACGTAGATGGCCTGCTTGCCGCCGTCCTCAGTGTCCGTCAGACCCACTTCCTTGATGAAGTTCCAGGAGGTCTGCGCTGCCTTGGCCTGTGCTTCTATACAGGCCGACAGGGGCGCTCCGATGATGGAACCGAAGGGTATGGCCTGCAAGGCATTGGTGGCTACCAATGAGGGGGTTGTGTCAATTGATGCCATAGCTGTGAAGGTTTAGCATTTATGATAGGATGTCTTATTCTCCCCGTTCCTTAGCCCTGGGGGGCATCTCCACTTCCTGCGGGGGCCGTCTCTTTCTTCTTGGTGACGTTTACATCTATTTCGTTGCCGTTAGCTTCTACAACATACCCATATTGGGAATAGGGTAAGGCATATTCAAGCGTACCCTCGCTCTTGTGGGGTTCGGCTGTTATTGCGGTTCCGGTTGGTTTTCCATCCGATCCTTTTGCTTTGACTGTCACCAATTTTCCTGTTGTGTCAAACTCGCCCTTCGGGGTCTTGTACTGCACAATGAGGGTAGCCTTGTCTTTAGTGGTATCTTCCAACTCAAACTCGGTATCGTTCAACGTCAGTTCGCCGTTGGGGTCGAGCAGGTCCATCGAGTTGCCCAGCATCTCAAGCACCTTGGCCATACCGGCGGGCATGGAGTCCTGCGAGGCGTGAACGGCCACGTCGATGGTAGACTCAATGCTGAACGACGAGTCGCGGGTGCTCTTCGAGTCGCGCTTCGACGACACGGAGGTCTTGATGTTCGTGGAACGCTTGTGTAAGATCAGGTTGGTCTTCGTTTCCTTGGTGGCCTCCTGATTGTATTCCTGCGACAACTCATTGGTGAGTGACGATGACTCCACGCCGGTGATGGTGGCCTTGAAGTTGATGTCGATGGTGTTGATGGCGATGTAGGGGATGGGCACGATGGTAAGCAGAGGCACGCTCATCACGGCCTTCCGGCCTCCCTGTACAAAGGAAAAATAGACGTAGATGGCCTCTTTGTTACCGTTTCCGTCATCGTTCAGGCCTACGTCGTTGATGAAGCGCATGGTGGACAACGCGGCATCGGCCTGTGCACGGATACATGCATTCAGCGGTCCGCCAATCAAATTGTCGAAGGGAAGGCCCTGCAGGGCCTGAATGGATTTTTGTGTAACATTCATAGTTGTAAATGTTTTAGTTAGTGCCCCTTAATGGTTTGAAGCGGCATAGAGATGGGACTGTTTTGCTCTCATTGCCCCTTGTTGTTAAAGGTGTTTTCTCAATTGTCCTGCAAATATAGTTAAAATGTACGAAAGCACCAAATAATAAGCCGTTTTTTTTCCGTTCCAGCGTTTTTTTTCCCCAATTTTTCCCGACAACACGAATGGCCACACCTTTAATCTATAGAGTTAGCGCAGCCAATAATCCGCATAATCCGCAAACAGTAAAGGCCTTTTTTCTTTTCAACGAATTACCACGAATTATCCATTAATTTATCACCACCACCTTGCGGCGGTAGGTTGTGGATTGTGGATAGAGATTAGACTTGTTGCCTGAGCCTGCGCCTGGTGTATCCTCAATCCACCATCCACCATCCACTATCCACAATAAACCATCCACAATCCACCATCCACAATAAACTATCCACCATCCACCACTAAATTTATTTCACCACGACCTTGCGGCCATTACCGATCGAACGGAAGTGCGAAGGACGCTAAAAGCGTCCCCTCTCAATAGCCGGACGGTGCGTAGCACCCCCGGATATGACAAGTGCACTGCATAATTTCGTTTTGTCTTTAGACTATAGACTTCAGACTATAGACTTTAGATCAAGGTAACTACTCAGTCCTCTCCTAAAGGTCGGCCTTCGGCCTCAAAATCTAACAAAATCTATTATATAATCTAAGAGAAAAGAGACATGGATGAAAGATTTTGAATCAGATTTTAAAAGATATTCTTCGCAAGCGAAGCGTCGCTCAAAATCTTTCATCCATGTCTCTTATCTGTTAGATTTTATATCAAGTTTCTGAAGTTGTATTTCACCACAGATTTCACAGATTACACATATTATGGTTGCGCGTTGTTGATGCTATTTCACAGATTTATTATTGGTTCACCACAGATTATACGGATTATGGCTGCGCGTTGTTGATGCTATTTCACAGATTTATTATTGGATTACATCGACTAACGCCGCGATGATGAAGCCGCATGGAATCTGTGAAATCCTGAAAAATCGCGGCGACAGCCGCTGAAATCTGTGGTAGTTTTCACACTTGCGATAGTTGAGTTTTATATTTTTTTGTTAGATTTTGAGGCCGAAGGCTGACCCTCAGGAAAGGACTGAGCAGTTACATTCATTCCAACTGATGATGACTGAGGCTGTGATGATGACTGAGCAGTTACAAAGATGAGTGTAACACTCGCCCTGTAAGGGCAAAAGCCCTATCGGGAAGCAATGCTTTTGCCCTTACAGGGCGTTAGCTACGCACCGTATTTACTCAGGGCGATGCCATGGGCTAGTTGAATAATGTCACCCTGGGGAGACCCTGCCGAGATGTGAATAAAGAGTAGCTTTTCAAGGGGGAGAACTCTAGATAGAGACATTCCTTTCGTAAGGGGCAGAATGCCCACGAATGTTTCATGAATAATTCTTGATCATTCGTGGTGTAGTTCGTGCCAAAGAAATCCCCGAACCGCCAAAACGATTCGGGGATTTTGACACATCGTTACAATCGCTGTAACTGCTCAGTCCTCTCCCAAGGGTCGGCCTTCGGCCTCAAAATTATAGTAAAATTAAATGATTATCCGCAATCAAGTGCAAAGGACGCTGAAAATCGCTATTAAGCGAGAGACATGTAAGCTCGCTTACATATTGGCCGAGTGTGAGCGATTTATCTAAAGCGTCGCCTCTCAATAGCCGCAGCGTCTGAAGGACCTGCGGTCAGATAGTGACAGCGGAAAGCACGCTGAAAGAGTGCCCCAACAGCGCAGTTGGGCGACCCTTCAGGGTCGATGCAGTTCACTTGTCATATCCGGGGTGCTCCGCACTGCCCGGCTATTGAGAGGCGACGCTTTCAGCGTCCTTCGAGCACTGCGGCTATTGAGCGTTGACGCTTTTAGCGTCACTGTCACGTCTTTGCGGATAATCATACTTATATATGCGAAGCGACCATCATTCAAGCTATGACTGAGCAGTTACCAATCGGCTGCAATAGCACCTCTTGGGTCATTGCGCGTAGTAGCCTTCGACGAGCTGGGTCACCTTTTCGACATTGAAGAAGTCATCTTTGTCCAGTTCGTAGGTGGGAACAATACCTTCATCGATATTCTCGCCCTTCGTGTTGTTCAGGCGATGCCGGTGGGTTGAGTAGCGGTAGCCGAACCCCTCTGCCGAGGGGTTGTAGAGAACGGCGCATGAACCGCCTCCCGTCTGCATACCGAGAAGGGGGATGCCGTAGTCCTTCAGCAGGGCGGGCAACATGTTGCCACACGAGAAACTGTAGGGGCTGACGAGCAGGGCAAAGTTCAGATGATAATTCATTTCTTCATCCTGCTCGTCGAACTTGCCGTCGAGGTTGCGGTCCACTTCAAACGTGCTCTTTATCTGCTGCCCTGTCAGCGTGTTTTCGTAGTACATATCAGCCTTGTTGCAGAACAGCGAGGTGATGAACAAGACAACATCCGACGAGCCGCCACCGTTTGTAGAAATGTCGAGCACGAAGTTCTTCACTTCCGGGTCGTTCTCGGCCTTTTCCAGTGCGTCCACCAGTGCTATCAGCCAGTCATCGGGATAGTCTTCTACAGTGGGCTTGGGAGCCTCGCCGTTGTAGAACTTACGCCAGCCGGAGTCGTCGCACAGAAAGGTGTTGAACCAGCAATAGGCAGTTGCACCCTCTTTGTAGTACTTCACGCCCTGGCCCATCTTCGCCGTGCGTTTCTCTCTCAGTTCGGCACCAAGTGCCCTTCTGTCGTCAATCACTTTTTCCACGTCTTGGTATTCGGGGCAATAGCCGATGAATTCAGCCTTCTTGGCTTTCTTCATCTCTTCTGCCGTGGCCTTGAAAGCTGGGTTGCCGTTGAAGTTGCTGATTACCGTCACGTCGGTGTAGGTGTGACCGCCGTCGTCGAGCAGGCAGCTCAGGGTGGCGGTGCCGGCAATGTATTCGTACATGTTTTCCGACTTCAGCAGCTCGCGCGTCATCTGTCCGCCCTTGCCATAGTCCAGCAAAGCCTGGTCCAGGCCCTTCTCCTTCAGGCCGTTGTTTTCCAGCAGCGTCCGGCCTGGATAGCCGAAAAAGTTGGTCATCGTGAAGCAGAGGTTGCGATAGCTGAAGTCGGCCAGGTCTGCCGTGCGCGTTTCCTGCAGGATGGGTGTGATGAAGTGTTCCGGGTAGCCGTCGTCCAGGCTATACGCTCCACTGGGGGCCACCATCACCGTCTGCCCGTTATAGGCGGCCATGTGCATGTAGCCGTCAACATAGAGGTCGGCAATCGTGGCGAAGGGGAAATAGACATCTGTATCGTCGGCCCTCAGGTCGATGCCATATTTCCCATAGTCCAGCGCCACATGAACGCTCTGGGGGGTGGTCTCTGTCGATTTCCAGCGGATGATGGGCAGTGCGTCATAGAGGATGTTGGGCATGCCCGCCTGCACCTGGCCCATCATGTTCGTAAAGGCATCGTACTCGTCACTCTCGAAGATGTCGTTCTGTGTATCAACCGTTGCCGTTCCGCATGGGCTGGTCAGCGCATACCGGCCGGGGGCTGTCTTCACCACCTGCACGGTCGTGCCTGGATACATGATGGACTGGAAACTGCTGATACTGACGTAGGCCACGCTGGGCATGTCGTTGTAGAAGCGCAGCATCACCATACCCAGTGACTCGCCCTTAGGATCAATGACGGGCACCAGGCGTTCTTGATAGTCCTTCATTTCGGGAATGTCGGGTTCTGTTACGGGGTTGTCATCTACCGTACAGGCAGACAAAAGACTGCACGTGATGCACGCAACGGACATCATGCGCCATAAAGAATTAGTTACATTATTCATAATTTTGTAGTTTTTACAATACGTTGCAAAGATACGAATTTTGTTTCAATTATGATGCGAGTATGCCGTTAAACTTGCAAATCAATTGAATATTCGCAGCAGTTGTAAACCATTTATCCTTTTTTGTTTTTTCTTTCCGAAAAGTTTGGCAGATTCGGGATTAATGCTTACCTTTGCAAAAAATGAAGAAGGAATGGGAATGAACAGATACATACGCTTTGACTGGGCTGCGAAGTACATGCTGCGCAACAAGGCAGACTTCGCCATTTTTGAGGGCCTCATCTCCGTGCTGGTGAATGAGAAGGTGACTATCGTGGAACTGCTTGACACTGAATCGAACAAGGAAACGAAAGACGATAAGTACAACCGCGTAGATATCAAGGCCAAGAACTCGAAGGGGGAAATTATCCTGGTGGAGATACAGCAGACGCGCGAGCACGACTACCTGCAGCGCATGATTTACGGTGTAGCGAAGACCATCACCGAGCACATGAGCAGCGGGCAGCGCTATGAGAACGTGAAGAAGGTGTTCAGCATCAACATTCTCTACTTTAATCTGGGCGAGGGCGAAGACTATCTCTATCACGGGCAGACCACGCTGACGGGGGTCCATACTAATGACAGCCTGCGTCTGACGGATTATGAGCGGGACGACCTGGGCGTGTTGTCGCCCGAGCAGGTGTTCCCCGAGTATTACGTCATCCGTGTCAACGAGTTCGACAAGGAGGTGGTCAACAACTACTTGGAGGAGTGGATGGACTACCTGAAGAACGAGCGCATACGCCCCAATACCACTGCTCCCGGCCTGCAGGAGGCCCGTCAACGGCTTGACGTGCTGATGATGACCGACCAGGAGCGCAAGCGCTATGAGCACGACCTTGACACGCTGGTGCGCGACACCGACGTGATGAGAACTCAGCTTTTAGAGGCCGAGATAAAGGGACGCAAGAAAGGCATGGAAGAAGGAAGAGCAGAAGGAAGAGCAGAAGGAAGAGCAGAAGGAAGAGCAGAGGGAAGAGCAGAAGGAAGAGCAGAAGGAAGAGCAGAAGGAAGAGCAGAAGGAAGAGCTGAGATTGCAAAAATAATGAAAGCTGACGGGCTGCCTTTGGAGATGATTGTCAAGTATTCAGGTCTTACCGTCGAAGAAATTGAGGCGTTGTAGGCCCAAGAGAGAGATGAAGGGACAGTTCCTTGATTCATTTATATGAATCAGAGAACCGTCCCTTAATTTTTCTGGTTAGAAGTTCTTCGTCTGTTCGGCCACTTCGGCGTTAATCTTGTCGATGAATTCCTGGATGGGCATGGTGCGCTGTTCGCCGCCACCCTGCTGACGCATGGAGACGAGGCCCTCGGCCTCTTCCTTCTCGCCCACGATGACCATGTAGGGGATGCGCTTCAGCTCGTTGTCGCGGATCTTGCGGCCCAGCTTCTCGTTGCGCAGGTCGATGGTGCCGCGCACGCCCTGCAGGTCAAACTGCTTCAGCACCTTCTTGGCATAGTCGTTGTATTTCTCCGAGAGTGGCAGGATGGCCACTTGGTCGGGCGTGAGCCACAGGGGGAAGTGGCCGCTGGTGTGCTCGATGAGCACGGCGCAGAAACGCTCCATACTTCCGAAGGGAGCACGGTGAATCATCACCGGCGTCTTCTTCTGGTTGTCCTCGTCGGTATATTCCAGCTGGAAGCGCTTGGGCAGGTTGTAGTCCACCTGGATGGTGCCCAGCTGCCAGCGACGGCCGATGGCATCCTTGATCATGAAGTCGAGCTTCGGGCCGTAGAAAGCGGCCTCGCCCAGTTCCACCTTGGCGTTCAGGCCC
>Ga0310690_10008475_pt1 | contig 13038 bp, 24 predicted proteins | sample AusTroGonzalo_MG_2_FD_207661 | JGI IMG/M metagenome (GOLD analysis project Ga0310690, IMG submission 207661) | Bovine rumen microbial communities from tropical cattle in Woodstock, Queensland, Australia - Gonzalo_04 (v2) (version 2) | ecosystem: Host-associated > Mammals > Digestive system >... | reverse complement strand
GAACTTTTTGAATATATTAAACCTTTGTTAAAAAATTTAGAAGAGCTTGGATATTTTGCAAAGTTTCAGCGTGGGAAAAGTCTCAGAGACCCATATACTAATTCTTATTATTCTACAGATAATTATTATTCTTTGGAGAAACTATAATTATGGCAGAATATAAATATAGACAAGATTATTTATATGTCTTAAAGAACTCCGATAATCTATATTATATGGGATATAGAGACTGTTCAGATAGAATAACAGATGCTTTTCTATATAAGGTGGAAATCATAGCAAATCAAGCGGTAGAAGATTTGAATAATAAAAAGAGAGAATTAAGTAATAAGTCTGTAAAAAGAGATTTTAAAGTAGTAAAGGTAAAGATAAGAGAAATAGAATAGTTAAAATGATAGATAAATATAAAATTTTCTTCTAAAGATACTTTTAGAATTGTCTAAAATATTTGAATAGTTCTAAGAAAAATAAAGGAGCTAAGAAAAATAAATGAAGAAAAAGAAAAAAGCATTAGGCTGGTGGCAGAAATTAAATGCCGGAGACCCAGAAAAGAATATAGAGATATTTAATCATATTATGACAGACCATCCAAATGCGGAACAAAATAGTTCAGCAGGAGATACAGCAATGGGAGAAGCAATAGAATCAATGAGAGAAAATCCCGAAACAAATTTAGAGGCTATGAAAGCTCTGAATATGATTGATGAAGAATTTATAACACCAGAACAGAGAAGAAAGGAATATGAAAAGCATGTTCTTGGTAAAAAAGGTAAAGAATTTGCTTATTTTAAAAACAGAGGATGGTCAGAAGAAGACTACGAAAAGGTTGCTGATAAATTTCAAAACATACCTGTTGATAGTGTAGGCAAAGATGCTAAGGTAGTCGGCTTTGTTAATCAAGATGGTTCAAGAGCTAAATATTTTCCAAAGGATAAAGACCAATCATATGTATTCTATAGACAATTTCCAGATGGCACTAAAAAGACAATCTCATACTATTCTATGAGAGGTATGGGAGAAGATGAATACAAGTTGAGAAAACTTTATAATTCAATGGATAAGGAAGTTAATCCTGGTGGTCGTGATAAGCAAAGAGACTTAAAAGTTGGAGAAAACTATGATAAACGAAAAAAGCATCGTTGAATGCTACAATTCTGATATAAATGATTTAAATCATATTTATACTTTAAAAAATGGAGAAGTTATATCCCATGATTCTCTATTAGAAAAGATGAAAAGTGAATTACCTTTTGATATTTTTGAAGAAATAGAAAGTTATCAAATAGTCGGCTATGATAAAGTTTTTGATGGTACTAACGGTGTTGAGTTAGAGGATATTAAAAACATGATAAAGCTTGGGATGCTGGAAGATACTTTCCATATTATTGATTGATAAAAATATTTTATCTATAATAGTTGAATTCTTCTATATATATGTTATAATTAATAATGTAAAGAGATTAGTAATAGATTTTTGACTAATTGAATATCGGAGTCTATTACTAATCTCTTTTTATTTTATCTTGTGGAGGGATTTATCTATGGAAAAGGCTAAGTATCTTGGAGCATGCTCTGTTGATTGGAAGCACACTGATTTGTTCTACGAGTACCGTGGCTATGAGTATTGTGTTACCAAGCACAATAATGGCTACATGGATAAGTCTCTCAGAGAACAGCATGAGGAAGAGCAGAGAAAGATTGATGAGCTTATTGAAGAAAAGAATAAGCCTATTGAATCTGCAAGTAATGATGCGTGGGAAGCTTTTGATAAGCTTTACAATTATTTTGAAACAGGTATTTGGGAAGATTAATCATAACTATGGAGAAAAATAATTATGCTTACTAAAGAATTAAAAGATAAATTTATGAAGCTTCTTGAGTGCTGTTCGGACAGCGACATTGAAGATTTTATTGATGAGAATAATCTTACAAGTGATGAAGCTAGAGAAGTTTGGGAGATTGTAGATATTAATAATGCTCCTAATTGTTGTAAAGATTGCAAATTTGTAATGTATTTTAAAGATTCATACCCCTGTAGAAAATGCATTAGGTCTGTTCATCTTAAAGATTATTATGAGAAGAGAAATTAGTAGTTGAATTTTTAGAAAAACGTGATATAATTGTAATATAAGATAAATAAATTAAAGATTGAATTATGGAGGAGAATACTATGACTTTTACTGAAACTTTGACTAAGCTGTATGAGGAAACTGAAAATGCTAAGTTTGATGTTGGCTTCCGTAGAAGTTGTGTTAATTCTCCTTATAGAGACCCCATTATTGATGATACTGTATTTATGCTTTGTGCTGATGCATATAATAAGAAGAATAGTACTAGAATTAATTGTACTGCTAATCTTTCTAGAATTTCATTAGATGATGTTGAGATTGATCTTCGTGCCCAAAGTGGAACATTTCCTTTCTGTACAGTTGACCTTGGAAGATTTAAGGTTAATACTAGAGAGGTAATTGAGCATTACAATGAGTATTATCCATCTCGTATTCATCTGGATATTTCTAGAATTCATTAAGGAGGGCTAAGTTATGAAGAATTTTGCTTATTATATTGGAGTGTTAGTTATTGTAGCAGTTATGTTTGCTTTTCCAATTCTTGCTACCCTTTCATTTTGCTTTAATTGGGATTTTATTTTTAAGGGGTTGTTTACATTATTGTCTGTGTTTAACTTTGTAACTGTGACGGTGATTTTCACTTGTTTTGCAGAGTACCTTAGTGGTGATTAAGGATAGTTAATTATGAAGACTTTTGTTTATTGGGTTGGAGTGTTCATTACTACTGCTGTAATGTTTTGTAAGCTGTGGAACTAATTTTAACAGCATTAGTCTTAATAATTTTTGTCCATTTAGCTTCAATGCAGATATTAAGGTTAGGCCATTAAAAGCTACTTTGACAATTGAGTAAGGAGTTGAATATAAATGAAAGTAATTGATAAAAGATATGAGGATACTGTTTCATTTGACTCTCTTAAAGTAGGGGATACTTTTCTTGATGTTGATGGTTCTTTTGGTATTATTTGTATGAAAATTTTATCAGTTGACTATTGTGGTTATAAACTTAATGCTGTTAATTTATCTGATGGCTCTTTAGTTGGATATGATTACGATTATGATGTAGTTGCAGTAGAAGCGGAGGTATCTTATAAATGAATATCATTGATAATAGAGCTAAATTTAATCTTACAGCATTTAGTGAACTTAAAGTAGGAGATTGTTTTGAATATAATGATTGTGTTTATTTAAAAACTGATGGTTTTTGTGAATTTAGAGTTTGTGATATTGGTGAAAACGTTTATTGTAATGCTATTAATCTCAATAATAATTGTTTTTGTTTTTTCTTTGATAGTGTTGTTACACGTAAGATTGATGCTACTCTTTCTATTGAGTATAGTATGGAGGGATGATAAATGCATATTATTGATGAGCGTTTTAAAAATGTTCTATTTAAAGACTTGTCTGTAGGTGATGTATTCAATATTAATGGAGATTACTATATTCGTATAAAGGAATCAATGAATGGTGTGAAATGGAATAGCCTTAATCTAACAAATTATGATATTTATTTCTATTATGATAAGCAACCGGTTACAAAAGTAGAAGCTGATTTGTATATTAAGTGAGGTGTATATATAGAAAAATGAAAATTACTGATAATCGTAATAAGCCGAAGGTTGTTTTATTTAATGACTTAGGTATCGGAGATTGTTTTGAGTATAAGGGTGAATTTTATATTAAGATGTATCCTATAGAATGTTGTGATCTTACAGAATATAACTATACAGCTTTTAAGTTGGGTAGTAGTAGAGCTTGTAATTTTGTTTATAGTGATTATGTTACTAAAGTAAATATGGAGATTATTATTGAAAATTAGTAGATATTGCTTAAAATAATTGTATAATATTAAGGAGGCAAATGCTTATGACTCCAAATTGTGAAAAGTGTATTAATCGGGATGACTGTTCTTTGCTTAAAGAACTGATAGAAGCACGAGAGACAATTTTCAACTACGGGCGTGAGATGTCTGGCAGAACAGATTTTATCTACAAGGGACGGGTAGTGCAAGCGGAAGGAGGCGGCAAAGGATAAAAAAGGTGCAACACTATTACCCAAAGAAAGGAAGGGCTGAGAAATGATTCGTAAAATTTGCGGAAACTGCACATCGTTTGAAAGACCTGCTCTGGAGTGCTTACAGGGTAAGTGTCGTTGTTTTGGCAAACAGACTGTTGACAGGTTTGCCTTGGAGGATGCTTGCAGCAGTTTCACACCGATTAACGAGCAGTGCAACTGCAAAGCAGAAGGGAGGTAACGCTGATGGCTGATATTGTTATCAGAGGAGTAGATATGCCTAAAGGCGATTTAGAATATGTATCACTTTGGGTGTATGGAGATGGAAGAGTGTATGTGAGCAATAAAGCGAGCACCACATCCTCGCAGAGATTGCAGGATTTAGCTGTCCTCCTCCCAGAAGGGCATGGTCGCTTGATTGATGCGGATGCTTTGGAAGATATGGATTTTGAATCCTGTGATACCGACGATTGCCACGAAATTAAATGGCGTGTTAGTGGGAGAAATCACATACGGCAGATTATAAAAGACGCACCTATCATCGTGCCAGCAGAAGGAGGCGGCGAGGAATGAATGAGCGACAGAAAAAAGCATATAACTTAGCAGAAAAGAATGACGATTTGTGCCAGGTCTGCAAATTCCGGTACGACTGCCATGGGTGTGCAAACTATGGTAATGGGCCGTCGTATCCTCCTTGCTCAGATGGGGAACCAGAACAATTTGTAGATTTTAATGAGCTTGATGAATACGCAGACGAACAGGAGGAAGGAGGCGGCGAGGATGGAAACTGAATATATCAGCCGGGACGAAGCAAGACAGGCTGTTGTGTATGCTATTGAATTATATCCTTGGGAATATGACGCCTTAACAAAAGAAATCAACGCCATTCCCGCCGCTGATGTTGTGGAGGTTGTGCGGTGTAAGGAATGTATTTATAAAGATACTTGTGAATATCTCTGTTCCCATGATGAAAATTGGTTTTGCGGTGATGGAAAAAGGGAATAAGACTTATGAAATCATTAGATAAAATGTCAAGAGAAGAAATATTGAAAGTTCTTTATGAAGAAGAAAAAGAATTAAATAAGATAAAAGAAGATTATAGAAAATTACAAAATAAGAAATTTAAGGAAGTTAGAACTAATTATCATGTAGACTGGGATAGCGGCTGGTTTGATCATTGGTTAGAATATTAAATACAAAGGTAGAAGCAAATGACAAAAGAAAATAAGAAAAAGGGAATAGCTGTGGCTGACCAAGGAATGATTCTTGCACAAGGAATAATTGATCGTTCAGATAATGAGTATGAGCTTATGATGGCTCGTAAGCTCTTTAATGATTTTTATGCTCTTAAGATGATGTACTACAATACAAAGATTAATCCAAACACTTTTTAAGAAAGATAACGTTGGAATTATGGAGAATAGTTATGTATTATTATAAGGCTTATTATGATAATGGAATGTTCGATATTGTTAAATCAAATAAACCAATTACAGAAAAAACCTTAATATCTGTTTCACGATTACCTGCTACCTTATATAATATTTCTTGTATTAAATATCTTTTCTTGTTAGGTGGCGGGAAGTATAATTTGAAACACAATATTAAATTTGTAAAATAAGAGAAGTTATTAGATTAACTTCTCTTTTTTTAATTTTGTGCAAATTAAAAATTTCAATATTGCTATAAAAATTTGAATAATTTCAGCTAAATTATTTGTATTAAACAAAAACAAAGGTGATGTGAAATGAAGTTTAAATTAATTGAAGATTATCTTTTTGAAGATATAGAATCCATGAAGAAATACTTTCCAAATATTCCAGATGAACAATTTCAAAGCTTAATAGAATTAGACCCAACATACAGAGAAGGTTCAAAGAATGCAGGAAATTATGGAAGATGGATTTTAACATTGGCAAATAAGGGGAAGTTAGATAACATTGGGCATGTAAAAGACTTGCTGACACGGTTTAACGAAGAATCCAAATATCTAAAGAATAAAGATATTATGAAGTACAAGACAATGGATGAAGTTGAAGATATGCTCAATGATGAAGACTCTTATAAAGAACAATCCCATAGACAAGAAGTTAGAGACAGACAGAAAGCAAGAAAGAATGCTGACTTAGGAAATGAAGCGGAGAAAGTATATGAAGATAGTGATTGGGAAGTTTGGATTCCAAAAACTTATGCCGCTTCTTGTAAGTTAGGCCAAGGGGCTTCTTGGTGTACAGCAAGTACCGAAAGCGATTATTATTATAATTATTATAAGAATGCTTATGGTGGAGAATATTATATCAATATAAGTAAACATGACCCAGAAGAAAAGTATCAATTCCATTTTGAGACTGACCAGTATATGGATGTTGATGATAGTCCAATAGACTTAGCAGAATTTCTTAGTGAAAATCCTGGGCTTAAAGATTATTATAATAATATTATTTATGATTCTTATATTATGAATTGGAAAATTAAAGAAGATGGAAGTGCTGTTTTAAGCGCAGAAGATTTAGCAAGAGCATTAGAGGGCAGAGGAATTTCTGCTGATTTCTTAGAGGCTTGCTTTAGAGGCTACACTTTTGAATATTTTATGGATGCCGGAAGTTATCTTGAAAATAGTACAATTGAAAACTATTATCTTGATGAAATAGATAAAGAAAATTCTGATATGATTAAAGCTATTACAGGAATGACACCAAAAGATGAAGATTTCCTTGAAACAGTTGAAGAAGAATATAATGATGTTTACAATGCAATACTTATAGCCTGTTCTGATGGTGAAACAATTGGTGCTGAAAGCGAGTGCTATGATGATTTTAATAGTGCATTAGAAACAGCCTCTAAGCCACTTATCCTTAGTTGGTCTTTCTATGGTGGTGATGATGTTCTTGTAAAAGTAAATATGGAGTATCTTAAAGAAGACTGTGTTGATGTAATATCCTATGTTAGTGCTGATGAAGGAGATTCAACAAACTTTTCTGATGTTGTTTCTTCCTTTATGTTACAGGATTGGTATTTTAGTGAGCCAAGATATGGGTGGTCTGGATTTGATGCGGACACTATGAATGAAAGATTAAATAGTGAGTTACAAGAAATAGATATTCCTACTGTTAAGATGGATATATAATAGGTGATTTGAATGAGGTTTACACTAATAGAAACATTCGAGAAATCAAACGATAATATATATGAGCTATATAGAGGAACCAGAAGTCTACAACATATAGAAGATTCAAAAAAAGTATTGTGGTTTACAGATGACATTAAATATGCAAGTCGTTATTCCCATGGTGGTAAGTTAATAAAATGCAAAATTAAAATAGAAAATCCATATATAAGAGAAGGGTATCCAGTATCTTGCCCATATGAAACATTTATTGATTTATATAAACCAAAATATAAAGAAGAGCCATATAGTGATGTGCCATATTTTCATCAAGACGGAGATGTTAGGTTTAACAAAAAGTGGCGAAATTATTTTATGGGGTTAGCTTTTGATGTTGGTATAGGGGATAAGCCACACTATAAATTAGATAAAAAAGGAAATAAAGATTATGAGTGGGATAGCACAATTTATTGGCAAGTTCTTGATATATTGAATGCTAAAAAAGCAAGGGAGCTTGGATATGATGCAATTATATATGAAATGAAGGGTTATGGAAAAGATGAATATTGTATATTATATCCAAAAGAAATGATATTGAGTAAAGAAGAGGTTTTGCAATGAGGTTTAGATTAGATGAGACATTCCCAAACATAAATCAATCAGTAAGTGAGAAAGATTTATACTCTTGCACAAAGATTGTTGAATCTATTGAAAATATTATTAGTATTTTGGATAATAGAATAAATAACAAATCATTGACATACTCTGATGTTTCACGCTATTCAGATAGTCTTAAAGATGAAAGTAAAAAGTTAGAGGATATTTTTGCTAAATTTGTTTGGTAAAAATAATATAGGAGAAAATTATAATGGCATTAAGTAAAGATTATATTGGAAAGAAATGTTATATAGATATGGAAGATAATCCTAACATAGATAAAAGTATGTTAGGAACTATTATAAATTACTATTCAGATGGTTTAGATACTTATGTAGAAGTAAGTATGAATCCTTATGGAGAAGTAATTAAAGTTAGAGACGATTCTAAAATCAATTTATTAAATTAAAGAAATGGAGAAATGTAATAATGGCAAAATTATTTGAAAAAATTGATGATAATCCTGGTGAATATTTTGGTATGTTAGCAGAGGGATTTGAAAATGAAAGAAATCTTTTGAAAGAAGATTCTGAATATAAAACTCTTGCTAAATTGAGCAATGGGTTAGAGGTAATTAGTTATCCTTATGGTTATGCTGTTTCTGATGGACATAGAATTGATAGGTTCATTGTTACAGGGGATATATTTCTTATGGATGATAAAACAACATTTTCTCGACTTTCTGATAAGGATAAGGGAAAGATTTTAAGCCTTATTAAAAAAGGTGTTATTAAAGAATCTCTTAAAGAATCAGTTTCAAAATCTGATTTATATAGTGCTCTTGAATATATGTATGGATTTAATAAAAAAGAAGCAAATGACTGGATGAAGAAAGCTTCTGATAAAATGAAGCAGTCTGTTGTTGATGGTTGGAAAGGAAATGCTAAAAAATCTGCTTTAACTGATTCATTAAAAAAAGATGACTATGAACAGTTTATGATTGATATGGGAAGAGATATAATAAATGGAAAAAAGAGTGGAGATGGATGGAAATTAAGCATTAGAAATCCTAAATATTGTACAGACGGTGATTTGGAAGAAATTGCGGATATGGTTCTTGACCCACAAGAACAGGGAACAACATCTAATGGAATACAGTGGAGAATAAAAATTGATAAATCTCTTCTTGAAGATAAATTTGTTTCAAGAGATAAAATGTCTAAGAAAGATAGAAAAGAATTAGATAGTCAAAAGAGAAATACTTGGGGCAGTACAAATCCTGTTACAAGAGTTCAGCCAAATAAAAAGGCTTATGATAGAAAAAGAGATAAGAAAGAATTGGATGAAAATATTGAGGGTATTGATTTAACAGAAGAGCAGTTAAAAACTATTAATATTACTTTGAATAGAATGAGAGATACATCTATTATGCTTAAAAATGATATAAATAACGGCTATATTTCTAAAAAAGATTTTAGAAATACTATTTGGTTTTTTGAAAATGCAACTAAATCTCTTAAGGCTTTATTAAAATAAATAGGAGAAATAAATAAATGGCTTTTGATAAAAGTAATATAGGAAAAAAATGCTATATAAACTTATCACAAGAAGCTGGAATAGATGATTCTTCATTAGGAAAAATTATAGGATATTATAATGAAAGTAATGAAGAATATTATTTTGTAAGCATTATTCCACAAGGAAAAGTAATAAAAGTTTATGATAGCGATGAAGTAAATATCATAGAAGATAGTAGTGGTTCTGTAACACCCGATGCGATTGTCACTGCTACAGAAAATATGGACGCTCAACAAAAAGAAGATACTAAAACAAATCTAGGAGTTATAGATTGTACACCTGAAAATGTTGTTAGTGCTACACAAAATATGACTCCATTGCAGGCGGCGGAGACGAGACAAAACATCGGTGCAGATACCCCGGAGACCGTAACAGAATGGCTGAATGAGCACGTAGACCCCGAAACCGGCTATGTGCTCGACGATTCCCTGACTGTCGAGGGAGCGGCGGCTGATGCAAAAGCTACCGGGGATGCTATTGGCCTCGTAAAAAGCTATGTTGTGAATGAAGAAAATGTTACTTTACCAAAAACAATAGTTAGTAACTGTAAAGTTGACTTCACTTCTGCTGGATCAAAGCTTATCTATGGAACAGAAAACGTAGCACAACTGCTCAATCTGGCACAAGGTACGTTTACGCCAAACGGACTCACAATTACTGTTTCCGGCAACACAATTTCTGTCAGCGGAACGACGACAAAAGCGTTTAGCTTTAGCTTGGCTGATGGCGAAGAAAAGACTACGACCCAGCTTGGACAAATGACATTACCCCTGCCCAATCATCTCTACACGCTTTCGACAAAAGCGACTGCTGGTTCAACACCATATCCGGGCCTTCTAGTTCGCAGTAAATCCAGTGGTAATATTGTAACTTCCCAAAATAATACAGCACAGTTCACAATGGACGATTCAACATGTGGTGGAATTTATATCTATTTTAACAATAATACAGCGTATAGCTTTACCTATGTTTTGGCGGTGCTTCCTTTTACTACAAATGTTTCGCCGTATCGCACACAAGATTCCAACGTTACGGTTCTCACTGATTCCGGGCTATATTCCATTGACGGATATGCGTGGGCAGTTGGCGACTGTGATGTGGTAAGCATAACGTCAAAAATCAATAAACCGCCTGTGTGCAAATATAGCACACGGGAAGTTTCCTATAGCAACATGATTGAGTGTCTTGACATTTATATCCCTACAATAAATGGCTATATCAATTACGTCTTTGGGCATTGCAAAAGTGTAACGGCTTACAGCGATGTGTGGAGAATCGTACAAATTGATGCAGTTGATGATTCTTTTGGATTGCTGCATCATATCACTCAACTTGGTGAAACCGAAATGGCTATTATGATTTCCGGGCGTGATGATTTCATCGGTGGTATTACACACGGTGATGAAATTATGGTCGTTAATCAAGATTACAGCAGCTTTGTGGTTTTACTGAACGGAAAATTCGTTGATGTTACTACGTTAACATCTTTGACCGAGTTTGATTCTCTGCAAATGTTCCTTGTATCAGATATGTTTGACCCAGCAGATCATACAACGAAGGTTGGCGTTCACGGGAGAGAGTGGAGATTCGATGAAACCGGGCTACTTTTACAGCAGACGGTCGAGTTTTTGGAGAACCTGACGCTCGACAATAGTTATATGCCAATGTTATGTGCTATTCGTGGTAATGATTCGGTATCAGCGGATCAGATCACAGACACATACATCGACGATGGCAACTTTAATAACTATGATGTTGCCGTTGGCGGATTCACGACATATCCAAATCGGCTCAAAAATGATGTTCAAAACATTCATTTGTTCGGAAAAACAAGCGGAATTGATATTGTCTTGGACATTCTTGAGCAACCGTCAGGACTGGCCGGGGAAGGAACATTCCTGTTTAATGGCGTAAATACATATAACAAAATTTATTGTTGTATATGCGGCTACAATCATAACACGCAGAATGTATCGGCTGGTGACAAATGGAAGGTGAAAACTAAAATTCAGATTACAAGAAAGTAATCAACGAGCTGGAGGCCCTGCTTCCGGCTGAATAAAACGAAAGGGGAGGACAACTATGGAAATCATGGGCATCGGCTCCGTGGCCGCTATCACGGTTATCCCTTTAAATAAAATAATTATTAGAAAATTATAAAAGACAAATCATTGTAATTTTGATTGGAGACAGTATTAAATGAAGATTAATTTAAGAGAAAGTTTAAATAAATTAGATTTAGCAACAGATAATAAATATGATTTAAGAAATACCTATGATTGTAGTAAGATTTCTGATGATAAGAAAAAGAAATTGGCAGAGGCATTAGATAAAAATGCTTCTGCTAAGACAATTAGTGAAATATTAAATGAATCTTATGATGGATATGATTATTATATAATAGAATTTTTTGTAGATGGAAGAAGATATGAAGAAGAATACACTGACACATCTGCAAAAGAAGCTCTTGAAAGATTTAAAGAAGATTATTCTGATGATGATTATAAGATAAAAGAAATCTACAAATTAACAGGTGAAGGATATACTGGACTTGGTTATCCTTTTATTAGATATGATGAATCATTAACCGAAGCAAACTATGGTGGTGCATATGATATAGACCCAGAAATGTTCTGGACTAAAGATGACTTAATTGAATTCTCTGATGCTGTATGTGATAAGCTAACAGAAAAATTCGGCTATCAGTATGATATAGCTGATGTTGGTGCAGAAAGCAATAATGATATGTATATTCTTATTGAAGATACTACTCATGGTATTGAAGCTGATGTTTCATTTAGAATTAAGATGAGCAGAATTCGTGCTCCAAGAGACCTGATGAAATATCTTGATACCGTTGTTTCTGAATTTGTTAATAAGTTTGAAGAAGAATATCAATATTATGATTTTGATGAATCATTAAAAGAAGATTATGATGATTTTGACCCTAAGTATGATGCAAGATATGAAGTAAATGCATATTATGGAAGCCCAAGAAGAGGAAATTATGCTGGTCTTGAAGATGATTTCTATACAGATGACTTTGAAGAAGTAAAAGACTGGGTTTGGGAAAAGTGCCAAAAAGGTTTATATATAAATGTTGTTGACCGTGAAAATGGAAATCAAGTAAACATAAATACAGAAAATTATGATTTTGAGTCTGACGATGCATATAGAGTATTTGATGATTTAGAAGAACTTAGTCCTTTACATGAGTCTCTTAACGAAGATTTAGAAACAGTTGTTAAATCAACTCTTAGTTATAGAGGGTTTGATGATAAGCATGGATATTCTTTTGATTTTATAACAGACCGTGATGGAAATTTAAAGGCACAGTTGTCTGATGGTCTTGATTGGAAAGATTATGAACTGATTAAAAAATCTTTTAGAAATACTGGGATTGATGTGTATCAAGGCAAAGAACATAAAGACGGTGGTTTACTTAGTATTGTATTTGAACCAGAATCTTTAACAGAAGATATTTCTAAACCTGATTTTGTTGTAGGTTTTTATGCTGGCCCAGTCGATGATTATACATTAGAGTTAGTAAACCCTAAAAAAATAGCGCAAGTTGATGTGAGTGCAGATGAATTAAGAGCAAAGTATGGAAAAACCGTAGACAAACTTTTGAATGATTATACTTCTCAAACAGTTGATAAATTAAAGAGCACTAACAGT
>Ga0310690_10008473_pt1 | contig 13039 bp, 10 predicted proteins | sample AusTroGonzalo_MG_2_FD_207661 | JGI IMG/M metagenome (GOLD analysis project Ga0310690, IMG submission 207661) | Bovine rumen microbial communities from tropical cattle in Woodstock, Queensland, Australia - Gonzalo_04 (v2) (version 2) | ecosystem: Host-associated > Mammals > Digestive system >... | reverse complement strand
GATCGCCCCGGTGGCCATGGACAAGGGCCTGCGCTTCGCCATCCGCGAAGGCGGCCGCACCATCGGCGCCGGCTCCGTCACCGAAATCTTCGCCTAGGAAGTCGAACATGGCAAAGAAAGCCGACATTCGCGTCTCCATCGAGCTGGAATCGACCGAAGGCAGCGGCTACCGCTACCGCACGGTCAAGAACCGCCGCACGCAGACGGGTCGCATGGAACTGAAGAAGTACGACCCCGTCCTGCGGAAGCACGTCCTGTTCAAGGAAGCGAAGTAGTAGGTATCAAGGCTTGTAGCTCAATTGGTAGAGCAGCGGTCTCCAAAACCGCAGGTTGGGGGTTCGAGCCCCTCCGAGCCTGGTCGCCAAAGGGAAGAACATGAAGAAGCTGCAGGAATATCTGAAGGAAGTGATCCAGGAGCTCCGCAAGGTCTCCTGGCCCGGCAAGGAAGAGCTCAAGGGCTCGACCACGGTGGTCATCTTCTTCAGCGTCGTGATGGCGGTGTTCGTCTGGGGCGTGGACTTCCTTTTGTCCGAACTGTTCAAAATGGTGATCCGGTAGGGTCCCGAAAAACCGCGAGAAGACGATTCGTCCAAGGCGGGAGGTGACGGTGAACTGGTACGTCGTGAATAGTTACTCCGGGCAGGAGCTGAGCGTGCAGAAGCTGATCGAGGCTTTCCGCGACGGCTCCGACGCGGAAGGGCTGGCGTTCAAGGGCCGGGTCGGCGAAGTGCGCGTCCCCACCCACGACGTCACCTCGATGTCCGGCGGCCGCCGCCGCGTCACCAAGTCGAAGAACTTCCCCGGCTACGTGCTCGTCGAGGCCGACATGGACCAGAGCCTCATGAACGCGCTGGCCACCATCCCCGGCGTCATCCGCTTCCTGAGCGACCGCCACGGGAAGCCCGAGCCCCTCTCCCAGGAGGAAGTCAACCGCATCCTGGGCGTCGGCGACGAAAACGGCCCCTCCGACGGAAGCGTGGTCATCGACCCCTACGTCAAGGGCGACACGGTCCGGATCAAGGCCGGGCCTTTCAAGGACTTCGACGGCAACGTCGAGGACGTGCAAACCGAGAAGTGCAAACTCAAAGTCATGGTCAGCGTGTTTGGGAGATCTACGCCTGTCGAGCTCGGTTTCGACCAGGTGGAACGGTTGTCTTGACCAAGCGCTGAACAGGAGCAACAACAGTGGCTAAGAAAGTCGTAGGACAGATCAAGCTGCAGATTCCCGGCGGGGCCGCCAATCCCTCGCCGCCCGTGGGCCCGGCGCTGGGCCAGCGGGGCGTGAACATCATGGAGTTCTGCAAGCAGTTCAACGCGCGCACCCAGAACTCGAAGGGCGTCGTCGTGCCCGTGATCATCACGGTCTACGCCGACAAGTCCTTCACCTTCGTGACCAAGACCCCGCCGGTCCCGGTGCTCCTGATGAAGGAAGCCGGCATCGAGAAGGCCTCCGGCGAGCCCAACCGCAAGAAGGTCGGGTCCGTCTCCCGCGAACAGGTCCGGAAGATCGCCGAGCTCAAGATGCCCGACCTCAACACCGTCAGCCTCGAAGCCGCGTGCTCCATGGTTGCCGGCACGGCCCGCTCCATGGGCCTGGACGTCACCGACTAAGGCAGGTCACCATGAAGCACGGAAAGCAGTATCGCGGCGTGGCCGACCAGATCGAGCCCGGCCGCCAGTACAGCGTCAACGACGCGATCGAAATCCTGAAGAAGCGCGAATGCAAGTTCGACCAGACCGTCGAGGTCCACATGAACCTCGGCGTCGACCCCAAGCACTCCGACCAGGTGGTGCGCGGGACGGTCGTCCTTCCGCACGGCACCGGCCGTTCGGTCCGCGTCCTCGTCTTCGCCAAGGGCGAACTCGAAAACCAGGCCAAGGCCGCCGGAGCCGACTACGTCGGCGCCGAAGAGCTCGGCGAAAAGATCCAGGGCGGCTGGCTCGACTTCGACGCCGTCGTCGCCACCCCGGACATGATGCCCCTCGTCGGCCGTCTGGCCCGCATCCTCGGGCCCCGCGGCCTGATGCCCAGCCCCAAGACCGGCACGGTGACCGCCGCCCCCGCGAACGTCATCAAGGAGCTGAAGGCCGGGAAGATCAGCTACCGCGTCGACAAGGGCGCCAACATCCACGCTCCCGTGGGCAAGCTCTCCTTCGCGACCGCCGACCTCGGCGAGAACGTGATGAGCGTCGTCGAATCGGTCCGCCGCGCGCGTCCCGCTTCGGCCAAGGGCGTCTACATCAAGAGCCTGGTGCTGTCGGCGACGATGGCCCCCGGCGTTCCCCTCGACATGTCTCTGACCCGGTAGGCGCACCATGGCGATTACTAAAGCGAAGAAAGAAAGCATTGTCAAGGAGCTCGTCGACGAACTCCGCGCGGCTTCCGCCATCTACGTGATCGACTACAAGGGGCTCTCCGAGGTCGACGACAATCTTCTGCGCAAGAAGATGCACGGCGCCTCCGTCGAGTACCGCGTGGTCAAGAACTCCCTGATCAAGCACGCCCTCAAGGAAGCGGGCGTGCAGGGTCTGGACAACGCCCTCCAGGGCGTCACCTCCCTGGCCTTCGGCTCGGCCGACGAACCGATGGCCCCCGCGAAGGTGTTCAAGGAGTTCATGAAGGGACGCGAAGAGCAGATGTCGGTCAAGGCCATCACGATGGACGGCACGGTCCTCCCCGGTTCCGCGCTCGACTCCGTCGCCTCGATGCCCAACCGCCAGGAAATGCTCTCGCAGATCGTCTCGATCATCCTCGGACCCGGCGCCAACCTCGTCGCGATCTTCAAGGGCCCCGCCTCGCGCGTGGCCGGACAGGTCAAGGCCCTCGAAGAAAAGCTTCAGGGCTAAACAGAAAGTTTCACAACCAAAACGGAGAACACAAACATGGCCAACATCAACGAACTCGGCGATCAGATTGCCAACCTGACCCTTCTGGAAGCGAAGCAGCTCGCCGACTACCTCAAGGAAACCCACGGGATCGAAGCCGCCGCCGGCGGCGTCGTCGCGATGGCCGCCGCCCCCGCGGGCGGTGCCGCCGCTGCCGAAGAGGAAAAGACCGAATTCACCGTCGTGCTCGAAGCCGCCGGCGCCGAAAAGCTGAAGGTGATCAAGGTCGTCCGCGAAGTCACCGGCCTGGGCCTCAAGGAAGCCAAGGACCTGGTGGAAGGCGCTCCCAAGAACGTCAAGGAAAACGTCTCGAAGGAAGAAGCCGCCGATCTCAAGAAGAAGCTTGAGGAAGCCGGTGCCAAAGTCGGCCTCAAGTAGGTCAATTCGCTGATTCAACCCTGGAAGTTCCCGCGAAAGCGGGGACTTCCGGGGCGTTTTTGACACTCGCGGCAGTTCATTCGGTCACTGAAAAAAGAGGCATCCATGTCCGTTGAAAGAAGGAACTTCAGCAACAGCCGTTTCAATCTCGAGCTCCCCAACCTGCTCGCGGTTCAGACGAGTTCATTCGACCAGTTCCTGCAGAAGGACGTCCCCGCGGCGGCCAGGCGGAAAATCGGCCTGGAACAGGTGTTCCGCGAAATCTTCCCCATCAGCGACCCCAAGAAGCGCTTCGAACTCGAATTCAAGGGCTACTCCGTCGGCGAGCCCCGCTACTCCTTCCAGGAGTGCCAGCAGAAGGGGCTGACCTACGCGGCCCCCCTCAAGGCTGACATCGACCTCAAGGTCTACGACGGCGAACTCCACTACGAAGGCGAGGAAGGCGAGCACAAGCTCCAGGAAGTCCTCGCCGGCGAGGTGAGCTTCGGCGACATGCCGCTCATGACCGAAAGCGGCTCCTTCCTGATCTCCGGCGCCGAACGTGTCGTGGTCTCCCAGCTGCACCGCTCCCCGGGCGTCAGCTTCGACGAGGAACAGCAGCAGACCGCCGGCGCGGGCTGCTTCCGCTCGCGCGTCATCCCCCAGCGCGGTTCCTGGGTCGAGTTCTTCAACGAAAGCTCCAACATCCTCTACATCAGCGTCGACCGCCGCAAGAAGATGCCCGCGACGGTGCTGCTCCGCGCCATGGGCTTCTCCCGCAACGAGGACATCCTGGCGCTCTTCTACACCTCCAAGACCGTCAAGGTCGACCCCAACCACCCCGAGGAGCTGAACGACCAGGTCCTCTTCTCCGACGTCTACGACGAAAAGACCGGCGAACGGGTGGCCTGCGCCAACGCCGTCATCGACGAAACCCTCGTCAACAAGATCCTCGACGCCGACGTGTCCGAGATCAAGATCGTCGCCGAGGCCATCAAGGACGACCCGGTCATCCACTGCACGCTGGCCGCCGACCCCTGCGGCGCCCAGGCGAACCCCCACGACTACGCGCTGGCCTGGCTCTACCAGCAGCAGCGCTCCCGCGGCGACGACCACGCGGCCCTCAACAAGAACGACCTGCTGGTCACCGACCTGCACGCCGCCCGCGTCGCCTTCGACCACGCCTTCTTCGACGAAAAGGCCTACGACCTCGGCGAAGTGGGCCGCTACCGCCTCACCTCCCGCATGCACCTGGACTTCATGGTCGGCCTGATGATGCAGGCCGTGGCCGACGACACCCGCCGCTCCGCCGCGAAGTTCGACGTCAAGGCCCTCGAAAAGGCCGTGCGCCGCCTCGACCAGCTGCAGTCCGCCGCCGGCTCCGACGAAGCCGAGAAGAAGGAACTGGCCAAGGAGATCGACGCGCAGTGGAAGAACTTCTTCGCCTACCTCGAAGGGTTCGTCAAGCGCAACGACCCCGACTCGATCGACCGCATGACGGTCGAGCCCCAGCAGGACAAGATCGACGCCTTCTTCTACGGCCCCTTCGTCTCGCTGCTGAAGAGCCGCCTCGAAAAGGAAGGCGTCCAGCCCCGCGAGGACATCTTCGCCGACATGGTCCCCTCCGGCGTCTTCCGCGGCCTGGTGGCCACCCTGGCCTCCGACCCCGACCTGGTCCGCGGCGTGGGCGAAAGCGTCTTCACGGGCAAGACCCCCGAAGTGCGCCGCACCCTCACCTGCGTCGACTTCCTCCTCGTGATCGGCAACATGGTCGCCCTGGCCAACACCTTCGAGGAAATCTTCTGCAAGTTCGACACCGACGCGCGCATCCGCCGCCAGGTGAACAGCTTCGCCGAGCTCATCGGCTCGCGCGCCGTGGAGCTGGACGACATCGACCACCTGGGCAACCGCCGCATCCGCTCCGTGGGCGAGCTCCTCGCCTCCGAAGTGAGCAAGGGGCTCTCCAAGATGGCCCGCACCATCCGCGACCGCCTCTCGCACCCCAACGAAGAGGAAAAGCTGACCCCGGCCGACCTGATCAACTCCCGCTCCGTGAGCGCGGCGGTCCAGGCCTTCTTCGGCTCCTCCCAGCTGTCGCAGTTCATGGACCAGACCAACCCGCTCTCCGAACTGACCCACAAGCGCCGCGTGTCGGCCCTGGGCCCGGGCGGCATCCAGCGCGACCGCGCCGGCTTCGAGGTCCGCGACGTCCACTACACCCACTACGGCCGCCTCTGCCCGATCGAGACGCCCGAAGGCCCGAACATCGGCCTGATCAACTCGCTGGCCACCTACGCCCGCGTGAATCCCTTCGGCTTCATCGAAACCCCCTACCGCAAGGTCAAGGACGGGCGGGTCACCAACGACATCGTCTACCTGACCGCCGACCAGGAGGACAACTTCAAGATCTCCTCCGCGGCCGCCCGCCTCGACGACAAGGGCAACATCCTCGACGACTACGTCCTCGTGCGCATGAAGGGCGACTTCCCCGTGCTGCCGAAGAACCAGGTCGAGCTGATGGACGTCGCGCCCAAGCAGATCGTCTCCGTGGCCGCCGGCCTGATCCCCTTCCTCGAACACGACGACGCCAACCGCGCGCTGATGGGCTCCAACATGCAGCGCCAGGCGGTGCCGCTTCTCCGCGCCGAGGCCCCCGTGGTGGGCACCGGCCTCGAAGCCGCCGTCGCCCGCGACTCCGGCACCATGATCCTCGCCCGCCACGCCGGCGAAGTGGTCTACGCCGACGCGCGCGTCATCAAGGTCCGCCGCAGCGAAGGGCTCCCGGCCGACACGGTCTGCCTGCCCGACGCCGACGTCGACGTCTACGAGCTGCGCAAGTTCCAGCGCTCCAACCAGGACACCTGCGTCACCCAGCACCTTCTGGTCCGCAAGGGCGACCACGTGGAAGCGGGCGACGTCCTCGCCGACGGCGCCTCCACCGACCACGGCGAGCTCTCGCTCGGCCGCAACATCCGCATCGCCTTCCTCCCCTGGAACGGCTACAACTACGAAGACGCCATCATCATCTCGGAAGAGCTCTGCGAGAAGGACGCCTTCACCTCGATCCACATCGAGGAGTTCGAAATCGAGGTGCGCGAGACCAAGCGCGGCCCCGAAGAGCTGACCCGCGAGATCCCGAACTGCTCCGAAGAGGCGCTGAAGGACCTCGACGAGAACGGCATCGTCCGCGTGGGCGCCACCGTCTCCGACGGCGACATCCTCGTGGGCCGCATCACCCCCAAGGGCGAGACCGAACTGGCCCCCGAAGAACGCCTGCTGCGCGCCATCTTCAGCGAAAAGGCCAGCGACGTCCGCGACACCTCGCTGCGCGTGCCCAACAACATGAAGGGCGTCGTCGTCGAGACCCGCGTCTTCGTCCACAAGAACAAGGACAAGAAGAGCAAGGCCGAGGACGAGCAGAAGATCGCCGCCATCCGCTCCGAGACCGAGGCGAAGGTGCGCGAGCTCGAGGCCCAGCGCGACGAAAAGCTCCGCGCGATCCTCGCCGGCGAGACCTGCGTGGGCGTCAAGAGCTCCGTCACCGGCCGCGACGTGCTCGGCAAGGGCAAGAAGTTCACCGACGCCAACGTCGAGCTCCTGGGCGAGAACAGCGCCGACGTCGAGGAAGGCTCCCGCCTCTGCTCCGACGACGCCAAGAACGCCCGCGCCTGGAGCGTCATCTCCAGCGCCAAGGCGCTCATCGCCCGCATCAACGAAATCGGCCTGCGCGAGATCGACAAGATCGAGAAGGGCGACGAGCTCAAGCCCGGCGTCCTCAAGTCGGTCAAGGTCTACATCGCCCAGCGCCGCTCGCTCTCAGTGGGCGACAAGATGTCCGGCCGCCACGGGAACAAGGGCGTCGTCTCCAAGATCGTCCCGGTCGAGGACATGCCCTTCACCGAAGACGGCCAGCCGATCCAGATCCTGCTGAACCCCCTGGGCGTCCCCTCCCGAATGAACGTCGGGCAGGTGCTCGAAGTGCATCTGGGCTGGGCGGCCAAGACCCTCGGCGTCAAGTTCGCGACCCCCGTCTTCGACGGCGCGACCTACGAGGACGTGGTCGCCGCGCTCGGCGAGGCCAAGTTGCCCAAGAGCGGCAAGACCTACCTGATCGACGGCCGCTCCGGCGAGCGCTTCCACACCCCCGTCGTGGTCGGCTACATGTACATGCTCAAGCTGCACCACCTCGTCGACGACAAGATGCATGCCCGCGCGAACGGCCCCTACTCGCTCGTCACGCAGCAGCCCCTCGGCGGCAAGTCGCAGTCCGGCGGCCAGCGCTTCGGCGAAATGGAAGTGTGGGCCCTCGAGGCCTACGGCGCCGCCTACACGCTGCAGGAGATCCTCACGGTCAAGTCCGACGACACCGTGGGCCGCACGAACATCTACAACGCGATCGTCAAGGGCGAGAACACTCCCGAACCCGGCATTCCCGAGTCGTTCAACGTGCTGATCCGCGAAATCCGCGCGCTCGGCCTCGACATCAAGATCGGAGAGTAAGAAGATGATGGAACAGCAGAACGACATCCAGCAGAACAAGGGCGCGGTCTCCATCCAGCTCGCCTCTCCCGACGTGATCCGCAACTGGTCCTACGGCGAAGTGACCAAGCCGGAGACCATCAACTACCGCTCGTTCAAGCCCGAGAAGGACGGTCTTTTCTGCGAAAAGATCTTCGGACCGGTCAAGAACTACGAGTGCAACTGCGGCAAGTACAAGCGGATCCGCTACAAGGGCGTCATCTGCGACCGCTGCGGCGTCGAAGTGACCGAGGCCAAGGAGCGCCGCAAGCGCATGGGCCACATCGAAATGGCCATCCCGGTGGTCCACATCTGGTTCTTCCGCGGCGCGCCCAACATCATCAACCTGCTCTGCAAGGCCGCCTACGGCAAGACCTGCTTCACCCTCTACGGCAACGCCGCCGGCGAACGCGGCAACGTCGAGAGCGTGGTCTACTACGAGCACTACGTCGTCCTCAACCCCGGCAACACCGACCTCGCCAAGGGCCAGCTGCTGACCGAGAACGACTACCGCGACTTCATGGAGGAAAAGCGCGACCTCGAGGTCGACATGGGCGCCAGCGCCATCCGCCGCCTCCTGGCCGAGATCGACCTCGACGAGGTGGCCGCCCGCCTCCGCCGCGAGATCAAGGAACAGGCCGCCCTCAACACCAAGGCCGACCTGCTCAAGCAGCTGCAGGTGGTGCAGGCCTTCAGCCGCTCCTCCAACCGCCCCGAGTGGATGGTCCTCGACGTGCTGCCCGTCCTGCCCCCGGACCTCCGTCCGCTGGTGCCCCTGGACGGCGGCCGCTTCGCGACCTCCGACCTGAACGACCTCTACCGCCGCGTCATCAACCGCAACAACCGCCTGAAGAAGCTGATCCAGATCAAGGCCCCCCAGGTGATCCTGCGGAACGAGAAGCGCATGCTGCAGGAGGCCGTCGACTCCCTGTTCGACAACAGCAAGCGCCGCGCCGGCGCGGGCCGCGAGTCCCGCCACCCCCTCAAGTCGCTCTCCGAGCTGCTGAAGGGCAAGAGCGGCCGCTTCCGCCAGAACCTGCTCGGCAAGCGCGTCGACTACTCCGGCCGCTCGGTCATCGTCGTCGGCCCCGAGCTCAAGATGCACGAGTGCGGCCTGCCCAAGGACATGGCCCTCGAGCTCTACCGCCCCTTCGTGGTGCACCGCCTGACCGAGGACGGCTACGCCGGCACGGTCAAGTCCGCCAAGCGCTACATCGACAAGGGCTACCAGGAGGTCTGGGACATCCTCGAGGAGATCCTGAACGACCATCCCGTGCTCCTGAACCGCGCGCCCACGCTGCACCGCCTCGGCATCCAGGCCTTCTACCCCCGCCTGATCGAAGGCAAGGCGATCCGCCTGCACCCGCTGGTCTGCGCCGCCTTCAACGCGGACTTCGACGGCGACCAGATGGCCGTGCACCTCCCGCTGAGCTTCGAGGCCCAGCTCGAGGCCCGCGTCATCATGATCGCCCCCAACAACATCCTGCACCCCGCCTCCGGCAAGCCGATCGCGGTGCCCGCGCAGGACATGGTGCTCGGGCTCTACTACCTCTCCAAGATCCGCTGCAACCGCAAGCCCGACGGCAACGTCTGGCCCCTGGCGGAGAAGGAAGACTACCACCGCAGCCTCCACCGCTTCTACAGCGAGGACGAGGCCCTGCAGGCCTACAACTCCGACGCCGACGACGCCTGGCGCGACTACCGCGACACCGTCGGCCAGAAGTTCCGCGACTGGACGATCGAGGAGGAGGAACCCCGCGCCTACACGCACCGCCGCGTCTCGCTCAACAAGAGCATCCTCGTGCGGTTCGCGAAGGGCCGCCGCGTCTACAGCTCCGAGTTCTTCCGCGACACGAAGGTCCGCAGCGTGCGCACCGGCGCCGAATCGGTCGTGAAGGCCGGCTCCCGCGCCGACATGGTCGAACTGCTCGAGGACACGCTGCTGGAAACCAGCGTGGGCCGCTGCATCGTCAACTCGAAGGTGCCCCAGGACGTCCTCGGGTTCGCCAACATCGAGTTCAGCAAGAAGAGCATCTCGAAGACCATCGACGACCTCTACCGCCTGGCCGGCAACGCCCGCACGGTCCAGTACCTCGACGACATCAAGAACCTCGGGTACTACTGGGCCGGCCGCTCCGGCATCTCCGCCGGCATCTGCGACATGATCATCCCGCCCGAAAAGGGCGCGATGCTCGAGAAGACGCAGAAGCAGGTCGACAACATCTTCGACCAGTACGAAAACGGCGTCATCACCGACGGCGAACGCTACAACCAGGTCGTCGACGCCTGGTCGCACATCACCGGCGACATCTCGAACCTGCTGTTCGAGCAGCTGAAGGGCGACCGCGACGGCTTCAACCCCGTCTTCATGATGGCCGACTCCGGCGCGCGCGGCTCCCGCGAGCAGATCAAGCAGCTCTCCGGCATGCGCGGCCTGATGCAGAAGCCCGTGAAGCAGCTCGGCGGCCAGGAAGTCGTCGAAAACCCCATCCGCTCCTCCTTCCGCGAAGGGCTGAACGTGATGGAATACTTCATCTCCACGCACGGCGCGCGCAAGGGCCTGGCCGACACGGCCATGAAGACCGCCGACGCCGGCTACCTGACCCGCCGACTGGTCGACGTGGCCCAGGACGTGGTGGTGACCATGGACGACTGCGGCACGACGCAGGGCAAGGAAATGCGCGCCGTCAAGGACGGCGACGACGTCGTCGAGGAACTCGGCGAACGCATCCTCGGCCGCGTGGCGGCCGTGGACGTGCTCCATCCCGTCAGCGGCGAAGTCATCGTCAAGGGCGGCGACATGATCGACGAACGGGCCGTGGCGGCCATCGACGCCGCCGGCATCGAGTCGGTCGTCGTCCGTTCCGTGCTCACCTGCGAGGCCCCCTCCGGCGTCTGCGCCCAGTGCTACGGCCGCAACCTGGCCAACGGCCGCAAGGTCGACATCGGCGAGGCGGTCGGCGTCCTGGCGGCGCAGTCCATCGGCGAGCCCGGCACGCAGCTCACCCTCCGCACGTTCCACATCGGCGGCGCCTCCAGCCGCCTTGCCGTGGACAACACCCGCAAGGCCCCCGTCGACGGCACGCTCTCCTACGAATCGGTCGTCGTCGTCAAGCGCGACAAGGACGGCGTGCCCGTGGTGGTCAGCCGCAGCGGCGAAGCCGTCGTGACCGACGCCGAGCGCATCGTGCGCGGCCGCTTCCCGGTCCCCTACGGCGCCGAACTCTCCAAGTTCGAGCTGGACGACCAGGGGACGACCCTGCGGCCCGTCGCGGTCAAGAAGGGCGAAGCGCTCTTCCAGTGGGACCCCTACAACTCCGTCATCGTCACCCAGGTGGCCGGCAAGGTCCAGTACGACCAGATGGTCGAAGGCCGCACCTACCACGTGGACTACGACGAAAACACCGGCGCCAGCACCACGCGCGTCATCGTCGACCGCCGCGGCCAGCTGCGTCCCCACGTCAACATCGTGGACGCCGCGGGCACCCGCGTCGGCAGCTTCCAGCTGCCCGCCGACGGCATCGTGGTCGTCGAGGACGGCGAAACGATCGGCGTCGGCGACATCGTCTGCAAGCTGGCCCGCTCCGCCACCAAGACCCGCGACATCACGGGCGGCCTGCCCCGCGTGGCCGAACTCTTCGAAGCCCGTCCCCCGAAGGACCCGGCCGTCATCAGCCCGGTCTCCGGCGTGGTGCAGGAAGGGGCCCTCGAGCACGGCAAGCAGCGCCTGTTCATCCTCTCCGAGGAGGACATGGACCTCTGGAACGGCATGAACGCCGACCAGAAGGCCGCCTACGGCGCCATCCCCGACGACCTGCGCGTCTCCAAGGCGACCGGCGCCGTCTGGATGGCCAACAAGCTCAACAAGGACCGCACGGTCGCCGTCGAGGAACCCGCCGAAGGCGCGGCCGACGCCGAGGGCGCCGGCAAGCGCAAGACCGCCTCCGGCCAGCCCCGCAAGGGCGTGGACCTGGTCTTCGCGACCTCCGGCTCGGCGCTCATCCCGAAGGGCAAGCACCTGGCCGTCCACGCGGGCGACCGCGTCAAGTCGGGCGAAAAGCTCTGCGACGGCTCCGAGGACGCGAAGGACATCCTCCGGGTCAACGGCCCCAAGGCCGTCCAGGAGTTCGTCGTCACCGAAATCCAGAAGGTCTACCGCCTGCAGGGCGTCGTGATCTCCGACAAGCACATCGAGTGCATCGTGCGCCAGATGATGCGGAAGGTCGAGATCCTCGACCCCGGCGAAACCGAACTGAACGAGCAGGACGAGATCTCGCGTCTCCGCCTGCGCCAGATCAACGAGCGCGCGATCGCCGAAGGGCGCCGTCCGGCCGTCTATCGGCCCACCATTCAGGGGATTACCCGCTCCTCCCTGGGCACCGACAGCTTCATCTCGGCCGCCGCGTTCCAGGAAACCACCAAGGTCCTCACCAAGGCCGCCATCGAGGGCAGCCGCGACGACCTGGTCGGTCTGAAGGAAAACGTGACCATGGGCCGCCTGATCCCCAGCGGGACCGGCGCCCCCCTGATGCGCCAGCTGCGCGTGAAGGACCTGGACGCGGAAGACGCGATCCTCGCCCAGAGCGCCCAGGGCGAAGAAGGGGCGGAAGAGGAGGAAATGGGCGCCCAGGACATGTAAATTGGGCCCCGTTTACCCTTGACCGCGGTCGAAGAGATGCCTAGATTTGGGAACCGTTTTTAGAGAGGTCTGAAAAAGTGCCAACCATTCAGCAACTGGTCCGTAAGGGTAGGGCCGCGGTCGAAGTCAAGACCAAGTCCCCCGCCCTCCGCAGCGCCCCCCAGAAGCGCGGGGTCTGCACCCGCGTCTACACCACCACGCCGAAGAAGCCCAACTCGGCCCTTCGCAAGATCGCCCGCGTGCGTCTCTCCAACAAGATGGAAGTGACGTGCTACATCCCCGGCGAAGGCCACAACCTTCAGGAACACTCGATCGTCCTGATCCGTGGCGGCCGCGTGAAGGACGTTCCCGGCGTTCGCTACCACATCATCCGCGGCGCCCTCGACACCCAGGGCGTGAACGACCGCCGTCAGGCCCGTTCGCGCTACGGCGCCAAGCGTCCCAAGGACTCCAAGAAGGACAAGAAGTAATGTCGCGCCGCAGCAAATCCCAGCTCCGGGCCGTTCTGCCCGACCCCAAGTTCAACAGCCTGCTCGTCACCGAGTTCATCGGCGTCGTCCTCAAGGACGGCAAGCGCACCGTCGCGGAACGCATCGTCTACTCCGCGATCGACGCCCTCGACAAGAAGGTCGAATCGGA
>Ga0310690_10008472_pt1 | contig 13040 bp, 8 predicted proteins | sample AusTroGonzalo_MG_2_FD_207661 | JGI IMG/M metagenome (GOLD analysis project Ga0310690, IMG submission 207661) | Bovine rumen microbial communities from tropical cattle in Woodstock, Queensland, Australia - Gonzalo_04 (v2) (version 2) | ecosystem: Host-associated > Mammals > Digestive system >... | reverse complement strand
GCTCCGGATCTGCGTTTCGGTCAGCGGCTCACCGCCCTTGACCGCGTGTTTGCAGGCCGCCTGTAGCAAGGCCGTCCTCTTTTTCTCAAACGTGGGATCGCGTCCCGTTTCCAGCTCCGCGATCACATCCGTGACAAAGCCCTTTGTCTGTGCTTCCCCGAGGATCACTGGAATCGTGCGGACCGCGACGTCCTTTTCGCCGAACGCCTCGACCACCAGCCCGATGCTCTCCAGTGCTTCCCGGTTGTCCTCCAGCAGCCGCTGTTCCCTGTACGTCACGCTGACAATCAGAGGGACGAGCAGTTCCTGCCCGGGTTGACGCTCATTGCCGTGTTCCTGCATCAGCCTGTCGAACAGCAGGCGCTCGTGCACCGCGTGCTGGTCCACCAGCAGCAGCTGATCCTTATATTCAACCAGGATAAACGTATTGAACAGCGCCCCGAAAACTTTCATGGTTTTCCGGATTTCAGGGAGAATGGTATTCACCTGCTCTGCCTTTTCCTCCTGCGCAGACGAGGCCGGTCCGGAGGGCTTCTGTTCAGAGTCAACTGTTTGGGAAGAAGCAGGTTCACTCTTTACGATCTCAGGGCGTATAAAAGGAAGCATCCCGGTTTCCTTCATTTCCGTCCGGGGCGTTTCGGGTTTCCCGACGTTCTCAAAAGATACAGGCGGAATATGCTTAGCAATAGTAACCTCGGCATCCTTTTGCACTGCGTCCGGTTTTTTCAGTCCTTCTTTAGGCTTCACCGGCGGCATAAACGTTTCCGGCTTCTTTTTTTCGGCTCCCAGGATCATGGGTACCGGTTTTTCAAAAGCATCTTTTTCCTGCAGTGATTCAAGCACAAGGCTCATCACCGCTTCGCCCACTTCGCGCTCATCCCGGAAACGAACCTCCAGCTTGTTCGGATGCACGTTCACATCAACCGCTTCATACGCAATCTGCAGGTGTAGCGCGCAAACCGGGAATTTTCCGATCATTACCCGTTCCCGGCAGGCCGTCTCCACCGCGCTGGATAATACAGAGCTGTGCATCATCCGGTGATTGATAAAGAAATATTCCTGTCCCCGGTTGCCCCGCGCATTTTCTCCGATGCCCACAAAGCCGTTGAGGATAATCCCGCTTGCATGACCGCTGACTTTCCGCATGCTTTTCATCGCTTTCGCGCCGAAGACCGTGAGCATCGCGGATTCCATCTGTCCGTCTCCCGGACTGTGCAGTACAGTTTTCCCATCGTTGATATACCGGAAACTGACATCCGGCCGGCTCAGAACAAACTGCTCCATCAGATCGCTTACAGCCGTAGCTTCCGTACCTGCCTTTTTCATGAATCCTTTCCGTACTGGTGTATTGAAGAACAGATCCGTTACGGTAATAGTTGTACCTGTTGTGCAAGCTGCTTCTTCGATCTTCTGGATCTTTCCGCCCTCATTCGTCACTTTCAGACCGGTTTCCCGTCCGGCGGTCCGTGTAGTCATCACGACATGGGAAACCGCAGCAATACTGGCCAGCGCTTCTCCCCGGAACCCCAGCGTCTGTATGGAGAAAAGATCCGGTTCCCTGGAAATCTTACTCGTGGCATGCCGTTCAAAAGCCATTCTCAGGTCGCTTTCATCGATTCCGCTTCCGTTGTCCGTCACCCGGATATAAGCCAGTCCGCCTTCACGGATTTCCGCAGTAATCGCACTTGCTCCGGCATCCAGGCTGTTTTCAATCAGTTCCTTCATCGCACTTACGGGGCGTTCCACCACTTCTCCCGCGGCAATTTTCCCGATCATGCTGTCACTCAGCATTCTGATTTTGCCCATATCCGCAGTCTCTCCCTTTATTATTTGCTTCAGACCTTTTTCGCTTTTTCCCGCAGCAGGAAAAGCCGGTTCATCGCGTCGATGGGCGTCAGCGCCATCACATCCATTTCCTGCAGTTCCTGGATAATCTCCATCTTTCTGTATTCGAACAGGTCCTGCTGTTCATTCATCCGGGGGCCGTCCGTTTCCCCCAGAATATTCTGACCGATGGTGTTTTGGTTGATATCGCTGACTTCCAGCCGCGCCTGTATCTCATGGGCCCGTACAATGACCGGATGTGGAATCCCGGCAAGCCGTGCCACATGGACGCCGAAACTCCGGTCCGCTCCTCCCCGGGTGATTTTTCGCATAAACAGAACATCTTCCCCGTGTTCCTTCACGGAGATACAGTAATTCTTGATTCCTTCCAGGTGACCTTCCAGTTCGCTCAGTTCGTGGTAATGGGTTGCGAAAAGCGTTTTCGCTCCGATTTTTTCTTTGTCGCAGATATATTCCACCACGGCCCAGGCAATACTCAGCCCATCAAATGTACTTGTCCCGCGTCCTATTTCATCAAGGATAATCAGGCTGTCCTTTGTCGCGTTCCGCAGGATATATGCAGTTTCGCTCATTTCTACCATGAAGGTGCTCTGTCCGCTGGCCAGATCGTCGCTTGCCCCGACGCGGGTAAAAATCTGGTCACAGACCGGCAGATGCGCTTCCGCTGCTGGAACAAAGCTCCCAATCTGGGCCATCAGGCAGATCAGGGCAACCTGCCGCATATAGGTGCTTTTACCGGCCATATTGGGTCCGGTAATAATCATCATCCGGTTCTCGTCTTCGTCCAGCAGCGTATCGTTCGGAACAAACGTATTCCCGCTGAGGCTTTGCTCCACAACCGGATGGCGTCCTTCGATAATGCTCAGCGTTCCGTCTGTCACCATTTCCGGCCGCACATACCGGTTTTCCGCGGCAGCCCTGCTCAGGCTCTGGTATACATCCAGTTTTTTAACGGCCAGTGCCGTCTTCTGGATCCGGGAAATCTCCGCAGCAATACGGTCCCGTACTTCGCCAAAGATCTGCATTTCCAGCCGTACACTCTGCTCCTGGGCTCCGATGATTTTCTGTTCGATTTCCTTCAGTTCCGGAGTCATATACCGTTCAGCGTTCGTCAGCGTCTGTTTCCGGATATACCGTTCCGGCACCTGGCTCAGGAAGCTTTTCGTCACTTCTATGTAATAACCGAAAACTTTGTTGTACTGGACCCTAAGATTTCGTATTCCTGTTGCTTCCCGCTCACGCGCTTCCAGTTCAAGAATCCATTGTTTCCCGTTTTTCTGTGCCTCCCGGTATTCATCAAGCGTTTGGGAATACCCGTCCCGGATAATCCCGCCTTCGGTCATCTGGATCGGCGCATCCGGATGAATCGCCGCGTCCAGCAGAGCCGTCAGGTCATCCATCGGATCAAGTTCCTCCCGGATCGCAGCCATTTCAGTACTCTGCATGTCGGTCAGGAGGCTCCGGATCCCTGGAATCCGCCGGAAACTTGCGCACAGGGCCAGGCAGTCCCTTGCATTCAGGTTTCTGTAGCTAACCTTGCTCAGCAGCCGCTCCAGGTCATATACTCCTTCCAGCTCTTCCGCGAGAGTGATTCCGGTCATCCGGTTGTTTTTCAGTTCTTCCACAGCATCCAGGCGGCGATTGATTTCTTCCCGGTCCTTCAGGGGCTGTTCCACCCAGCTGCGAAGCAGCCGTCCGCCCATAGCTGTTTTTGTCTTGTCAAGCAGATTCAGGAGCGTGCCTTTTTTCCCCTTGCCCCGCAGGCTTTCCGTAAGTTCCAGATTCCTCCGGGTATTCGGATCCAGCAGCATCTTTCCCCCGCTTTTTGCAAACCGGATCGTAGTAATATGTTCCAGGCTGTTCTTTTGTGTTTCCCCCAGGTATTTCATCAGTGCGCCGGCTGCCCGCGTTGCATAGGGATGTTCCTCCAGTCCCATTCCAGCGAGATGCGGCAGGCGGAAATGACTGCAGAGGGTTTCCGTGGCGTTATGCAGCCGGAACCAGTTTGTGTTCTGTCCGCTCTGGGCAATTTCCGGTAGTTCCCCCGCAATGCGTTTCATCTCGGAAAGATCGTTGCAGATGATTTCTGTCGGCGTAATCCGCAGGATCTCCGCGCGAAGCGTCGCAGCCTCCGGTTCCGACACCTGGAACTCTCCCGTGGAAACGTCTGCCGCTGCAATACCGATGTGATTCCCGTCGGTCAGGATACTCATCAGATAGTTGTTTGTTTTCTCATCCAGCATGGAAGGATCCGTTACCGTTCCTGCTGTAATCACCCGTATTACGTCCCTTTTCACCAGCCCTTTTGCCAGTGCCGGATCTTCCATCTGTTCGCAGATCGCCACCTTGTATCCCCGGCTGATCAGCTTTTCGATGTAAGTGTTCACGCTGTGAAAGGGCACCCCGCACATTGGCGCTCTCTCTTCAAGCCCGCAGTCCTTGCCCGTCAGCGTCAGTTCCAGTTCCCGGCTTGCGGTCTTCGCATCCTCAAAAAAAAGTTCGTAAAAATCACCCAGCCGGAAAAGCAGAAGGCAGTCAGGATATGCCTCGTGTATCGTCATGTACTGCTGCATCATAGGGGATAAAGCCATTGTATTAGATCCTTTCTCCAACCAGCGTGTTGTTCTTGAGTCCCGTCACCCGGCACCGCAGGATCTCGCCGATATCCTGAACTGTTCCCGGTACCGTTATGGAAATCCCGTGCCGCCCTTTCCCGGATACGCTCTCCGCGCTTCTCCGGCTGAGCCCTTCCGCCAGCAGTTCTTCTTCCGCACCGACAAAGCGCTGCATTGTCTCCTGCTGCAGTTTCTCCTGCAGGGCAATCAATTCCTGTATCCTTTCCGTTGCAACCTCCGGCGCAATCTGCCCGTCCATTTCTGCCGCACGTGTTCCGACTCTTGGGGAATAGACGAATGTAAACGCACTGTCGTAGCGTACTTCTTCCACCAGCGATATCGTCTCCATAAAGTCCTTTTCTGTTTCCCCGGGAAATGCAACGATTATATCGGTGCTCAGTCCGATACCCGGCACTGCTTCCCGCAGTTTCCGCACCCGGTCCAGGTACTGCGCCCGCGTATAGTGACGGTTCATTAATCCGAGAATCCTGTCGCTTCCGCTTTGTACCGGCAGATGAAACTGCGGCAGGATGTGCTTGCTTCCGCCCATGATGTCGATCAGCTCATCGCTCAGGTCCTTTGGATGACTCGTCATAAACCGGATCCGCTCAATTCCGCTCCTGTCCAGTTCCTTCAGCAGCGCCGCAAAGGTCATCCCGCCTTCACTGTCCTTGCCGTAGCTGTTCACGTTCTGCCCCAGCAGCATTATTTCTTTAACGCCGCTTTCCTGCAGTCCTTCTGCCTCCCGCAGAATCGTTTCCGGTTTCCGGCTCCGCTCCCGCCCGCGTACATACGGCACGATGCAGTAGCTGCAGTAATTGTTGCATCCGTACATGATTGTAATATAGGCTGATTCCTTCCGGGCCCGGACAATCGGAAGCCCTTCCGGGATTACGTCCCGGTCTTCCACCACAACGACGCTCCGGTCTGTGTTCAGCGTTCTGTACATCAGTTCAGGGAAGCAATGGAGATTGGATGTCCCGAAAGCCAGGTTAATAAACTTGCATTCCGGGCTCCTGGATCATACATCCGCATACGGCAATGACCATCCCGGGATTGTTCTTCCGTACTTCCTTCAGCCATGTCACATTTCCCAGCGCACGCCGTTCCGCGTTTTCCCGTACACAGCATGTATTGAAGATGACGAAATCAGCCAAGTCCCGTTCTTTTGCCTCTTTAATGCCCATCATCTGCAGCATTCCCGCCAGTTTTTCGCTGTCATGGGCGTTCATCTGACATCCATACGTGACAATATAGTAGCTTTTCGGCTTTTGCGGCATCTCCCGGATCTCTTCAATAAACGCCTCCTGGCGTTTCATCTCCTCCGGTGACACAATTCTTTCTTCTCTTTTCATTCTTTCATCCGCCCGTCCTTTTTCGGGTCATTTCCATAATTCCGAGCCGCGTCCAGCCATGCATAACTGTCTTGCGCCGGTCCCGCTTCATCATTTCCGCCAGACAGTCGGCCACTTTCTGCCGGTCCGCATCCTCTTTCATATCGATAAAGTCAATCATGATGATCCCGCCCAGGTTCCGCAGACGGATCTGGGCAGCAATCGTTTCACAGGCAGCCAGGTTTATTTCCGTATACGACTCCTCCGGCCCGCCTTCTGTCCTGGAAGATGCAGAGTTCACATCAATGACCGTCATCGCCTCGCATCGGTCGATTACGATATTCCCGCCGTTTGGAATCCGCACCTTGCGGTTTTCCGCTTCCTGCAGCTGCCGCTGCATCTCAGCGCTCAGCTCTTTTGCCTCTGTCCTTCCCTGGATTCCCATTGATTCATAATCACGGATCATCTGCGTCACCGGATCCTGGTGAAACAGGACTTCTCCATTCCCGTATCCTGCCCGTATCCGTTCACAGATCTGCTGCCATTCCTCCGCCAGGCAGCGCACTTCCTCCGCGATTTCTGCCGTCTCAGCCTCCTGCGCTGCCGTTCTCAGGACAAGGCCGGTCTCTCCGTTGGCAATTCTCTTCCCGGTCTCACGCAATCGTTCCTGCTCGCCTTCGTCTGTAATCCGGCTGCTGACGCCGATATGCCTGTTCATCGGCATCAGCAGTACCGTCCTCCCGGCCAGTGTCAGGTCACGCGTCAGGAAAGCGCCTTTATTCCCCGTCTCTTCTTTCCGGATCTGTACGGGAATCCGCATCCCGGACCTAAGTTTTTCTCCCTCGAAGGAATGACTCATCTCCTCCATGGGCAGGAATCCGCTCTTTTTCCTCCCGATGTTCACAAATGCGCATCCGATTCCCGGCATCATCCGTTCCACTGTTCCGCCCACAATATCCCCATACTGCTGAGAGGCGTCCTCCTGCAAGTATTCCGTCAGCAAACCGTTTTCCACGCATCCGCAAAAACCCGGCCCCGTTATAAGTATCCGTTCCATTTTCACAGTCTCTCCAGTGCCGCCAGTGTCCCGTCATCCAAGGTCCCATACAGTCTTTCCCGAGTCACCAGCATCCGCACTTCTTCTTCAATTCCGGCCTCCCGGGCCAGCGCTTCCATCAGCATCTTCGGCTTGCAGCTTTCCCGCTCCGTCAGAGTCAGTATTGCGTTTAGGTGCCACCTTTTGTCAATCTTCTCAGCATGCAGCGAATAAATCAGCGGTTTGATATCACATTCGGCCATCTTTGTCTTCGTTTTGCGTATGGCCATGATTTCATCCCGCTCCATCATCTTTCCCACAGCTTCAGCCAGCTTTTCACCCTGCGTCTCATCCCGGATCATCAGATCATATTCTGCCGCAGCAACCATGCCCATCAGGCTCGGATGTTTGTTGTCCACAGCCCGTGCTTCCCTGATCTGCATCTCCGGCGGCATCGCCAGGTTCATTTTTTCGACAAATGTTTCGGCTTCCACTTCTTCCGCCATCGTCACGTCCATGATTTCGCGTTTTCCACATGCACCGGTGCTCAGTGCCGAAGCGAAAGTAATCAGGATATGTGGATTAAATCCCTGGCTGTATGCCACCGGAAGCCCGCTTCTCCGCAGTCCCCGCTGCACGCTCCGCTGGATATCGAGGTGCCCGATGTGCCGGATCCGCTCGCCTTTCTCAAACACTGCCAGCATTCGCATATCCGCACACACCTTTCCATTTCTGCAATCCGCATCCATTGCAGCCTTTCCTGCAGTCTCTGGTTGTCTCCGCCCGCATGGCCTTTTCTCTTTCCCGCCACAGGAACGGTTTCGAAATCCCGCTGTCGATATGATCCCAGGGGAAGATTTCGTCTTCTTCCCGCTCCCTGTTCGCGTAGAATGCGGGATCCAGTCCGCATTCTTTGAAAGCCTCCATCCATTTGTCGAACCGGAATGTTTCGTTCCATCCGTCCAGAATACATCCTTTTTCGTAAGCCTTCCGCAGCACTTTTCCCATCCGTCGGTCTCCCCGCGCAAAACAGGCCTCCAGGAAACTGACATACGGCTCGTGCCAGTTGAATGTTACGCCTTTGATGTTCAGCACTTTCTTCAGGTGTTCTGTTTTGGCAAAGACGGTCTCAATGGTGTCCTGTCCTGCCCACTGGAAGGGAGTAAAAGGTTTCGGGACAAAGATGCTTACGCTGACTGTCACGCGGAGCCCGCGGGCCCGCTGGTCCTTTGGCACAGCAAAATATTCTCCCACAACTTTCCGCGCCAGGTCAGCAATTCCGTCCAGATCTGCTTCCGTTTCCGTTGGCAGACCGTCCATAAAATACAGTTTCACGCTGTTCCATCCGCCGCTGAACGCGTCCCGTACCTTTTCAAGCAGGTCTTCCTCCGTAACCCCTTTGTTGATGACATCCCGCATTCGCTGCGTACCGGCCTCCGGAGCAAAAGTCAGACTGGTTTTCCGTACCTGCTGGGTTTCTTCCAGGCTTTCTTTCAGAACGCTGTCTATCCGCAGGCTCGGAAGGCTGATGGACACACGTTTCTCCTTCATATTCCGCATCAGCGTACGGATCAGTTCCGGAAGGCAGCTGTAATCACCGCTGCTCAGGCTGCTCAGGCTGATTTCTTCATATCCTGTTGCTTCCTGCAGTTTCTCCGCAAGATCCGTAAGCCTTTCCAGGCTTCTTTCCCGTACAGGGCGGTACAGCATACCCGCCTGGCAAAACCGGCATCCGCGGGTACACCCGCGCATGATTTCCAGCATGATCCGGTCGAAGATCACTTCTGTATAAGGCACTGGGATTTCTTCCGGATAATAGGTGTTGTTCAGATCCACAACCACGCGTTTTTTTACGTTGGCCGGAGCTTCCGGACAATTTGGCTTCACCGCATGGATCCGTCCGTCCTCCTCATAGGTCACATCATACAGTGAGGGCACATAAACGCCTTCCAGCTTTGCAAGTTCCCGCAGGCATCTCTCCCGGTTCCATCCGTCTGTCTTCCGCTGGAGAATCACACGGTTCAGCTCTGTCATCACATCCTCACCGTCGCCGATCATGAAAGCGTCAATGAAAGGCGCCAGCGGTTCGGGATTGAATGCGCATGGCCCGCCCGCTACAACAATGGGATCCTGTTCGCCACGTTCGGTTCCATCCAGCGGAACGCCGCCCATTTCCATCATAGCCAGGATATTGCTATAGCTCATTTCATACTGCAGCGTAAATCCGATAACGTCGAACTCGTTCAACGGTCGCCGGCTTTCCATGGAAAGAAGCGGGATTTCGTCTTTCTGCATAAGTTCGATCATATCAGTCCAGGGCATAAAAAACCGTTCGCAAAGGCTCCAGCTTTCGCGATTGATCAGTCCGTACAGGATCTTGAGGCCAAGATGGCTCATTCCGACTTCATAGGTGTCCGGAAAGCAGAATCCGAAGTGCAGCGGTGTCTCGTCCCATTCCTTGACGGTTGTGTTCATTTCTCCGCCGGTATAGCGTGGTGCCTTCTGCACTTTTTCCAGGGCCATTTCAAATTTCTCGCAGTAGTCCATGGTTCCCTCACTTTACAGGTGTCCAGTATTTCTGCTGATAGTAATCCGTTATGCAGTAGGTCAGTTTGCATTTCTCGGGATTTCTCACATATACATAACCAATCGTCGTCGTATCTCCCAGCACAAAAGGATCGCCAAGCTTGTAGCTGTCCTGGTATTTCCCGTTGTAATCCACATAGTCACATACAATCTGGATCGTATCTCCCTTGCCGATGCCGATCAGGTTTTTCGCCTTTGCTTCCGTTTCCCCGTTTTCATAAACCGGTTCAGCGCCTGCGATATATCCGTCCGGGTTTTCCTTATCAAAAACAAGAATCAGGTTTGCACGTACGTCGTTTACGATCGCCGGAACATAACCGATTTCGGCAAAGCAATCGCTCTGTTCAATAGTAGCGATCCGATAATACGGAACTTCCTGCAGATCAATGGAAAGCCATGTCCCGTCAAATTCGTAGATCAGGTCGTTTCCTTCTGTTTTAACAAAGGGATCAAAGCCCATGTTGATATAGCCTTTACCGTCATCGAAGAACAGATTCTTCTGGATGTCGATCATGTTGGCGATCTGTTCATCTGTGAAAGTGATCCTGTCGTTCTGCCACTGCAGGTTGCTCGGATCAAAATGGTTTTCCTGGATATAATCCGCCGCCTTTTTCGCGGTCATGCTGCGTCCCATCAGCAGGTCCAGTATGCTTCCGGTGCTCCCCGAGGAAGATCCGCCGCCCAAATAACTGCCCAGCAGGTTCTCCAGTCCGCCGCTGCTGTAGGTGCTGCCAATACTTCCGTAGGAACTTCCGCCACCCGTCAAGCTTTCCATCAGACCGCTCATGGCGTTGTTGCTGCCGTAAGTCTGGGGCGTGCTCCCGCCGCTCAGCTGGCCGCTGACTTCCAGGCTGGCAAATTCCTGGATACACCGGGTGTATTCGTCATCCATGCCGATAGCTTTGTATGTGGATACCATCTGGCTGACTTTGGAGGTCTTCTTGTAGGGGAAATAGATGCTCAGGCCGTAGGCGTTGCTGATCCCGCCGCCTGTACGGTTGTACTTGATGGCACCTTCCAGTGCACTGGCCAGCTGGGATCCTTCGCTCGTGCCAAGGTTGTTTGCAAAATGAATCAGGTCAATCTGATCAATTTTGCTGCTTTGGGCAAATTCACGGGTCTTGCTTCTGGCACTGGAAACCTTTTTATACTGATTGTTCTGGATTAGCTCGTTCGTTTCAATACTGAAATCCTTCAGCTCAGCGGGAACAGTTGCTGAAAGTTCAGCCAGGTCCACAACGCTCAGCGTCGTCGCCTGTCCCCGCGCCTGCCGGTTACTGACTTCCACGAAATCGTCAACAATTGTCTTCCCGAGCTGAACTGTGTTCATGCTGGAATTTGCGCTGAGTTTATTCAGCCAGTTGGTATAGTACCATCCGGTACCGGGTTCCGTTTCCTCGCTGGCAATCATATATTCGGCATACTGGCTCAGCATCAGCCCGTTTTCCACAGTAGCCATCAGGCAAGTATCGAATCCGATGAAGTCAAATTTGACGCCTGTACTTTTCAGCGCTTCATTGATCCCGGCCAGCGTCATTGTCTGGCCCTTGCCGTAGCGTTCGTCATATCCGTAACCGCTTACGCTTCCTCCGCCATGGTCCCAGAAAATCAGGACCATCCGGTTTGCCGGATAATTCGCGTTTCCGTATTTGATGAAGGATGCCAGCGTGGAAGGGTTGGTCATACTCGCATTCCCGTCGTTCTCAACCAGGCGCGTCAGGTTTCCGTTTTCAATTTTGTAGATCTGGTTGTAGCTGGCGCTTACTACATTGTTTTTCCATCTGCGTGCGCCGCCTGTGTAGACAAGCAGGTTGATACTGTCGCTCAGGTTCGCGTTGACCATTTCTTTCAGGTCGCTTGTAGCCATGCCGTTCTGACTCTCCAGGTCCGCGCCGCACATATAAACCATAACCGTGACAGTATCTTTTTTTCCGCCCTTGATGACAGTGTATTTTTCACGTGCTTTGCTGCTGACCGTTGTATCCACGTCCGGCGTGTTGTTGTCCATGCTGGTTGTGAAATACTGGCTGTTGCTGGAAGCGGTCACTGTTCCGCTGCTGCCCCCGCCGGTCAGTCCGCTGAGCATACCGGTGAAATCATAGGAAGAGCTTCCGCTGCTTCCAAGGAAACTGCTCAGCAGATTCATGATTCCGTTTCCGGAACTGCTGCTCTGTGTTTGTGTCTGTGCCTGCGTCTGTGCAGTCGAAGCCGTATTGTTCAGGTTCAGGGTATTGTTGTTGCTGTTGTTCCCGCCAAACAGGTTTTTCCCAAGGAAGAAGAGGCCCACAAACACGATCACCATCAGAATCAGTTTGCCACCGCCGCCGCCCATAGACGAGCCAGTCCGCTGTTCCTGTCCGGAGCTCTGTGTACTTTGGGCAGGACGTGTATATGCCGGCCGCTGTACGCTCTGCGTAGGCCTCTGTGCTGATTGCTGCGGACGCTGTGACTGCCCGAAAGAACCATACTGCGGTCTGTTTTGGCCAAACGTGTTCTGTCCGGCCCTTCCGCTGTTTTGTCCGAAAGCACTGGATTGCGGCCTGCTTTGCGATGGCCGCTGAGTGCTTTGTCCTGCGGTCGGCGCTGGACGCTGTGCGCTTTGCCCGAAGGGGTTCTGTGCCGGGCGCTGCGTTGCAGAACCTGCAGGCTTCTGGAACGTACTCTGCGGCGCCTGCTGGCTGCTGTCGCCCACCGGGCCTGTGCCCAGGCCTTCGCCTTTCTTTTCAATGCCCTTACCGGTACCGACAATGGTCTTCCTCCTGGCGTTCGGTTTGTTCTGGCCGTCCATAGTGTTTTCTCCTTTTTCCGTTTCTCAGGAATCCTTCATTATATGATCTGAACCGGTTCGAATCCTTTTGCTTTCACAGCTTCTTTCAGCACTTCGTCAGCAATATTATCCGTCATCACGATCTTTGCGGTTTTCGTTTCCAGGTCCACTTCGGCTTCCGTTACGCCGGGGACAGCTTTCAGCGCTTTCTCCACGCTGGCTTTGCAGTGCATGCATTTCATTCCTTCAACGACCATTTTCTTTTCCATTGTTTTTTCCTGCCTTTCATCTTGTTTTTATGTGGTCAGTATTTCTTCGTCACCCGGGGATGCTTCTTCTGTCCCGCTTTCGTTTTCCGGCAGCGGAGGAAGGTCCTCCAGCCCCTGTATGCCGAAATGGCTGAGGAACTTGTCGGTCGTCCTGTACAGGATCGGGCGTCCGATCGTGTCTTTTCGTCCGGCTTCTTCAATCATGCCTTTCAGGGTCAGGCTCTGCAGGCTGTAATCGCATTTCACGCCGCGCACCTGCTCCACTTCGGCGCGGGTCACAGGCTGTTTGTAGGCTACTACAGCCAGTGTTTCCATGGCTGCCTGGCTCAGGCTCTGCTGCTGTACCGGTTGCAGCAGCCGAACCACATCTTCGGAATAAAGCGGCCGGGTAGCCAGCTGCACATTCCCGCCGAATCGCTTCAGCAGGAATCCCCTCTGCTCGTAATCATATTCGTCCTTCATTCTGTTCAGGACACCTGTCAGTTCTTTTTCGCTGATCTGGAGCGCCCTGGCCAGGTCTTTTACGGAAACCGCTTCCCCGGCAACAAAAAGGATCGCTTCAATGCGGCCTTTGATGTTTCCTTCCCG
>Ga0310690_10008470_pt1 | contig 13041 bp, 8 predicted proteins | sample AusTroGonzalo_MG_2_FD_207661 | JGI IMG/M metagenome (GOLD analysis project Ga0310690, IMG submission 207661) | Bovine rumen microbial communities from tropical cattle in Woodstock, Queensland, Australia - Gonzalo_04 (v2) (version 2) | ecosystem: Host-associated > Mammals > Digestive system >... | reverse complement strand
GCAACGGCGAAGTGTATGATACCGACAAGTTCATCTGGCTGCAAGGCCGCGAAGTGTGGATGCTTGCCACATTATATAATAAGGTAGAGAAGCGTCAGGAGTGGCTCGACGCAGCCATCCAGGGTGCAGAGTTCCTGAAGAAGTACGGGCACGACGGCAACCTCAACTGGTACTTCTCGCTCGACCGCGAGGGACGTCCGCTCGTTGAGCCCTACAACATCTTCTCCTACACCTTTGCCGTCATCGCCTTCGGACAGCTCTACAAGGCAACTGGCATTCAGGAATATGCCGACATCGCCAAGAAGACCTTCGACATCGTCCTCTCCAAGCGCAACAACCCGAAAGGCAAATGGTCGAAAGCAGCTCAGGGCGCACGTGCCATGAAGGACTTCGCCCTGCCCATGATTCTCTGTAATGTGGCTCTGGAGATTGAGGACCTGCTCGACGCGAAGTTCCTGAAGGAGACCATCGACATCTGCCTGCATGAGGTGCTCGACGTCTTCTATCGTCCTGAACTCGACTTGGTTGTAGAGCACGTCAGCAAGGACGGCAAGCTGGTTGACTGCCACGAAGGTCGTTTGCTCAATCCCGGTCATGCCATCGAAGCCATGTGGTTCATCATGGACCTCGGCAAGCGTCTCGGACGTAAAGACCTTATCGAGAAAGCCGTACACATTGCTCTTCGCGAGGCAGAGTACGGTTGGGACAAGCAATATGGCGGCATCTTCTACTTCATGGACCGCCTTGGTCGCCCCTTGCAGCAGCTCGAATGGGACCAGAAGCTCTGGTGGGTTCATATCGAAACCCTCATCACCATGATTAAGGGCTACGAGCTGACGGGCAACAAGGATTGTCTCGACTGGTTCATGCGCGTCCACGAATACGTCTGGAGCCACTTCATGGACCCCGAATATCCCGAATGGTTCGGCTACCTGAACCGCAGAGGCGAAGTCCTGCTGACGCTCAAAGGCGGCAAGTGGAAAGGCTGTTTCCATGTTCCTCGCGGCCTGATGCAAGTCTATCAGTCGCTTGAGCGTATCGCCCAACAGCAGAAATAACACCTCAGTTTCAGCCAAGCTGACTGACTACAAATGGAGAGTTTGCCAACAACCCCCGTGTTGTTGGCAAACTTAACGTGTTATGTTGGTCATCATAACGTGCCGTGTCGGCCATCATAACGTGTTATGTTGCCCTTCATAACGTGCCTAATTGAATGACGAGGCGTGCCTCGCTGGGCAACTAATTCTAAGGGATAGATGTTTTTATCCTTTCTGCCGAGCCACAAAAATACTCCCTTATCCCTAATGTTTATATTTCTGGGAAAACACTAAGTAAGGGAAGATTCATTTTGTGGCTTGGCAGAGCGCATAAAAGAATCTACCCCTACGAGTTATCGACTGAGCCTGCCTTAACGAGTAGCCTGCTGTATGGCGCGGAAGTAACCTACACTTTCGGCAATACCAACGAAGGGATCGGTCATGTCCTTCTCGTACTCAAGGCTGACGGAACCTGTATAGCCGACCTTGCGAAGCATCTTGATGAAGAGCGGGAAGTCAATAATGCCCCTGCCCACTTCTGCCGCCCTGCCTTCCTTCGTCGGGGCCGTAACGTCCTTGAGGTGTATGTCGAAGACACGTTTGCTGTAGCGTTTCAGGTCTCGAATGGAGTCGCTGCCGTATCGAAGGTTGTGTCCGATATCAAGACAAATGCCTAAACGCTCGTTGCGATTCTTGATGTCCTCCCAAATAGAGGTTGCATCAGGATAGAGCGAGAGGTCAGGCCCGTGCAGATGTATCGCGTAGCGGATGTTCGTTTCTTGTACTTTCTTCTCAACATGGTCAAGCACTTCATAGTTAGGAACTGCATCGCCCCATACGCCAGGCACTCCGACCACAAGGTCAACACCCAGTCGCTGGGCATAGGCAAAGGCTTTGTCCACCATCGCCACATCCTTCATATAGATGGGGCCGACGGCATATCCAACGACATTTGCTGCTGCCAGCTTCTCTTTGAAGGCTGCAATCTGGGCTGCATCGGCATCAAGCGGCAGATGAAAATCCTTGACACAAAGGTAGTGGACATCTATCTTCTTCATGAAGGAAAGCGTGGTGTCGAGGTCGAACTTATGGAAAGTGTAGCCAGCCATTCCGAGGTGGAACTTATCCTCAGCCACAGGCCTTTTGATGGTTGAATTTGAGGTCTTTCCTTTCCCCTCCGCGGACGGAGCGGACATCAGGGCTGCATCCCCTACCCCTTTGGAGAGCGCCGGGGAGATACTCAGCAAGGCTGCACCAGCCAGGCTGCCTCGAAGAAATGTTCTGCGTTTCATCCTAAAATCGTTTAAGAGACAAGAGTTAACTTTCAATTTGTCTGCAAATATAACCTTTTTTCCTCAATTATTCTTGATTCTTCTTTCTTATTTCTTCATTTATTTGTATCTTTGCAAAAAATAATGCACCATGAATACTCACAAAACTTATGTTGCATACGATGCAACAGGCGTACTTGACCACGAGAACAGCAACCTGAAAACCTTCCATCAACTACATGCCTGGCAACGGTTGCATCCCGACCGCTTCCACTTCCTGAACATGGAGGAAATCAACTTCTCCTCCGAACATGACGACCTCGTCGATAGCACCGTCAAGACCTGGCTCTTGCAGATAATGGAAAAGGCCGACAATCTGCTGGTGCTCGTCTCGAACATCACAAACGTGGAGAGCCCTATCTTGAACTGGCAAATAAGCAAGGCCGTAAACCGTTTCCACCTTCCTGTCATTATTGCATACGTGGGAAAGGAACATCTCGAAGACACAGCCATAGAAGACAACTGGAGCTGCCTGCCCAACAAGATACGTAAGTACATCGGTCGCGATAGTGCCCGCATGTGCCATATTCCCCTCACGCAGGACAAGCTGGAGCGTGCCCTCGGCACCTTCGCCGTAGGCTCTGGCACCTACCCCTGGAACTCAAAGACCATCTTTTAGAATCCTAATTAAGCATTAAGGGAGAAGAATCAAGAATGCATGATACAAACCATTCTTCTTTCTTAATTAGTCATTCTTAATTTATTAAGACAATGAACGGACAATACATCGAGCGTATAGAGATAGATGCCCTCTGGAACGGTCACAAGCACATCTGCTGGGACTTGCAGCCAGACGTCAATATCCTGAGCGGCGTCAACGGCGTTGGCAAGAGCACCATCCTGAACCGCGTCATCATGCACCTCTTGGACATCGACAAGGAAGTACGCAGTAACGACGGCGTACACCTCACCTTCTCTCCCAAGGAAGCGACGGCAATCGATTTCGATGTTATACGCTCCTTCGACCGTCCCGTCCTGTCCAGCGAGCTGATGAACAAAGTGACAGACGCTCAGCTTCAAACCGAGCTTGACCTGCACATCTACCAGCTCCAGCGCAAATGGCTCGACTTTCAGGTCAATCTGTCGAACCGTATGGTGGAACTCTTCACTAATCAAGAGCCAGATGCATCCGTAAAGGTGCAAGAGCTTGCCAAGGAAAAGACGCACTTCCTCGACCTCGTAGATGAACTCTTCCGCGATACGGGCAAGACCATCCTGCGCGACAGGAATGAGATTTACTTCGACTCCTATGGCGAGACCATTCCTCCATACAAGCTCTCAAGCGGCGAGAAGCAAATGCTCATCATCCTGCTGACCGTACTGGTTCAGAACAAACGTCCCTTTGTGCTTTTCATGGACGAGCCGGAAGTCAGCCTGCATGTAGAATGGCAGCAAAGGCTGCTTGACCTCCTTCTCGACCTCAACCCGAATATTCAGATTATCCTTACCACACACAGCCCCGCCGTCATCATGAACGGATGGCGCGACCGCGTCACAGACGTCGAGGACATTGAAGTATGAAACGCCTTCAGGATAACCTCAACTCAACGTATGTCGAACTCGCCTCGCGTCTTCGTCCGAAGGATGCTGCACGAAAGATTGTGGCATACGTCGAGAGCTACGATGATGTGTTCTTCTGGCGTTCCGTCCTACAAGACTTCGAGACCGACAAGCTCAAGTTCGAGGTGATGCTTCCCTCGCGCCGCACCCTCAGCAAAGGCAAGAAGGCTGCCCTGATGAACAAGCTTGGCCCTTATCTGGGCGACTACATGATTGCTTGCGTTGATGCCGACTACGACTACCTCATGCAGGGTGCAACGGAAGTGAGCCGCACGCTCCTCAACTCCAAATACATCCTGCACACCTACGCCTACGCTATCGAGAACTACCAATGCTATGCCCCGGCTCTGCATACGGCTTGCGTGATGAGTACCCTCAACGACCGCACCTTCCTTTCCTTCGAAGCCTTCTTGGAACAGTACAGCCTGACCGTCTGGCCGCTCTTCGTGTGGAGCATCTGGACACACCGAAACGGGTATGCAAACTCCTTCAGCATCACAGACTTTGCCCAGACAGTTACCTTCCACGACATCAACCCCTGGCATCCGGAAAACGCCCTTGAAGTGTTGCAAAAACGTGTCAACAGGCAAGTCGCATGGCTGCAACGGAAGTTCCCGAAGGCGAAGAGTTCTTACCTGAAGCTAAGAACCAGCCTTCAAGAAGAACTCGGCATACGCCCAGCCGACACCTACCTGTATATTCAAGGGCACGCCCTCATGGACGGTGTCGTATTGCCTCTGCTTACCCCCATCTGCAACATACTTCGCAGGGAAAGAGAGAAGGAGATTTCCCAATTGGCTCTGCATGGACAGCAGAAGCAAAACGAACTCTCAGGCTACCGACACAGCCAGTCGCCCATCGACCTCATGCTTCGCAAGAGTGTTGCCTTCAAGCAAAGCGCACCTTATCAAAAGCTTCGCTCCGACCTCGAGCGGTTCACCAAAAGGTTTGCCAACAAAGAGAACAGAAGCCTTCCCAGCACCCCTACTCCCAATTCTTGACATTCCGTTGCTACTTAGGTGATATTTTTTCACCTTTCACTTTCCCGTTTTCACTTTTTGTCGTACCTTTGCAGCCGAAAACGAGAAATACACATTATTTATTTTAAATAAGCATGAAATTAAACATCATTGTACTTGCCAAGCAAGTACCTGACACGCGCAACGTCGGGCCGGATGCAATGACACCAGAAGGCACCGTCAACCGTAGCGCGTTGCCTGCCATCTTCAATCCCGAGGACCTTAACGCTCTCGAGCAGGCTTTGAGACTGAAAGACCAATTCCCCGGCACTACCGTTACCGTCATTACGATGGGACCTGGACGTGCTGCCGAGGTGATACGCGAAGCTATGTATCGTGGTGCCGATGGTGGCTACCTGCTCACCGACCGCGCCTTTGCTGGTGCCGATACGTTGGCCACCAGTTATGCTTTGGCAACAGCCATCAAGCATGTATGCCCCAATGTTGACCTCATCATCGGTGGTCGTCAGGCCATCGACGGCGACACGGCTCAGGTAGGGCCACAAGTGGCAGAGAAGCTGGGACTGAACCAAATCACTTATACAGAAGAAATACTCAATCTTGCCGACGGCAAGATAAGAGTCAAGCGCCACATCGATGGCGGTGTGGAGACAGTCGAGAGTCCTCTGCCTTGCGTCCTGACTGTCAATGGAAGTGCTGCACCTTGTCGTCCTCGCAACGTGAAGCGTGTAATGAAGTTCAAGCGCTGCTTGGCTCCGATGGAGTTGCCGCAAGGCACAGGCTTTGGCGACCTGCCATACGCCAGCGAGTACGAGAAGAAGCCTTACCTGAAGCTTGGGCAGCTCACCTGTGCCGACGTGAATGCCGACCTGAACCAGTGCGGCCTCGCAGGTTCTCCCACTAAGGTGAAGAACGTAGAGAACATCGTCTTCAAGGCAAAGGAAAGTAAAGTATTAACCGGCAGCGACGAGGATGTGAATGGTCTCATCCAGGAACTCCTCGCAAGCCACACAATTGGATAACGCCCTATGAATAGTGTATTTGTTTATTGCGAGCTTGAAGGCACTAAGGTTGCCGAAGTAAGCCAGGAACTGCTCACCAAGGGCAGAAAGTTGGCCAATACGCTGGGCGTACAGTTGGAGGCTGTGGCTGCAGGTAGCGGCATTACAGGCAAAGTGGAGAGCCAGATTCTCCCTTACGGCGTGGATAAGCTTCACATCTTCGATGCAGAAGGTCTTTCGCCCTATACCAGCAAACCCCATACTGCTGTATTGGTTAATCTCTTCAAACAGGAACAGCCCCAGATTTGTCTGATGGGTGCTGACGTCGTTGGTCGCGACCTCGGCCCTCGTGTTTCGTCTGCTCTCCATAGTGGTCTTACTGCTGACTGCACTGCATTGGAGATTGGCCCGCACGATGACAAGAAGAACGACAAGCACTACGACAACCTGCTCTATCAGATTCGTCCTGCCTTTGGCGGCAACATCGTGGCGACCATCGTTAACCCTGAGAACCGTCCGCAGATGGCAACGGTTCGCTCTGGCGTAATGAAGGCCGAGGTGCTCGACCCCAACTACAAGGGCGAGGTCATCATAGAGGATGTGGCTAAGTTTGTGCCTGAGACGGAGTACGTCACCAGGGTGATTGACCGTCATGTGCAGGCAGCCAAGAACAACCTGAAGGGCGCCAGCATCATTGTTGCAGGCGGCTATGGCGTTGGCTCTAAGGAAGGCTTCGAGCAACTCTATGAGCTTGCGAAAGTGCTTCATGCTGAGGTTGGTGCAAGCCGTGCCGCCGTGGATGCAGGCTTTGCTGACCACGACCTGCAGATTGGTCAGACAGGTGTCACCGTCCGCCCGAAGGTTTATATTGCCTGCGGCATCAGCGGAGCCATCCAGCACGTGGCAGGCATGAAGGAATCGGGCATCATCATCTCCATCAACAGCGATGAGAACGCTCCCATCAACACCATCGCCGACTACGTCATCAATGGCACAGTCGAAGAGGTAGTACCGAAACTCATCAAATATTATAAGCAGAACTCAAAGTAAAAGGATGAAAAAGGTCAGATTATTTTTAATCATTTTTTTAGTTATTGAGGTTTTATCATCAATTGTTAATCTTCTCAGTATATGGAGTCCAGAGATAGTGGCCTTCCTACACTCATCTTATAGTCATAATGTTTATGCGGGCGTTTGGCTTGCTAAAATGATTTGTGTTATCTGTGCTCTGTATTATACTTATAAAAGATAATAAACATGGCTAATTATTATAAAGACATAAAGGAAATCCAGTTTGAACTGGAACAGAGTGACTTGATGCCTCGCATCGTCGAGCTCAAGGAACGTCAATTCGAGGACAAAGACAAGTACGACGAGGCTCCGCAGGACTTTGCGGATGCAATGGACACTTATGACAAGGTGCTCGACATCGTGGGCGACATCACAGCCAATGTGGTTGCACCTAATGCTGAGGCTGTCGATGCTGAAGGTCCTCATCATGAAAACGGCAGAGTGCGTTATGCTTCAAAGACTTATGAAAACCTTGAAGCTATGACTCAGGCAGGTATGAACGGCATGACGATGCCTCGTCGCTACGGCGGCCTGAACCTGCCTGTAACGGTCTATACGGCTGCCAACGAGATTGTCTCTACTGGCGATGCTGGCTTCGAGAATATCTGGAGCCTGCAGGACTGCATCGAGACGCTCTATTGCTTTGGCAACGAGGAACAAAGGCAGAAATACATCCCTCGCGTCTGCAAGGGTGAGACGATGTCGATGGACTTGACCGAGCCTGATGCAGGCAGTGACTTGCAAAGCGTGATGCTCAAGGCAACCTTCGACGAAGAGAACAACTGCTGGCGATTGAACGGTGCTAAGCGCTTCATTACCAATGGTGACAGCGACATTCATCTGGTGCTTGCACGCTCCGAGGCTGGCACAAGGGACGGTCGCGGCCTTTCGATGTTTATCTACGACAAGCGCGACGGAGGTGTGGATGTGCGCCGCATTGAGAACAAGCTCGGCATTCACGGTTCGCCAACCTGCGAGCTTGTGTATAAGAATGCCAAGTGCGAACTCTGCGGTGACCGCAAGCTTGGCCTTATAAAATATGTAATGTCCCTGATGAACGGTGCCCGCCTCGGCATTGCTGCCCAGAGCGTCGGCCTCAGTCAGGCTGCCTATAACGAGGCCGTTGCCTACGCTCGTGACCGCAAACAGTTCGGCAAAGCCATCATCGAGTTCCCCGCTGTGGCTGAGATGATTAGCAACATCAAGGCTCGCCTCGATGCAGGTCGTGCCCTACTCTATCAGACAGCTCGCTACGTCGATATCTATAAGGCACTGGAAGACATTGCTCGTGAGCGTAAGTTGGAACCCGAAGAGCGTGCAGAACTGAAGCAGTACAGCCGCCTTGCCGATGCCTTTACGCCTCTGGCAAAGGGCATGAACAGCGAGTATGCCAACCAGAACGGCTACGACTGCATACAGATTCACGGCGGCTCAGGCTTCATGCTCGAATACGCTTGCCAGCGCATCTATCGCGATGCCCGCATCACTTCTATTTACGAAGGCACGACACAGCTCCAGACAGTTGCCGCCATCCGCTATGTCACCAACGGCTTCTATGCCCAAGTTATAGAAGACTTTGAAGCAAAGAATGAAAGCAACTCTGATTCTACACTTGTCACTCTTCTCTCTTCACTCAAGGCTATGGCATCCAAGTTCAACGCCTGCACAGCCGCTGTGAAAGAGGCTGAGAATCAGGAGCTGCTTGACCTCTGCGCCCGTCACCTCTACGAGATGGCTGCCGACATCATCATGTGTCACCTCCTGATGCAGAATGCTTCGAAGGCACCCGAACTCTTTGGCAAGAGCCTTCAGGTCTATGTCAACCTTGCAGAAGCCGAGGTTGAGAAGCACAACTCCCTCATCTCTCGCATGGTAGCCGAAGGCACAGAGAGCTATCGACAGGCTTAGCGATTTACAGGCCAAAGCCGTCAGAGACAACGAACAAGCCGCCCCATCCATCAAGGACAAGGCGGCTTTTTTCTATCTTTGAGTTTAATCTCGGAACAACTACTGTACTTATTGCCAACAACTGCTGTACTTCCGGCCATAAGTACAGCAGTTGTCGGGCAGAAGTCCCTGTACTTATTTCCCGTTACACGATGCGATAGTAAGACCTTTTTCCTGAATAATGTCAGTTCATGCTGGCGGCTCTTCGTCCCTCCGTCCAATCAACTATATATAAGTGTGAATTGGACGGAAGGACAATATAGCTTGTCGCGGTCAGACACGAAGGCTAATGCTGATGTGTGATTTCCTCTTCTGTCAAATCCATAGGAAGATTGTACTCGGTGCGTTTTATGTATGTTTGAAGATTGAGGCAACTTTTCCCCTTAAACTTATTGCGGTTTCGGAAAGAAGTTGTAATTTTGCATCGTTTACTTGAAACTAAAACATACTATGAAACACTGTATCTACTCATTTCTATTGATGCTTGTCGGGGCTTTGCAGGTGCAGGCTACCGACATTATCTATGGCAACTGCCACTATCGCGAGATTGAAGGCCGCTATGCTGGTTACCGTAAGACGGAAAGCTACACCACCTTCGAGACCGACGACCGCATCACGCTCGTCTATTGCCTGCGCATCCCTCGTGCCAACGTGTCAGGTTCTGCCTTGCTGACACCTAAAACGACTGGCGACATCACACTCAACGTCCGCGTCAAGAACTGCGAGACCGACGAGGTGCTTCTTGAGCACAGCGTCACACAGGCCTGCACAAGGAACGAAGCAACCAGGCTGCAGATTATCCCGGAGATGAGTTTCCCCGCCGACACATGGTATCGTGTGGAGATACAGGCTCCCGAAGGCTACAGCCGCATCCAGCGCCTCACGGAACTCGACTTCGAGCGTTCTGGCAGTCAGCATGTCATCGATGCCCACCTGAGAGGCTTCCCTACTCCAGCCACACACCTGTGGTTCGGACACTCTACGGCAGCCGGCGCACCTCAGAACGAGAGCTACGAGTGGTGCTATCAGGAAGTTCTGATGCCCAAGCAATGGGCCACCATCAACACCTACCTGATGACACTCGGCATCACAGGCGGCTACATGGGCATACAGATGTGTGGACAGACGGTGGCAAACGAGAATGGCGTCAGGACGGACACGATTCCTTCGACTTATCAGCATCGTGTCCTTTTCTCCATTTGGGACAATGGCGACACGGACATCACGCCTGACCTGGCGACCTACCTCCGTGCAGGAGCTTTGGCTTGGGGCGACGATGTCACCATCAACCGCTTTGGCAATGAAGGGACAGGATGTCAGTCAATGGTTTATAATGGTCACTGGGATCCAGGACAGTGGGTGCAGTTCCTTACCTGTGCCCGTCCAGAAGAGCGTACCATCGTGCTCAAAGACCAGCAAGGCAATGACAGCATCATCCGCTATCCCTGTTCTTTGCTTTCTACATGGTACAAGAATATAGACGACCCGGAGTGGCACTACATGGCCACCATACGTCACAGCGGCGAGTCGCACTACTACAATACCTGGTACTCGTTCATCGAGAACTGGGCGGACACAGGCGGCGAACTGTTCCGTAGAGCTTACTACCGCAACAACTACCAGCGTTCCATTGGCAGCGGCAAATGGTACTTCGTCAACAAGGTAGATCTTTTCAGTCAGACCGACTACCAGAGCTTCATCAACGATGGAGAGATAACGACACGCCACCGCCGCATGGACTATGGTCACGGACTTGCCAGCGATGTGCCTCGTGCCTTCTACATGCAGGCTGGAGGCTACGGCCAGCCCAAGGACTCGGCCAACATCTTGCCCCTGGTGGATGACCATAGTTGTGTGGAGAACATCAACCTCGATTCGCTCGTCGCAACCTTGCAGAAAGCCTATAAAGACGACTCTAAGGCATCCATGACTGCTCTCATCAAGAACCGCACTAACCTCACCAAGCTCAAACCCTTCGTGGAAGAACTGCTTGCCAATGCCAACCGTTTCGAGAACTATACAACCGAGGCATTGGAGCCTATCCGCACGCTTGCCTCAACTACCTATACGTATTCTGCGATGCGTAAGGCTTTACTTGAGATGGCAGGCAAGAACGTGACGCTGCGCTACGGCAATACCTTCAGGGCAGAGCACATCAGTTCCTTCCGCGCCTATATGATATGTAACGACGATGGAGTGCTGGCTGTCCGCAATAATGAGCTTGTTGCCATCCCTCGAGCAGAAGCAGACGTTACGGACAAACACAACCACTGGATTGTCCTGCGCCACGACGGCGAGAGCTACTACTGCATCTACAACCTTGCAACAGGCCACTACCTGACCATCGGTTCGAAGCCTACCCTTATCGATGTGCCAAAGAAGTTGTCCATCAGTTGCATCGGTGGGTACTTCACCATCCGCGAAAGCACGAAGGCATTAGGCCTCAATGCAGACGGACAACCCGTAACCGTCTCCTCTGCCAAGGCTGCCCGACTGGAACTGCTCGACAACTACTACCTTACGCCTAAGACAAGGCTTTGCGAAGCACTCCTTGCAGCCACCACAACGGAAGCCATCGCCACAGGCATCGACGAGGTGGAAGCTCCCTCTCCCTTTGGCGAAGATTGGGAAGAGGCAGAAGGAGCATCGATTTCAAACGACATTGCCGCCATCTATTACTACAACCTTCAGGGCCAGCGCATTGGCTATGCCCTGCCAGTAGGAGAACCTGTCATTGCTCACATCATCCTCCGCAACGGTGCTTCCATCGTCAGGAAGATTGTAGCGAAGTAAGGAGCAAGATAATTCCATACGTAAAGAGCCTCTACCGTTCTTCGGCAGGGGCTCTTTTCTATAGGTCAAGTATTAATAGGTGCGATAGCTTAGCGTCCAGGAAGGTGTGCCCATTTACATTCGAAGTCCCAAATCTCGGCATCAAGCTTCAAGGCGCGCTCGCACTCCTCCTTCGTCTTGCCGTTGGGGACACGCGGACCTCTAAGGTTGACGAAAGGCTCACCGACATCGAAGGCTGCAAGGACTGCATCGAAGAACATCTGCCAGCGGACTTTGTAGAAAGTCTCCACCAGTCCGTCCCAGTCGCGGTTGGCATAATCGGCGAGGTGATAGGTGTCACCCCAAACGGTAATGATGGTACGGGCGTTCATCTCGAAGTAGTCTTTCTCCGCCTCAGTCTCGCCCCAGGCACGGGCATCGCGAACCCAGTCGTCGAGCGAGAACTCCTTGCAGGTCTTCAGCTCCGCAACCATCTTGTCGCACATACCGAGGAACTCCTGCGAGACCGCTACCATGCCGTTTCTGTCACCTGCCTTATAAGCATCGGCGAAGCGTTTCCTTACGGCCAAAGCTCTGTTGCGAATCGACTGACGGCGTGTGTTAGCGAGGTCGAATTTGAGGTAGTTGGACAAGCCTTCTACCTTCTCCAAGATAGCCAGCGCCTCGTCGAGATTATTGATGTCGTAGCCTTTGCGGAGTTCAGTCGTCCAGTTCCATTCGCCCTCGAGGTTAGGATGAGCGTTAATGATGCCTGCCGCACCTGTGCTGGTGTGAGTGGTGCAGACCTTATCGACCATCGTGTGCCAGTATGCTCTGTAGTTTGCATCGGCGCGTCCCAGATGGCGGTCGGCAATGTTGTCGATGTATGCGTCGAAGCCGATGCCTGTGTCCCAAGCCTGAGCCAGCATGTGCTCATAGACAGGCTCATTGAGACCAAAACCTTCGAGCGTTGAGCCGATGCCCACGAACTCGGAGCCGCCCTCTGCCTTCGTGCCTGCAATCAGTTTTGCGTTGTGCTTGTAGTCGCCCTCAATCTCCGTCATTCCTCCGAAGTTGCCCAGATAGCACCAGATGAACTTGTGGCCGTAGAAATGCTCTGTCATTCGCCAGATTTCGGTGTAGTCGCACTCGTAGTCGAGCATAATCATTCTGCCCTGCGGAACGGCTGTGAGGTAGGCTTTGATGCGCTCAGGCGTCCAGGCTCTCTTGTTGCTGATGAAGAGCCAGGCCATCTGGAGCCAAATGGCTTCGGGGTCAACACTCGTTAGGGATTCATAGACACCGGCGGAAATCTTCGCCAGCGAATCGGGTTCCCAAGATG
>Ga0310690_10008468_pt1 | contig 13045 bp, 5 predicted proteins | sample AusTroGonzalo_MG_2_FD_207661 | JGI IMG/M metagenome (GOLD analysis project Ga0310690, IMG submission 207661) | Bovine rumen microbial communities from tropical cattle in Woodstock, Queensland, Australia - Gonzalo_04 (v2) (version 2) | ecosystem: Host-associated > Mammals > Digestive system >... | reverse complement strand
GTATCCAAGACCATAAGGGATATAAACTATCCAGAAGTCACCGCAGTGCATATTCATGATTGCGGTTGCCGCTCCCTCAATTAGGGATGATACCTTGAATGATGAGGGTATGTTTGCTTTGGGGTCCAGACTGGATGTCATAAATGAGCGGTCTATCACCTGTCCTTCCTTATAATTGTCAGTCGGCATGAGGCGGACCCGATAGTTGATACGTATACTGTCTGTAAAATGGGGCAGGGCTGAACCTGTGCCCTTATTTAAAACCTTGCAGTAAACGTATGAGCCATTTCCCCATTGTTTGCTATTGTCAAGCTTGTATGACAGCAGACGGAAAATCTGCCCCTCAACTGCCGTTTCTGGTGTCAGATCCCCGCACTGTGAGGCAATTCCGGAGATGAAATCCGAATTGCGGTCTTGCCAATTGGCGTGGTCATCAAACTGTTCAGTCTCACCGCAGGATATGAGTGAGGTGAATACCATGGCCATAAGAACTGTTAATGCGAGGATACGTTTCATTCTCAAAGTGTTTTAAGAACGCTGGTTATTGAAACGGTGTCAGAAAGAATGTTGCAGAGATCTGCAATCTTTACGCGCTGCTGCTCCATGGTGTCACGGTTACGCAGGGTTACGGTCTGATCTTCAAGTGACTGATGGTCAACGGTAACGCAGAACGGGGTGCCGATGGCATCCTGACGGCGGTAACGCTTACCTATTGAATCCTTCTCATCATACTGGCAGTTGAAGTGGAACTTAAGGTCGTTCTGGATGGAACGTGCCAGCTCAGGCAGTCCGTCTTTCTTGACGAGAGGCAGGATGGCCAGCTTAACGGGAGCCAAAGGTGCAGGCAGGTGCAGTACTACGCGGGATTCGCCGTTCTCAAGGGCCTGCTCCTCATATGATGCGCACATGACGCTCAGGAACATACGGTCAACGCCGATAGAGGTCTCGATAACGAACGGAGTGTAACTCTCATTGGTCTCGGGATCAAAGTACTTGATGCTCTTGCCACTGAACTTCTCATGCTGTGAGAGATCAAAGTTGGTACGGCTGTGAATACCCTCTACCTCCTTGAAACCGAAAGGCATGAGGAATTCAATGTCAGTGGCTGCGTTGGCGTAGTGGGCCAGTTTGTCATGATCGTGGAAACGGTAGTGGTCTGCGCCGAAGCCCAATGCCTGGTGCCATTTCATACGGGTCTCTTTCCACTTGGCGAACCAGTCAAGCTCAGTGCCGGGCTTGATGAAGAACTGCATCTCCATCTGCTCAAACTCACGCATGCGGAATATGAACTGGCGTGCCACAATCTCATTACGGAAAGCCTTGCCTATCTGTGCGATACCGAAAGGAATCTTCATTCGGCCGGTTTTCTGGACGTTAAGGTAGTTTACAAAGATACCCTGTGCGGTCTCAGGGCGCAGATATATCTTCATTGAGCCATCAGCTGTTGAACCCATCTCTGTTGAGAACATCAGGTTGAACTGACGTACATCGGTCCAGTTACGTGTGCCGCTGATAGGGCAGACGATGCCCTCATCCAGGATGATCTGCTTGAGTTCCTCAAGGTTGGTCTCGTTCATGGCCTTCTTGAAGCGCTCATGCAGGGCATCACGCTTGGCTATGTGCTCCAGTACATTGGCGCTGGTGGCGCGGTACTTGGCCTCATCAAAAGAGTCACCGAAACGCTTGCGAGCCTTGGTTACCTCCTTCTCTATCTTCTCATCATACTTGGCTATCTGGTCCTCAATGAGCACGTCTGCGCGGTAACGCTTCTTGGAGTCGCGGTTGTCAATGAGAGGGTCGTTGAATGCGTCAACATGACCTGATGCCTTCCATATGGTGGGGTGCATGAATATAGCAGAGTCAATACCTACTATGTTGTCATGCAGCAGAACCATGCTCTGCCACCAATAGGTCTTGATGTTGTTCTTCATCTCAACTCCAAGCTGTCCGTAATCATAGACAGCGCCCAGACCGTCATAAATCTCACTTGAGGGGAATACAAAACCATATTCCTTGCAATGTGCTACGATCTTTTTGAAAACGTCTTCCTGTGCCATTATATGCTATTATGCGAAAATTTCCGCAAAGGTACTCTTTTATTTAATATAAAAGGGAGTATGTAGTCTTAAAAAAGGGTAATAAAACTTGCTTTGAAGTGTGGCGATAAAATGCGTGAAATCCGTGAATCTGTTGAAAAGTTAATGCCCTGAAGGGGCCAAGTTGGGCGGTTTGGATTGGGAATTGTCGCTGAAAAGCAGTAATTTCGCGTCCAAAGACTTTTATTGCGAATGAGCGACGAACTTGACAATATAGTAGAGACCGATGAGGGTCAGGAAGCAGGGCATTCTTCTTACCAGCCTGTCAAAGATGACAACGGCATGATAAGACACAGGCTTTCAGGAATGTATCAGGGCTGGTTCCTTGATTATGCCTCATACGTTATTCTGGAGCGTGCCGTGCCGCATTTTGTAGATGGTCTGAAACCGGTGCAGAGACGTATCCTGCACTCCATGAAACGACTGGATGACGGACGTTTCAACAAGGTGGCCAACATAGTGGGGCACACTATGCAGTTCCATCCCCATGGCGATGCATCAATAGGAGATGCCTTGGTCCAGATGGGCCAGAAGGACCTGCTGATAGAGTGTCAGGGTAACTGGGGAAACATACTTACCGGTCATCGTGCCGCTGCTCCGCGATATATTGAAGCACGTCTGTCAAAGTTCGCTCTCGAGACCCTTTTCAATCCCAAAACTACCGAATGGAAGGCATCTTATGACGGCCGTAACAAGGAGCCGGTCACACTGCCGGTCAAGTTCCCGTTACTGCTGGCTCAGGGTGCAGAGGGTATTGCCGTAGGTCTTTCATGTAAGATACTGCCTCATAACTTCAATGAGCTATGTGATGCAGCGGTATCATACCTGCGCGGCGAGGAGTTCCACCTTTATCCTGATTTCCAGACAGGCGGTGCCGTTGATGTGTCACGCTACAATGACGGCGAGCGTGGCGGTATGGTACGCATCCGAGCCAAAATCTCAAAAGAGGCCGATAACAAGACTCTTGTAATAAATGAGATACCGTTCGGCGAGAACGTGATGACCCTTTGCGAGTCAATCGTAAAGGCCGGTGAAAAGGGCAAAATCAAAATCCGCAAGGTGGAAAACCTCACGGCCGATAAGGTTGAGATACGCATATCACTTGCTCCCGGTGTGTCAAGTGACAAGACGATAGATGCTTTATACGCATTTACCAACTGTGAAGTAAGCATATCACCCAACTGCTGCGTGATTGATGAGAATAAGCCTCATTTCCTGACGGTGAGTGATGTGCTGCGCAAATCTGTTGACAATACGCTTGAGCTGCTGCGCCGTGAGCTGGAGATAGAGCGTGGAGAGTTGCTTGAGCAGCTGCATTTTGCATCACTTGAGAAGATATTCATTGAGGAGCGTATCTATAAGGACCGTGAGTTTGAAGAGGCTCCCACTATGGATGCCGCCTGTGAGCACATTGATGACCGTCTGACTCCATACTATCCGCAGATGATACGTGAGGTGACCAAGGAGGATATCCTCAAGCTGATGGAGATAAAGATGGCCCGTATCCTCAAGTTCAACAAGGACAAGGCCGAGGAGGCTATTGCCCGTATGAAGGGTGACATAGCCCGCATAGACAAGGACCTGTCAAATATGGTGGGTGTGACCATACGCTGGTTCAATATGCTCAAGGAGAAATACGGTGCTGCCTATCCGCGTCGCACTGAGATAAAGAATTTTGACACGATTGTAGCTACAAAGGTTATTGAGGCTAACCAGAAACTCTACATAAACCGTGCGGACGGTTTTATCGGAATGGAGCTTAAGAAGGACGAGTATGTATGCAACTGTTCTGAAATTGATGACATTATCCTGTTCTATAAGGACGGTAAGTACAAGGTGGTGAAGGTTGCGGACAAACTCTTTGTAGGTCAGGGCGTGCTTTATCTTGACGTGTTCAAAAAGAATGACAAGCGCACCATATATAACGTGGTATATCGTGACGGCCGGAACGGTGCCTATTTCATGAAGAGGTTTGCGGCAACCGGACTTACCCGCGACAAGGAATATGACCTGACACAAGGTAAGGCAGGCTCCAAGATTTGCTACTTTTCTGCTAACCACAACGGTGAAGCTGAAGTAATAAAGATAACGCTCAAGCCCAATCCCAAACTTAAGAAACCTGTATTTGACAAGGATTTCAGCGATCTTATGATCAAGGGTCGCCAGTCAATGGGTAACCTGCTCACACGCAATGAGGTTCAGCGCATAGGGCTCAAGTCACAGGGTACATCGACACTGGGCGGCCGCAAGGTTTGGTTTGACAAGGATATCCTTAGGCTTGACTTTGACGGCCATGGTGAGTATCTGGGTGAGTTTGACAGTGATGACCTGCTGTTGGTGGTAAATGCTGACGGAGAGTATTACACCACTGTACCGGATGCCAATTGTCACTTTGATTCCGGCTTGCTGCGTATTGAGAAGTATGACCAGAGTAAGGTGTGGACGGCACTTCTGTTTGATGCCTCACAAAAGGGTTATCTCTATCTAAAGAGATTCAATCTTGATCCGTCAGCCAAGCGCATAAACATACTTGGTGAGGAGAAGGGCAGCAAGCTGGTGTTGCTTACCGATACAGTATATCCGCGTGTACTGGTGACATTGGGCGGTGCTGACAGTTTCCGTGAGCCTATGGAGATTGATGCTGAATCATTTGTGGGTATCAAGGGCGTAAAAGCCCGCGGCCGCAGGATTACAGCATTCAATGTGAATGATGTTGAGGAACTGGAACCGTTGCGTATGCCTGAGCCTGCTCCGGAGCCGCTGGTTCCTGAGACAGATGAATCTGATGAATCCGAACCCGATGATGAACAAAACAACATTCCTGACGACGGACAACTCTCTCTGTTCTAAGGTCTTGTCTGTGGTCTTTTGTTTGGCTTTCCTACCGGCGATGATTCAGCCGGCAGCCGGCCAGTCATCAGCTTGGGAACTCCCTGAGTATAAAGAGAGGATCAATGCTTTTTCTGCGGGTATAGGTAAAACCTGGGAACGGGAAACCTATATATCTGAACTTTCTTACAGCGGTCTTGTGGGTTCACTGCAATGGGATGGCTGGAAGGGTGCCAAACCGGATGGTGTCATGGGATATGGCCGTGTTCATTCTTCTGTATTGTTTGGTTATCTCAAGAACCAGTTGGGTGGCGGGCGTATGCTTTACGCTTCTGTGAATTACTATTATTCACGTATATGGAGCGTAGTTCATACCAAGTGTTCTGATCTGCTTTTAGGACCATCGGCCATGTTCAAGCTATGCGGCTTGTATGACACGACGGATTCAAACAATACTGCAACCGGTGAAGGTTATCTTTCTATGGGTTTATGTGCGGACTATATCTGCAGGTTCAATATCTGGAATTATCCTTTGGCCGTACAGTTGAATATGTATTCTCCATTGTTGGGTATAGCTCCATCTCCCAATTATGACCAGCCATATTGGTTCGTGTACAAATATAATCAATACACAAGCCTGATACATTTTGCATGGTTTGGCAATTGTTTTGCTCTTAACGGACAGATGAACGTTATCTGTCCGTTACGCGGAGGCAGTATCAGATTAGGATGTAGCATTGATTATCTTGGCAATAAGCTAGGCGGTCACCTGACTCGTCTGATGGATACCTGTTTTACGATTGGCTACGTTCACAGATTGGCTAAAAAGAATTGATGGTGATGAAAAGAGTGAGATTATACCTGGCTTCTGTTTTGGTAATGACATTGATGTTTCCATTAATAATGTCATGTACCCGGACCAGTGATGATGATTTTGCAGAATTTGTTAATACTCCGCGCGGCAATTTCTTAGCTTTGTGGACTATAATGGACAGGCACTACTGCTTTTTTGATCTCAAGCAGAAGGAACTGGGGGTGGATTGGAACGCTGTCTATGACAAGTATAGTGTCTCCATATCGGAAGATATGACTAACCGTGCGCTGTTTGAGGTGCTTTGTTCAATGATAGGTGAATTAAGGGATGGGCATGTGAACCTTTACAGCCAGTATGATATGGGCAGGAATTGGCATTGGAAAACTGATTATCCTGACAATTTCTCGGCGGATATCCAGAGGGCTTATCTGGGAGATGATTATTGTGTGGCAGGTGAGGATATTTATTACAGGCTTTTACCTGATAACATAGGTTATGTTGTAATAAGGAGTTTTTTGGGTGGAGTATCTGACAGCCGGTTCAATTCAATGTTCAATACTCTTGCCTTATGTAACGGATTGATTATTGATGTCCGTGACAATGGAGGCGGAAATACTATGAATTCAGATCTTATTGCAGCCAAATTTACTGAGGAACGTGTTCTGACAGGTTACTCATGCTATAAGAACGGTCCCGGGCATAATGATTTTTCAGATCTTGAGGAGAACTGGCTGGAGCCTGATTTACATAATCTCAGGTGGGTAAAACCGGTTATCCTGCTCACAAACAGAGGTTGTTTCAGCAGTACTAATGATTTTGTCAATATCATGAAGAATCTGCCCAATGTAACAGTGGTGGGTGATTCCACCGGTGGCGGCGGTGGATTTCCGTTTACCTCAGAATTGCCTAACGGCTGGGTTGTGAGGTTCTCATCGGCTCCGTCTTTTGATGCATCAAAACAGCATATTGAGATGGGAATAGCTCCAGACAGCTTAATTGATATGAAAGAAGAGGATGTCAAAGCCGGGGTTGACACGTACATAGAATATGCCCGTAATCTTATTCACGATAGAATTGTAAATCCGTAAGTATTGGTTATTACGGCTAAATGAATTACTTTTGCAGCGCGTTCCGGGTTTGGGGCGCGCTTTCAGTTGCGGGCGTGGCGGAATTGGTAGACGCGCTAGACTTAGGATCTAGTATCGAAGATGTGTAGGTTCGAGTCCTATCGCCCGTACAAAATTGGGGTGGCCTTTGGGTCGCCCCAATTTTGTACGGGCGGTAGGACTCGAGGGGCTAAAGCCCCTGACTCCACCTTTTTTTAGTTCGCTAACGCGAACGGTGGCCCTGTGGGCCATCTCGCTCTGTTTCGCGAGAGCGAAACTAAAATAATGTCTGCGAGTTGGCGAAGACAACTCGCTCGCCCCAATACGTTTTTACCTATTATTCTACTTGGAGGATGGTGTTGGGGGTGATGGCACGGTAGGCGGGGGCGTAGAGGCACTGGATGGTGGCCAGGCCCATGCTGTAGGTGCCGGTTTTCTGGACATAGAGGTCATATTCTATGGTGTAGGAGCCTGATTCCAGACGTTCTATGTAGAGGTCATCGGATGTATTGGTGGGTGCGCGATAGTAGAGTATGTCATGCGTCAGGTTATAGGTGTAGCCGGCATCGGTGCTTACCGGTTCCATTGATGCGGCACGTTCACTCTTAAGCTGCAGGTACTCATAGGTGCGGTCAAGCGTAAGGTCAAGCTTTACCTTTATGCGGTCACCCTTGTGGAGCATGGTACCGGGTGTTACCTCTTCAAGACGCTCACCCTGAGCATCGCTTACAATACGCCAGAGAGTGCGTTTGAGCAGCATGCCGTTACCGCTGTTCTTAACATCTGCCAGATTCTGGGTAAAGGTATGGTAGAGTGCTCCCCAGCTCATGCCTTTATGGCTGCTTGATACGGTTATTACGCTCTTGTCAGGTGTTACCGGGCCGTTCCAAGTGCGGCTCATATAGCCATCCTCATTACCGTGGGTTCCGGACTTAATACGGTCATTGCCTACGGTGACGGTAACGTCGGAGATATCGTCGGGAAGTGAACCGTTTGCAGTCTCAAGCAGGGCCATTACTGCAGCGGCAGTGGCGGGTGTTGACTCCCATCCTGTGGTCTCTTTCTGCTTGAGTAGCCAGCGGGCGGCCTCATTGGCCTCACGCTCATAGCCTGCGGCTTTGAGGGCGCGTATCAGTATGGCCTGGGTCTCAATGGGTGCCTCATGCCAGAGGTAACCGCCCCGGTTCTGCTGCCAGAAACGGCCCATTTCATCGTTGTATTCAGATTCTGCAAGCATTTTTTTTGCCAGATTATGTGCGATATCAGTCTTGCCTGTATTCATGAATAACTGAATGAGCAGTGCGCGGTAATAGAGGTCCTCATGGTTGTAGTTCCTTTTCTCCGCAAGGTCAAGTAAGTTTTTATAAGCTGTTCCTTCAGTCGTGTTATAATAAACTCTTCCCCCTTTCAGGCTTGAGCTGTAGAGATAGAGGAACAGTATGTCAAAATGAGATAATGATGTGGCGTTTTCCTGTCTTTGCGAGAGAAGGAACTGCATTCCCCTGTAGAAAGGATATTCTGATGTCATTTCCAGATAATCAAAGACATATAGTATCAGCGCCGTTATGTAAGTATTTGAATTTCCGCCTGGCATCCATGACCAGCCGCCGTCAGGATTCTGACGCTGTCTGATAAGGTCAACCCTGCTGAATATATTCTGTTCAATAAGATTCTCATCATACTGTTCTTTTTTCAGTCTGGGTTTTACTTCAGGGTGGAGATGTGCTATCATATATGTCAACCCCCGGGCTGCCAGATCGTATGCCAGGCTGAGATTGTCGGGGGCATCGTTATCTTTGAGAGTGGGCAGAGCCTCCAGGACATACCAGATGGGCAGAGAATGATACTGAAGTGTAAGAGTCTCATCAAAAACTTTTCCTGAGGCTGATGTCCGCGGAGCATCTGACCGGAATGTTCTGGTCTCATTTCCGTTGTTGAAGAGTGACATGCTCTTGGTTACCTGGACGCGGTTGGAAAGAACTGGGATGGTCTCCTGCTGTCCGTCAGAGAATCCCTGCGCAGTGGCAATGGCAGTATATGTGAGTGAATGGACTCCATCGGGGATAGTCAGCCTGAATGGTATGGTAACACTGCCTCCGGCTTTTACGGTTATTGTTTTGACGCTGTCACCAGCGGTTAGGTCAAGCGGATGGCCGTTCTCAGCATCCTTAAAGCGCAACAGTACTGTCACTTCAAGATCATCAGTGTGGGTATTGGTTATCTTCTGGGCAAAATCGGTTACATCACCCTGACGGAAGAATCGGAGTGCGGCAGGCTCAATCATAAGAGGTCTTGATGTGGTTACGTAACCTCTGAATCCTGTTGTCAGCAGGTCATCAGTATATGCAATAACCTGCAGGTTCCAGCGGGTAAGCAGCTCCGGAGCACGGAACTTTATTGTCACCACGCCGTTTTCATCGGTTTTAGGGTGGGTGAGGTAGAGTCCGGTATGGCTCAGGTTCTTTCTGATAGACTGTTCTGAAATCTGACGGAGTTTGTCTGATGAGGCTATCATTCCGTTATTGTCAAGGAGTGATGGTATGTTATTGTAAGTAGTACTTACGCTCGAACTTATCTCTCTCAATGGTATGGGCATACCGCGTTCCTCCATAGGCGTCGATAATGGATTGGCTATTCCAAGGCCCATAGTCTTGAGGCCTTCATAGAATGTAGCCCTTTTGGGGGTGGATACGTTCCTATAGGCCTGATCTATGCGGATGGGGTCCTGTTTGGTATAATTCATATTCAGCCAAGGGTAAAAATCCCAATCGTTATAACGCAGTTTATCAAGTACTGAATCATACATGTCAACCAATACCGATGCCCGTACAGGATTGCCCAGTCTGTCAGTGAACCTGAAAGTCCAGTTCTCCTCACTTCCGCTTGTAAGGTTGCTGCGGAATGTGGTGAGTTCATATTTGAGGTGTTTGGTGTAATAGGGTATGTATTGGGCGGTAAATGATTTGGCTTTGATACCATCCTTGAAGGCGGTTGCCACAACCAGTATGCTGCCGCACAGGTCTTCATCCACAGGGAGCGACAGGGTGTGCAGAAGTCCGTCAGATACCATACTGCCATGCTTCAGGCTGCCGTTACGGTTAATGATGTCATATCGGATAACCGTTCCGGGATAGGGGCTTCCGATACGGACCTTTGCAGTGTCGCCATCTTGCAGGATTATCTGACGGCTATTCAGATAGAGAAGCCCATTTGTAGAGAGTGTATCATCTGCATTGCCTACAGAGACAAATATATCCTGTGTCCTACAGCCTGCATTGCCATTTTCTCCATAAAATGATCTGCCGGCAAGATGGCTGATGTATGCGTCATCTGATGTGACGGTGATCCTGTATTGTCCGGTCTTTATGCCGGGCACGCGTATCTGTGTGGTGTCATTGTTGTGGAACGCAAACAGGCTGTCCAGGATGGTGCATGAGACCTGAGGTTCTGCTGGGAACCCAAATTCATACCCGGGGAACAAGGTGGTGAGCGCACCTTGTGACAGTGCATGCTCTGACATCTCTGCCCGTTCATACCCTTTGATATCAAATGTTTTATATATTTCCATCCCTTCTCCGTAATGCGGTTTCAAAGCCTCAACTTTAATGCGGTACTGACCTGAATCAGGATAGTAATTGTATGAACGGACAGTCAGGAACACATCATCAGGACTATTGATTATATCTTCTGACGTAATATCCAGATCGGTCCCGGCAGACATGGAGTAATCGTTACTGAACTCATGGGTCTCTCCGTTCTGGTCTGTCACCCGGAGATTAATGTCAATATGGTCTCTGCCACGTGCATCGGCTTTGAAAAGGATCAGGAAAGTGCCGTCAGGCAAGGTCTCTGTTTCTCCGGTTTCCAGAATCAGCTCCCGGCTGGTTGTAGTGAAGGATTGTCCATCCCTTTCCCATATGGTTGTTTCCCATTGGATACGGGCTCCCCCTACGGGATTGCCAAGCGGGGTGAGAACTTTACCGGAGCATTCGGCCTCAGCTCCTTGGACGGGCGGAGTCAGCATCTTGTCAAATTTGAGTTCCAGAAGGTTCCTGGAGTAAGATTCTATTTTTATCTCATGCGAATATCCTGGCAGGCGCAGATAATCATCATCAATGTGCATTATAGAATCAGGGTTCTCACCTTTGTGGTATGTGATTGCATTCAGGTCAATCCATCCCGGACGGTAATCGGAAGGAACGGGCCAGATACCTTCAAACAGACCGTGGGTATCTGATACGGTTTCCTGTATAAGAACGTCATCACCTCTTTCTGAAACAAAAACTGCAACCGGTATGCCGGCTTTTACATGACCGTCCATATCAGCGGGCGTCTCTGATACTATACCGCAGTAATGTACTGTGTCGCCTGGGCGGTATATGGCTCTGTCAGTGTTGATTTTTATGTGAACCGGACCCTTGGAGTATTGGTAACGGGAATAACGGATTGCGTCACGTGACTCGAACAGCAGCGTGTCTGTTTCTCCTTTATAATCTATACAAAGCATGAAATCGCAGTCTGAACTTATGGGATAATTCAGACTCAGGAAGCCGTCTATGGCAGTTTGCCCGTTGATAATGATATCGGCAGAGTCTTTTTCATCATAACCGATAACGGTATAGCTGCATCCGGATAGAGCATCTCCGGTTGCTGCATCATGGATGAATCCTGTCAGGCTGCAGAGTGTGTCGTTGTCGGTCAGATAAGTGGGTGTGAACATCAGGCGGCTGCTTGTGAGCAGACGGCAACTGAAACAGCTGTCATTGGGAAAATCCTTGTCGGCCGATGCATAGATGATGTAATCTCCTTTCTTGAGTGCGGGCAGTGACATCCACATGGCGTGCTCTATATAGTCACCATGGTTGTCTGTGGTTACACTCCAGCGTGCTGCTTCCTGTATATCGGGATCATCCTGAAGCTCCTTCATAGTCTGGTTGTTATAGAACATATAAGTGAGTATAGGATGCTTGGCCTGGTCATATTTTACGGCCTTGAACCAGACTGTATCCATATTGGAGAACCTGAGGACAGCCAGATTGGGCATATCGGCACGCTGAATCCTGTCAAATGAAATGCTAACTGATTGTCTTTCCAATTGATTCAGGAGTTCGCGGCAGTTATGCGCAGTCTGGCTGTCAGGCCAGATTCCTATTGCGGTTTCAAGAAGTTCATGTGCGTGGATTGAAAGCTGGCTGCGCTGCTCTTTGTCTATAGATGTCTCGTTAATGACATGCTCAATCAGGACCTTGGCGGCAAGCGCGTAGATTCCGGCAGAATAGATGCTCTTGCTCCGGTAAGAGTCAGCCAGTTTCTCAACCTTTTCTGATACTGATATCCAATCCTGGCTTGAAAGGCACTCGTAAATGGTTGTAAGGCGCTTCAGGTCTATGCTGGCACGTATATCGGCATTAGCCTTGAGGTTACTTTCAGTGAGCAGACGGAGCACATACAGTTTCCATTCGCTTATCTTGCCGGGGTTGGCTTGGCGGGCTTTTACAAACTCTTTTGAGGTACCTAATAGATGGTCATCATCAGTATACAGATGATTGTTTCCCCAGTCATCTGCGCCCAGGTTTATGCATGCACTCTCCAGCAACACGTCTTTTAATGCCGGACGTACCTTAATATAACTCTCGTTGCAGTCAGGGATGAATGCTGTGTAATCTTTTGTGTGCTTGCGCCCGGCCAGTTTGAAGGCCTGCTCAAAGTGAAAGAAAAGCTTGTCTTTGAGTTGGTCAATGTCCAGGTCAAGCCTGTTGTTGGCAGGTATCCTGAAATTGTTGGCTCTGGCGTATTCATCCAGGCAGAAGGCCTGCAGATAATGACAGATAGCCTTAAGGCCGTCATCATCCATCACTGTTGCAAGTGAGTCAAACAGCAGGTATGAATCAATAGTGTAATTGGGCTTGCTACGGTCCGGCGCGTCCAGACGGTTTATCATAAGGGCGCAGCGCAATATCTCATGGCAGTTGCCGTCAGCCTGCGCCTTATCCATGATCTGATGAACGGCATCTATTGACTTGACCTGGTCATGTCTGTTGATGAGTGAGTCAACCTTGTTCCACTCCTTATCATAAGTGTACTTGCGTGCGTTGACGGAAAAGGTAGCACCAAGGAGCAGTGCTGACAGTAAAGTGTATCGGAAAAGTTTGTGCATAGTTTTGTGATGTTTTGCACAAAAGTATGGCATTCATGGTGTG
>Ga0310690_10008467_pt1 | contig 13045 bp, 8 predicted proteins | sample AusTroGonzalo_MG_2_FD_207661 | JGI IMG/M metagenome (GOLD analysis project Ga0310690, IMG submission 207661) | Bovine rumen microbial communities from tropical cattle in Woodstock, Queensland, Australia - Gonzalo_04 (v2) (version 2) | ecosystem: Host-associated > Mammals > Digestive system >... | reverse complement strand
CCCCGTCGATGGACACGTGCACGATGGTGCCGTCGTGGTGGCACGGATGCCAGGCGGCGCGCTCCTCGTCCATCAGCTTGCTGTTGCCCACGGCCACGCGGCGGCCGTTCACGCTCGCGACAACTCCATGACCGGCCTTTTCCTCGATGTTCGCGATCTCGCAATCATCGGCCTCATTGGGATAGGCGTTGCGCAGCGCCATCGCAATCGGGTGGGTCGAATGCCGCTCCACGTGCGCGGCCAGATGGAGAAGTTCCTGAGGGTCGATGACGTCGGGGTGCACGGCGCTCACTTCGAATACGCCCTCGGTGAGGGTGCCGGTCTTGTCGAAGACCACGGTGCGCACATTGCGAAGCGTGTCCATAAGGTTCGCGCCCTTGATGAGGATGCCCTTCCGCGATGCCCCGCCGATGCCCCCGAAGAAGCTCAGCGGCACGGAAATCACCAGCGCGCAGGGGCAGGAGACCACCAGGAACATCAGGCCCCTGTACACCCAGGTGGCCCATTCGCCGGTTATGAGGGAAGGGACGATGGCCACCAGCACGGCCAGCGCCACAACGATGGGAGTGTAGATTCTGGCAAACTTCGTTATGAAGCTCTCGCTGCGGGACTTACTCTCCGTGGCGTGCTCCACCAGTTCGAGGATTTTCGATGCCGTGGACTCGCCGAACTCCTTGGTTGTGCGCACTTTAAGCACGCCCGTGAGGTTCACGCAGCCGGAGAGGATTTCGTCGCCCGCGTTAATGCTACGCGGCACACTCTCGCCGGTGAGCGCTACAGTGTCCAGGCTGGAAGCACCCTCTAGGACGATTCCGTCCAGCGGCACCTTCTCCCCGGGCTTGACGATAATTATTGTGCCGATGGGCACGTCGGCGGGATTCCGGTCTTCGAGTGCGGTGGTTCCGTTGTCATCTCGACCAAGCGAAGCGCGCGGAGAGATCTCCACATGCGCCACATCGGGCCTGATATCCATCAGATGGCCGATGCTCCTGCGGCTGCGGCCCTCCGCTATGCCCTCGAACATCTCGCCCAGCTGGAAGAACAGCATCACGAACACGGCCTCCGGGAACTGCGCCTCGGCACCGGGCATAAAGCCGATGCCCAGCGCGCCCAGAGTAGCCACGCTCATCAGAAAGTCCTCGCTGAGCGCCTCGCCGTGCGCCAGCCCCTCGGCCGCCTCCTTCAGGGTTTCCCAACCTACGACAAGGTAGGGTACAAGATATATAAGAAGGTACGCCCACGTGGGTAGCTGCGTATTCTTTTCGATGATCACCGCCGCAATCAGTAGCACGGTGGCCACGCCAATCTTGATGGCGGTTTCCTTTACGCCCCCCTCCTCGTGATGATGGTGATGCTCGTGGCCTTCGTGATGGCCGTGATGTCCTTCGTGTTCTTCGTGATGATGCTCGTGCCCGCCGTAGTGATGCCCGTGCTCTTCGTGGCAGTCGCAATGCTCGTGTGTATGATCGTGTGCCATAATTGTATCGTTTTATTGCTGCAAAGGTACCGCATCCTTTCTGCAACCGGGTTGCAAAGTTTTGGGCTTGGCGTCAGCCCGGCAGCAGAGACCCTGATATGTTTATGCCGTCCCTGATCATCCGAGCAGGCGATGCCCTCATTTTCTCTCCCAACACGGCTCAAGTGTGGCCAGAGGCCCCTGGAAAACCTTGGCGTTTTCACGGTTTTTGGGTGGCTCGCTCGGTCGAGACGCCCAAAAGCCGGGGAAACACCAAGGCGGCAAGCCGTTAGGCGCGGCAGTATGGGCCAGCCCGTGCGCCCGACTCCCAACCACACACGTACCGCCCTCCTTTATCCGGCCGGGGGCCGGAGGAATAGGAATTGTATGTTTGTCCAACTACAACTGCTATTTCACGCAGTTTCGCTGGACGATACGGTTTTTTGCCGACGCAAAAAACCTAACTGAAATCTAGAAAGAGGGCCTTCGGCCACACTTTAGCCATATTGGGAGAGAAAATGACCTCATTGCCTGCTCCAGCAGAAGGGGGCGGCATATACTTATCAGCGACTCTTTTGCCGGGCTGACGCCTAAACCCCTGAATGATAGCGTAAAATGGAAGTGGCTGATATACAGCGAATTGCTGATTTTAAATGCGGCGGTTTGCCGCATTTAGTTTTTACATCTGATTATGAATAAATGAGTTGCATTTTACGGGGCAAAAGTTTTTGCTTTTGTGGGATTGTTTTCTCACCTTTGTATTCACTGTGCAGCGCTCATATTAACCCGGAGCGCGCCCTGAAAGTAGCGGGAGGGCCACACGTGGGAAAGGACTGGTCTTACAATCGCAGCATTCAGGTCTGGCTCCATAACAGAACTTGTTATGGACGGAAAAAGAAGGGTGTTTAGTGACACCCTGAATCATTGTTACCAAAGAGCTGCGGAGCAGGTTCTCCTGTTCTACACTGTTAGTGATTTCTTATCATTTTTCACACTCGTTTGTGTGCAAGCGAGAAGGTATAACTTACGTCTTGTTATGTTGTGCCTTATGTTCGATCACTTTCATGCATCAACCAAATCTGTGTCGAAGCGCATTCTGTCATTGTTCATACAAACTTGCACAAGATTGTATTCTCGGCAGAGCAATTCCATTTGCAACAGGAAGGGGCCCCTGTTCAGTCACAATTTCGGCAGCGCGCCGAAACGGACCGACAAGAAAGAGCGTGACAACATCATCTACGTTGGCAACAACCCGGTGGAGCGGCTGCTGGTGAAGAGGGCGGAAGAGTACAGGTGGAACTTCCTGGCCTATGCCAAAAGCGACCATCCGTTTTCGGAGCCGCTGATTATCCGGCGCGCATCCTGGCCGATGCAGAATGCAATAAAGGAGGTGAAGGCATTCCACGCGGGTGGGCAGTATCTGTCATACAAGGTGCTGCAGAGGCTGTTTGGGCCGCTGGACCGCAAGGAGCGGGAGCAACTGGTCGATTTCATAATCGTTACATACAACGTAATCGATTATGAGGAAGCCATCAGGTACTTCGGCTCGTATGAGAATATGCTGGAGGCGATGCACGTCACCACCGGGCGGGAGTACGACGTGAATGAAAAGTTCACCGGATGGGCCGATGATGGATATCCCAAACTGGTGCAGATGGTCTTAAGGAAAACCGGCCTCAAGGATATCCACGATATGTTTAAATACAGCGAGGCAAAGCGGCGGAAGCTGTTCGATTTCCTGAAGGTCCGCACGTCGGCCACGGACCAGCAGGTGGCTAACTTCCTGAGAATCAAGATATGAGGCGTATGGCAGCGCGTGAAGCAATCGCATCGTTCCTTCGGGCGGCGCTGGATTTCCTGCTGCCGCGGCAGTGCATCGTGTGCGGGCGCTATCTGGGCTTGCAGGAGAAGCATCTGTGCCTTCACTGTCAGGCCGATCTGCCATTCACACGCAATTGGCTGATGAAGCACAATCCGATGGCAGATCAGTTCAACGCCCTCCTGGAACAGATGAGGCCGGCTCCGCCGTATGAAGAAGATATCTCTCCACGCGGCCCTCTGGGCCTTGGTCGAGATGACAAGGCCCACGAACCATACGCAAATGCGGCAGCGCTGCTGTTCTACCGCGGCGACAGCCCTTACAGCCGCATCCCACAGGCGCTGAAATACGGCGGGAACATCGCTGCGGGCCGATATTTTGCCGGAATGCTGGGCGCCGCGATGGCGCAGCAGCCGCACTGGCAGGACGTGGATACGGTGATTCCGGTTCCGCTGCACTGGCGCAGAAAGCACGCCCGCGGATACAACCAGGCAGAGATAATAGCCGAGGAACTTGCTAAGGCCCTTGGCGCCACACTATACCCCAACGCCCTAAAGCGCGTCCGCCGCACTAAGAGCCAAACTAGCCTTAAAGCCGAGGACCGCATCAAGAACGTGAGCGGCGTCTTTGCCGTGAATCGCCTCCCGGACAGCCCTCGGCACGTGCTTCTGGTCGATGACACCTTCACCACCGGCGCCACGTTGGCCACCTGCTACGAGGCTGTCCGGAGCGTCATCGGCCCATCGACACATATCTCCGTCGCCACCCTGTCGGCCGTGTACTAGTTTGCAAAAAAGCAGGAAAAACGCTATCTTGCGAAAAAAGAAAAAATGATCCTACACCCGGGTGTAAAGATAAATCTGGGGCTTAACATCCTGCGAAAGCGGCCCGACGGCTATCACGACCTTGAGACGCTGTTCGTCCCCGTGTCGTCGCTGCACGACACGCTCGAGGTTGTCACCGGAGAGGGCTATGGCACTACGGCGGACCATATCCGCGAAGCCTATGAGCCAGCCCAGCGGGAGCAGGCGATATCGGCCGATGGCAAATTGATGATCACCGTCGCCCGGCGGAAGGGTGTCCACTGGGACCCGCTTCACGATCTCTGCGCCAAGGCGTATTACATTCTGGCAGAGGACTTTAAGCTCCCGCCGATGAAAATCTTCCTGGAAAAGAATTCACCCGTGGGGGCCGGCCTTGGAGGAGGATCGGCCGATGCCGCCTTCACCCTGCGCGCAATCGACCAGCTCTGTGGCCTTGGCTTGTCCGATGCCGCGCTTGCGGCCTACGCGGCCAGGCTCGGCGCCGACTGCCCCTTCTTTATTTACAACAGGCCGATGTTCGCCTCCGGCCGCGGCGAAATCCTGGAGGAGTTCGATCTGGCCGGCGCATTCGGTGCCGACTCTGCCGACGGGCTCCCGTTCCGCGTAGAGTTGGTGATCCCGGAGGGCATATCAGTATCGACCCGGGAAGCATACCGCGGAGTCACGCCTGCTCTGCCGCCTATTCCCCTGCGGGAAGTCCTGCACAGCCCATCGACCTGGAAAGAAAACCTCCGCAACGACTTCGAAGCCTCCGTCTTCCGCAGCCATCCGGAGCTCGCCGCCCTCAAGGCCGACCTCTACGCCCGCGGCGCCTTCTACGCCGCCATGTCCGGCAGCGGCTCGGCCCTCTTCGGGCTGTTCGAGCAGTAACCTGCCATCGACCCGTAAAATACAAATCACTCATTATCAGCGACTTGCGGATTTTAAATGCGGCATTCCGCCGCATTTGATTTTCATAAAACGCTGATACACAACAATATCCATTTTACGGATACCGATTCCCGAAATTTTACGTATCTTTGTGAGCTATGATTATGGGAGTATTTTCATTCCTGCACTTCACCGTGGCAGATGCGCTGGACATCCTGATGGTTGCCCTGCTCATTTTCCTGCTTATACGCAGTATCAGGGGCAATTCGACGGTGGTGAACATCGTGATTGTGCTGGTGGTGCTGTTCATAGCGCAGCAGGTGGCGGCGGCGTTGCAGATGCGGATGATGACCGTGCTGCTGAACACGCTGCTGGACGTGGGTGTGCTGGCCATAATCATTCTGTTCCAGCCGGAAATCAGGCATCTGATGAACCGTGTGGCAACGCAGGCTGGTATATCGCGGAAAGCCACGGAGCTGTTCAACCGGCTGCTGGGCATCAAGGAGAACAAGATGAGCAGCAAGTCGGTGGAGGAACTCTCGGCCGCAATAAGAACCATGTCGGACGACAAGACCGGCGCACTCATCGTAATCCGCCACGGCTCGGACCTGGACGAGTATATCCGCACGGGAGACGCCTTCGACGCGGAAATCAACCGCCGGCTGGTGATGAACATCTTCTTCAAGAACTCCCCCCTCCACGACGGCGCGATGATAATCAACGGCAACCGCATATGCGCGGCCAGGTGTCAATTGCCGATGACGTCCCGCACGGACCTCCCTGCCCGGTACGGAATGCGCCACCGGGCCGCCGTGGGCCTCAGCGAGGAGACCGACGCCGACGTGATCGTGTGCTCGGAGGAAACCGGCAAGGTGGTGTTCGTGCGCGGCGGCAAGGTGACGCCCGTGCCGGATATGACCACCCTTATCACCCTGCTGGAAGATGCGATGGACGGGCATAAAAAGGAGGGTCGATAATGAGTGGAGATTTCTCGACTTCGCTCGAAATGACAAAGGGGTCGCTCGAAATGACAAAGGGGTCGCTCGAAATGACAAAGGGGTCGCTCGAAATGACAAAGTCCCGCCTGGAGGGCAAACTCGGCTTCGACCGCATAAGGTCGATGATAGAATCCCGCTGCTCCACGGACTATGCCGCCTCCCGCGCGCAAACCGAGAACTTCAGCACAGGCAAGGATGAAATCCGCCGCCGGCTGAACCTCACGGACGAAATGCGCCTCATCTTGATGTTCGAGGAGGGCTTCCCCACCAGCGGATATGTCGATTGCATCCCCTTCCTGGAGCCCATCGCCAAAAGCGCTTCCATCGACCTGCTGTCGATGGGAAAACTCCGCACTACCCTGGACACCCTGGACAAGGCCCAGACCTTCTTCAAGGGCGTAAAGGACGGCGTCTACCCCAACCTCAAGCGCAAGGCCGCGAAAACCGCGAAATTCCCGGAAGTCAAAGAAAGAATCGACACTATCCTGGACAAATACGGCGAAATCAAGGACACCGCATCGGACCAGCTCTACGACATCCGCAAACAGCTCAGGGAAAAGGAACTGGGGCTGTCGAAACGCATCAACGCCATACTCCGCAAGGCGCGTGAGGACGGCCTGGCCGATGCCGACGCAAGCGTCACGGTTCGCGACGGAAGGATGCTCATCCCGGTGTCATCGGCCAAAAAGAGGCTCCTGCCCGGATACATCTACGACGAAAGCGCCAGCGGCAAGACCACCTTCATCGAACCGGCGGAAATCGTGGCCCTCACAGGCGAGCTCTCCGAACTCCGCTTCGCCGAAACCCGCGAAATCAGCCGCATCCTCCGCGAATTCTCGGACTTCCTGCGCCCCTGGATCCCGGACCTCATCCAAGCCGCGGAATTCATCGGCGAGCTGGACTTCATAATGGCCAAGGCCTATGTGGCCCTGGACCTCGTGGCCGGGATGCCGATCATATCCGAAGAAGGCCGATTAAGCCTCCGCAAGGCCCGCCACCCCATCCTGGAGCGCAACCTGCGCAAGGAGCATAAGCAGATCGTCCCCCTCACCATAAACCTCACGCCCGAGAAGCACATCCTGATGATTTCCGGCCCCAACGCGGGCGGAAAATCCGTGTGCCTCAAGACCGTCGGCCTTCTACAGTATATGTTCCAGTGGGGTATGCTCATCCCCACGTCGGAGACATCGGAACTCCCGGTCTTCAACCGCATAATGGTGTCCATCGGGGACGACCAGTCCATCGACAACGACCTCTCCACATATAGCTCCTTCCTGGCCGATATGCGCCAGGCCCTGGAAAAGGCCGATGAAAAGACCCTCATCCTCATCGACGAATTCGGCTCGGGCACAGAGCCCGCCGCCGGCGGGGCCATCGCGGAGTCGATACTGGCGGAACTGGATCACAGGGGCACATACGGCGTGATTACTACGCACTACACCAACCTCAAACTATACGCTTCCGGCGGCAACAATGGCGTCGCCAACGGCGCAATGATGTTCGACGCACAGAATATGGCGCCCCTCTTCCGCCTGGAAGAAGGCCTGCCCGGCAACTCCTTCGCCTTCGAGCTGGCCCGCAAGATGGGCCTCCCGGAAGAGATAGTAAAGGATGCTGAAGAAAAGGCGGGCCAGGAATTCGTGGGCATCGAACGGAACCTGAGAAAAATCGTCCGCAGCCGCAAGGCCCTGGACGAAAAGCTCACCCGCATCCGCGCTACTGACAAAACCCTGGAGAACATCACCGACAAATACCAGAAAGAGCTCCAGGATATCAAGGAAACCCGCCGCCGCATAATCGACGAAGCCAATGAAGAGGCCCGTCGAATAGTGAAGGACGCCAACGCCAAGGTGGAAAACACCATCCGCACCATCAAGGAAAGCAAGGCGGAAAAAGAAGCCACAAAAGACGCGCGCCAGCAGCTCCAGGGCTTCCTGGGCGCGCTGGAGGAGAACCGCCGCAAACGGGACAAATACCTGGACGACAAGCTCAAGACCGTTCAGCAGCGCAAGGACAAAGCCACGGAGCGCAAGCTTAGGCGCGCCAATCCGGAAGAACTCAAACAAATGCAGGAAGCCCAGGCGGAGCAATCCCGCATCGAGGCCTTCCGCAAAGCCCCCCTCAAGGTAGGCGAAAAAGTGCGCGTTAAGAGTAACGGAATGATGGGCGAGGTGGCCAAAGTATCGGCCAAGGCCATCACGGTAATCGTTGGCAACGTGAGCACGAAAATGGCCCCGGACCGCGTGGAAAGGGTTACCTCCAACGAATTCCGGGAAGCGCAGCGCAAGGCCGACAAACCCCGCCAGGTGGTTGACGCCTCCATCGCAAAGCGCCGCGCGGAGTTCCGCACGGAACTGGACGTAAGGGGCCAGAGAGTGAACGAGGCGCTGGACAACGTAGTAAGATACGTGGACGACGCCCTTATGCTTGACGTAGAATCGGTGCGCATCCTGCACGGCAAGGGCACGGGCGCGCTCCGCGAGGAAATACAGAAATTCGTAAGAACAATTCCCGGGGTTGTGTCCGTCCAGGACGAACACATCCAGTTCGGAGGCTCCGGGGTAAGCGTAGTCAAATTCAGATGAAAATCAGGGGACGCAAGGCAATGGGCCAGAAAAGCGAAGAGCTGGCCTGCGACTTCCTCCTTTCCAGGGGGCAGAAAATAGTGGAAAAGAACTGGCGCACGGGCCATCTGGAGGTGGACATCATATCCGAATCCAAGGACGGCCTCCATTTCGTGGAGGTGAAATCCCTGCTGTCGCCGATGGACATCCTCCCCCAGAACAAAGTGGGAGCCCTCAAGCGCCGCCACATCACCGACGCCGCCAACGACTACATCAACACCCACCCCTCCGAAGGCAAGGAAGTGTTCTTCGACGTCATCTCCGTAGTGTACGACAAAGAGACGATTTCCCTGAAATACTTCCCTCAGGCCTGGATTCCAATGCACACTTAGAACTATGAATAATAACCGATATTGCGTAATCATGGCCGGCGGCTCGGGACGCCGCTTCTGGCCCATCTCCAGGGAGGACCGCCCCACCCAGTTCCTCCACGTGGCCGATATGGGCCGCACCCTTCTGGACCTCACCTTCGAGCGCTTCTCCAAAATCGTCCCGGAGGAAAATATCCTGGTGGTAACCCTTGAAAAATATGCCGATGCCGCCCGCGAAATCCTCCCCCGCCTGAAGCCCGAAAACCTCATCCTGGAGCCCTACAGCCGTGGAACCGCGCCCTGTATGGCATACGCCGCATACACGCTGATAAAGCGCAATCCGGACGCCGTGATAGTGGCCACCCCGTCGGACCAGGTGATCCGCGACGACTTCCTCTTCACCCGCACCATCAACGAATCCTTCGCCTACGTGGAGGAGCACGACGTGCTGATGACCCTGGGCATCGTGCCCAAGAGTGCCGATGTGAACTTCGGCTACATCCAGGTGAAGGAAGGCAAGGACGCCTATATGAGCAGCAAGCCCCTCAAGGTGAAGACCTTCACGGAAAAACCCGACGAGGAACTGGCGAAAGTCTTCTTCCGCACGGGCGAGTTCTTCTGGAACTCCGGCGTGTTCCTGTGGAGCGCCAAGACCATCGTGGGCGAGCTGGAGCGCCTCCTGCCGGAGGTTACATCGCAGTTCACGGGCTGGGAGCAGGCCATCGGCACTCCCGGCGAACTGGCTTTCATCGAACGCTCATACGGCGACTGCCCCAAGGTATCCCTGGACTACGGCGTGATGGAGCGCACCGACAAAGCCTGGCTCTACCCCGCAAAATTCGGCTGGACGGACGTTGGCAGCTGGGAGGCCCTTTATCGGCTTATCCCGGAAAAGGACAGCTCCCGCAACGCCGTGAACACCTTCGCCCACATCCTGGACGACTGCACGGACAGCATCGTCATATCTAAACACAAGGACAAGCTCCTGGCCGTTAAGGGCCTCAAGGACTACATCGTGGTGGACACGCCTGACGCCCTGCTCATCTGCCCGAAGGACGAGAAGATATTCCACGATTTTATGGCCGGTATGGCAATGCCGGACTACGAAAAGTACCGCTAGAATGATGAGCTTAAGTATTTCTCAGAGATTAGCTTAAGCGTAGCTTTCGAAAGGCCTTTGCTCTCCGCCGTGAGGGTGAAGGCCTCTCCTTTTTTAAGTATTATGGCCGATGCCATCCCGCCGAAAGCCGGGATGGAAGTCTCCCGGAAGCTCCGGTGCGAGGTGGGATCTCCGGCGTCGGTGGCAATGACCTGCGCACCTCCTTTAACCTTGAAAGTGATAAGGTTCGATGCATCCGGCACCAGCGTCCCGCGGGCGTCCACGATACGGGCCGATACATACACCAGCTCCTCGCCCACAAAATCGGTCTCCAGGACGATGCGCTTAGCCTTTCCGGCCGTGCGCACCTCTTCCTCCGCCCACTTGACGCCGCCCTTGTAGGCGACGACCTTGAGCGTTCCGGGCGCGTACACGACATCGTCCCAACGGATGCGATAGCCCTCCCTGGGCTTGCGGCCCAGCGACTTCCCGTTAAGGAAGAGCTCCGCCTCGTCGCCCGAGGTGTACACGTGCACCGGCGTTACCTCCCCCTTGCGGCCGGGCCACGTCCAATGCGGCAGAATATGCGCCACAGGCACGTCGGGGGCCCATCGGCTCTGATACAGCCAGAAGCGGTCCTTGGGGAATCCGGCCAGGTCGATGATGCCGAAATAGCTGCTGCGGGAAGGCAGCGGCTCCATACTCACGCGCTGTCCCCAGCTCTCGAACATCGCTATGGCCTGCGCCTTCTCCTCCTCCGTATGGAAGTTGGTGAGGACGCTGAGGTCCAGATTGTACGGCGTGGGCTCGCCCAGATAGTCGTAGCCCGTCCACACGAACTCTCCGGCGCACTCCGGCACCTGATCCTCGTAGCCCCATTCATAATCCGGGCAGGAGGCCCAGGCCGGGGCGTACAGGTCGTACGAGCTCACCTGGAAAGGCGCGCCGTTGTTCCATCCCTCGGACTTCACATCGCTCACCGGGAAGCGGTAATACCCCCTTGTGGATATGCAGGAGGCCGTTTCGCTGCCGTAGAAAGGCTGGCCGGGATGCGTGTCGCGGAACTGCGCGTAAAGGTGAGGCTTGTAATTGAATCCATATATGTCGATGGTGCCGGCATAGTCCTGGCTTGCAGCCCAGGGATTGTCGTTGCCGGCAGTGGTGGGACGCGTAGGGTCTTCCCGATGGCAGATGTCCGTGAGCATCTGAGGCACCCACCAGCGGGTGGGATCCCCCTGCTCGCCGCACTCGTTTCCTATGCTCCAGGCAATGATGCAGGGATGGTTGCGGTCCCGGTGGATCATATCCACAAGGTCCCTCTCCGCCCACTCGTCGAACAGCTTTGCATAGCCGTTCTCCTTCTTGGGCCAGGTCCACGTATCCGTGAACTCGTCCAGGGCCAGGAAGCCCATCCTGTCGCACAGGTCCAGGAACTCCGGTGCCGGCGGGTTGTGAGTGCAGCGGATGGCGTTGCAGCCCATCTCCTTGAGTTTGAGCAGGCGGCGCACCCAGGCGTCCTGGTTCCATACGGCGCCCAGCGCGCCCGCATCGTGATGCAGGCACACGCCCTTGAGGAAGGTTTTCACACCGTTGAGATAGAATCCATCGGCTCTCCATTCCGCTGTACGAAGGCCGAAAGGCGTTTCGTACACATCGACCAGGCCATCCGCCTCAACCGTGGTTTCGGCAATGTATACGGCCGGATCCGACGGGCTCCAGCGCTTGAGGCCCTTCGTCTCTATCCTCATCTTTACGACTCTTCCGTCATATAATGCGCCCTCCACGGTGGCCTCGTAAGGATAGCCTTGGATGCGCGTTGTGACCTTACCGTTGCAGGGCTGCTTCATACGCAGCGTAACTTCCACGTTCACAATGTCCCCCTCGGTTGTCACATACGTTCCCCAGTGGGCGACGCCCGCGGCAGGGCTGCGAACCAGCCACACGTTGCGGTAGATGCCGCCGCCGGGATACCAGCGGCTGGATTCCGGGAGGGTGTTGAGCTTGATTTCCACTTTATTGGGGCCCTCGTGAAGATACGGGGTGATTTCCGCGGCCCAGGAGGCGTAGCCGTAGGGGCGCGAGGCGGCCTCCTGCCCGTTCACAAGCAGGATGGCGCCAGACATTGCGCCGTCCACTTCCAGACGCACCACGCCTTCCAGGTCCTCCTTGCTCACCTGCAGCGTCTTGCTGTACACGGCCTGGCCCCACCAGGGCAACTTGCCGGTTTCGCCGGGGTATTCCTGCGTGAATTCGCCCTCAACGGCCCAGTCGTGTGGCAGATCCAGCACGCGCGAGGCTCCGTCCTTGGTGAAAGACCATCCTTCGTTGAAGAGCACCCGGCCGGCGGGCTGGGCACATAGGGGCAGCATCGACACAGAAGCCAGCAATAGGAGAGGGAGTAGTTTACGCATATTAGTTTTAGCTTTTTGCGAAGATACGAAATTTTTCCGTATCTTTACGCCTATGAAGCGTTTCCTTTCAGTCCTTATAGCCCTGGTGGCGGTGTGTTTCACATCGGCCTCGCAGAACAACCCATATGATATAGACGATTCCTGCTACCCGCTTTACAACCGCGCGGAGGTGCTTGTGGGCACGCCTGGATTCCAGGCGGCGAACGACTCCCTGCTCACACAGGCCCTCCTTGTGGGAGACACCAAGGCGCAGACGCTGTTTTATGTGATGCGCATGAAAAACCTCACCTACCTTGGCCGCCAGAAAGGCACCAGCATCACGGAAAAAGATGTCAAGAAGAGCTTTGAAGAGCTCAAGGCCGTGGCGGATAAACTCGGATTCCCGCAGTACTACTACTACGCATACCACCTGTACATGACCTATTGCTATAACTGCAAGCAAATCCAAAAGGCAACGGATTTGGCCCACGAGATGCAGAACATAGCCCTGGAACGCGGTGACGATTATGGCCGATGGATGAGCCTGAAGTTCCTTGTATCGTTATACATGAGCATGTACGACTATCCCGCCGTACGCCGCTTCTCATGGAAAGTTATCGATATATACAACCAGACGGAAGACCCTTTGATCAA
>Ga0310690_10008465_pt1 | contig 13046 bp, 13 predicted proteins | sample AusTroGonzalo_MG_2_FD_207661 | JGI IMG/M metagenome (GOLD analysis project Ga0310690, IMG submission 207661) | Bovine rumen microbial communities from tropical cattle in Woodstock, Queensland, Australia - Gonzalo_04 (v2) (version 2) | ecosystem: Host-associated > Mammals > Digestive system >... | reverse complement strand
ATTATCTGTTTAGATGGTTAAGATCTGTGTGACATAAATAACTCAATTGCAGTATAGATAGTAAAGATCTGTGTGAGACTTTGGTTCTAGTGAGGTTGGAAACGATAGGAATGGTTGTGAAATTGACATGCAAACTGAAAAAAATGCAATAAGATTGATGGAGGATTGAAAAATTATTCTTATCTTTGCCGCGAAATCAAGAGCGTAATCAGGCGAAATAATATAATTTAAGTATGGACGTACAATTTGACAAAACGAAGACACTGAATGCGTTACTATACGTGGCCAACCGCGTGCAGCGCAAGGATTTTCACAAAATCTTCAAGGTGATTTACTTTGCCGACCGTCAGCACCTTGCCGACTGGGGACGCCCTATCACGGGCGATACCTATATCGCTATGGATGCTGGCCCGGTGCCGTCGAGACTGTATGACATACTCAAGATTGTTCGTGGCGACTCCTACATCCCCGACACTGAGGGGCTAAACAAATACTTCCAGGTGGAAAACTGGATGTACGTACGTCCTCTGGTGGATGCCGACCTCAACAAACTCTCGGCCAACGAGCAGGAGGCGCTTTCTGATGCCATTGAGAAATATGCATCGCTTTCGTACGACGAGATTAAGGAGAAGTCGCATGATGTGGCCTGGCGTAGTACTGCACGCGATTTTGCCATCAATTGGGACAACATTGCCCGCGAGGCAGGGCTAGACGGTGAAGAACTGGAGTGTGTAAACGAGTTTACGAAGTTGGAGGCCGCCCTAAACTAAGACGCCATGGCAAGCAAGAACCAAAGTCAAGCCGATTGCCATCAAGAATTCTTGAATGACCGAGGTGCAAAGGAGCAAGCCAAAGCTAATATGTTATCGGCCCTTACGAGACTTCGCAACATGTCCATTGCTCCTGGAGCTGTCTTCATTGGTCCTTGGGCTGATATCGACCACGATAAATTTCTTGTTATTGCTGGTGTTGCGGATGATCGCATCCTTGTTTGCTCAGTGATGATTAATTCGGAGATAAACCCGTATATCAGGAAGCGTCCTCGTATGCTTTCGTGTCAGGTGCTCCTGAAGGGCGACGATTACGAGTTCCTCTCGCACGACTCGTTTGCCAACTGTGCACAGCCAATCAAAGCTAAACTGGAGTCGTTTATGGTAGACGACATGAAATACTGCGGTCTACTCAATGAGTATGACCTCTCGCAGGTGCAGCATCGCATCATTGCCAGCGGCACACTGACGGTTGATGAAATGAACTCTTTCTTTTTGAAGAAGTGATAGTTGGCCTTTGCCTTCATGAAATAATTTAATGTTACACAGATCTCACAGATCTTAAAGATTTATTTCCCACAGATTTAAGCTGAATCTTAATTTTATGTTGATGACGTCCTGAATAGGACAACTACATTCTATAGAATGAAGGTTTCATTATATGGAAGTGCTTCTGAAAACTCGTTTTCAAGACACTTCAATAAAATGAAACAGTCATCAACATAAAATATTATCTGTTTAGATGGTTAAGATCTGTGTGACATAAATAACTCAATTGCAGTATAGATAGTTAAGATCTGTGTGAGACTATAATATCACTCTGTGGATGCCATCCTTCATATCGTACTCCCCGAAGTTTACCAAGAGCCCGAGACCTTTCCCCACCAGTTTCAGATACGTCTTCAGCTGCTTAAAGAACACTGGTTTGATTTCTTCAACCGACTTCAGTTCTATGATTATACGGTCTTCCACGATGATATCCAGCCTAAGGTCTGTCTTCAGCGCATTCCCTTTATAATTCAAAGGAATCAGCTTCTGACGTTCCACCTTCAGGCCCCTTTGCTCCAATTCGAAGCATAACGCCTCCTCATATACCGATTCCAGTAAGCCAGGCCCCAGAGCATTGTAAACATCCCATACGGCACCTCTTATCTGGTATGTCAATTCGTTATCTGTCATTTTACAATATCCGTTTAGATAATAAAGATCAGTTTGACCTTCGATATATTTGTCTGCTGCAAAGATACGGTTTTTAACTGAAAGTTCCAAATATTTTGAGATTTAATGTCACACAGATCTCACAGATCTTAAAGATTTATTTTCCACAGATTTAAGTTGAATCTTATTTTATGTTGATGACGTCTGTACAGGACATCTTCATTCTAAGAGAATGGAGGTTTCATTATATGGAAGTGCTTCTGAAAACTCGTTTTCAAGACACTTCTATAAAATGAAACAGTCATCAACATAAAAAATATCTGTTTAGATGGTTAAGATCTGTGTGAGTTTAAATAGAATACAATAGCAGCTACAGTCGAATATGATTGTAGCTGCTATTGTTATATATGGGTATTACTACCTGTAGTTGATTGGAAGCATAATGATTTTTGTTAAAAAACGCATACAAACGATGGCCTTTCGAATTTTTTTCACTATCTTTGGCCTCAAAATGACGGTCAGCAGAGAATCGCAGTGGCCGTGGCTAATGTCATAGAACGACTGAAAACCAGAGTGATATGATGACGGCGAATGAAAACGGAATAGCCCTTGGACGCGACACAAGAATGTGTGGTGACCCCAAGACTTGGTTTCCCATGAGAGTGATGAACTCGTGGGAGATGAAGGGGAAGAGGGGAGATAATACGAGGGCTGATGGAGCGTAAGATTCTGAATGTGAAAGTGTCTTATATGGAGAAAGATTTGAAAGAGCTGAGAGAAAAACGGAAGCAGTGGTTTGACCAGATGGAACAGAAGCTGCAGGAAACGTACCCCAAGGAGGAAGATAGGATGTTCTACTGTCATTCCTCTGAGGATCGAATAGTCCTGTCGCATGCTCTATTTTGGACGATGACACAGCCTCAGTTCTTCAAGGGTAAGATAAGAAAGGAAAAGTTCTTTCTCCTGCTTCGACAGTACGAAGAAGAAATGCTTGACGCCTTTCTTCAGGATGACGATTATTTCACGGAACTGCTGCACTATTGCAATATCCTATATGAGATGCTGCCCACAATCCTGGGCGCATCACATTTAAGAACGAATAAGGATGCCCGTAAACTTTCTGCTATCGCCCTCGTTGCCGCTGGCTATGCAGGTGACATGCCCGAAGACCTGTGTAATGAGCTTTTGGACGATATCGATTACCATTTCAATAAGGTGAAGTGTAGGAAGATTGAGGCAATGATGCCGCAGCTGATGAAGATGGTGGAGAGGGAGATGGAAGGGATGAGAAGATAATGGCCCTACGGAAAACCGTAGGGGAGGTGGCTGTGAGAACCGCGATACTATCACGGCAAACGGGACGGAACATAATATTGTCAATAAAGGCGAAAGTAGTGTATGGTGACAGATGAGAAACTTCAGATGTACATTCTGTATGGAGAATTCAGTTCTAGATTTTGCGCACTTGATTTCCGGGGAATGGTTTGCGAGCAACTTGATGTTGATGCAACAGAAACATCAGGATTACTCTTAAAAGTGGATAGTCATGTAAAGGAGTACATTGCATTTCTTCAAGAGCACAACTATCCAGAATTGATTGCGAATATGCTCATGTACTGTGAACTAACAGATAATTTAAAAGATGCTTGCAAGCCATTCATCGGTAATGAGGAATTTGAGCATATAAGAAAAGAATTTGGTTTAGCGCAGGAACGCTTGTCTTATACATGGCTGGAAGATGGATTGTTTTTCAGAGCACCGATGTTCTTTGTGGACATAGTAGCATGGTCCCTGAGTCAATTCCATCATGAGATTATTAGTGCAATGGACGTATTTCATGTTTATGATGACAGGTATAAGGATCTGAATGTGTTTTTAGATGCAAGGACACCGTCGTATTTTACTCAGTTTTCTCAATACTGGGTTGCTGAGAAAATAGGTAAGTTAGAAACAGAAAGTAATATCATGGTGATATGCAAGCTATAGGAAAAGACGAACTCTTGTTCAAGTACAGAATCTTGTATAATGGCTACCCCATCGTAAACGAGTTCAGTCAGGGAGCATTTTCCTTGCCTTTCCCTGTTGACAAATATGATGAGGAGAAAATCTATTTTGATGATTATTATGGTCGTTTCTTCACAGGTGATTTCCTGAATCAAAAGGCAATGGTCTATGGAGGCATATTGGTGGACTATGACCATGGCGCAAATGTAAATTTGGAGAGGGTTGACAGTCTCAGGGTTCCATACAGATTGATACCCGTATTCAAAGCAAGTAATCTACAGGAGATTGAACTTGCTGTAGAACAAATGAAACTTCATAGCCCCAACAATATATTCTTGTATCGAGGACAAGGTCAAATATATACGATTAACAGAAGTGAAGAAGAGAATATGGAACTCTATGGGTGCTTTATGCCTGTAAAAGAACCTTCATTTCTTCCGAGTTTTCAGCGTTCTAAACTAAACTATCATAAAGTGGTGAGTGCGTGGCATAATGTTTGTGCGCTACTTACAGAAGAAATGATGAAAAGCCATTCTGATGTATTCTTTGATTTTAGACAGAGGGAACTTTTTCATCTTTTAGCTTTGGGCCTTGCACAACACTATGGCTTGCCCAGTGTCGGTCTCGATTTGACAGATGATTTGAATGTGGCGTTATGGTTCGCCATATACAAAGCAACTTATAGTAGTAAGGAGCCTGTAAAGGCAGAGTTGGTCGATGATAACAGTGAAGCAACGATATTTGTATTCCGTTGTCATCCAAGGTCAGTTTACCGATACTCTGACTTGGTAAAAGGTATTGGTGCTCATCGTCCAGATGCACAAAGAGCGTACTTCAACTATTGTGGATGGGGACTGTCCAAGAATCAGTTGGCATTGGATTTGGCTTGTGCGTTCAGGGTGGATTCCTCTTTTGCAAAGGAGCTGCCAGACAATTACATCAGGTACCTCTTTCCCAAGATGGAGGATGATGAGGTGCTGAGAGTCCTACTCCAGATTAAAGATAAGTATCAGGGTACAGATCTTGGAGAGATGATGGAGAGGATATATCTTTGAAAAATGATATAATCAAGAAAAGGACAATTAAGAAGGCTGACGGGGCGTCGAAATAAGCCCTAAAATAAGACAGTATGCAAAACGTATTCATAGATACATGTGTATTTGAAAAGGAGTGGTTCTATAGGGGACCCCGAATTAAAACACTTTTCAATGCTGCTTCAAAAGGCAGAATAAGAATTATTCTCCCCGATCTCACAGAATTTGAGGTGATAAAACACCTTGAAAGTAAGTGTGAGGAACATGATGGTAGCGGTGGATTACATAAACTTGATAATTCCATGCTCAAAGATCTTCCAGAAGGGAAGAAGCTTATTAATGGCCTACGTTCTCTTCAATCACACTTAAAGGAATCTGTTACAAAGATGTTCTTGGGTGAGTTGAAGAGAGCATCTGTTCGTAGAATCAAAATCCCAGCAGACTTGAATGTACTCAAAGTGATTGAGGCATACAAAAATCGAGAAGCACCTTTCTCTGAAAAGAAAAAGGAAGAATTCCCTGATGCATTTGTTCTTGAAACATTGGAAGAATGGTGTGAGGATAATAATGAGGAATGTACCATTTTGTCCAAAGACAGCGATATGGAACATTATGTGTCAAAGAGACTTCACTATATGGACTATGAGGTTTTTGTGCAAGAGCTTATCGATGAGGAAGAACATATAACGACCAAGTTAGCAACAGACATCCTGGATGATAACAGATTTGTTAACGCCCTCACAGATTGGACGCAAGATGTTCTTGACAATGATGTTTACTATTGTGCAGCTTTGCAGATAGAAGATATCAATGACTATTTTATTAAGAATATAGACATTTATGCGGAAAAAGATGATTTGAGGCTTGTTGGTTATTATGATGACACTTGTGTGTTTGAGATTATGGTTACTATTACTACAGAGATAGAAGTTTGGCATCCTGACTATGACTCTGCCTATTGGGATTCAGAAGATCATAAATACTACTTCTTGGATGACAACGTAAAGGATACTGTCAAAAGTGAACTAATTATTCCTGTGGAAATCTCAGCAGATATGAATGGCATTCTTATTGATGTGGAATCTATCAATAATGGCGATAGAATGAAGGAGAGGGAAATCCTTAGTTCGTTCAGTGGTTCTTGGAATTAAAATGATAAGGTGAAAAATGACACAGGACGAGAGGTGGATGGATAGATACGCTAAAGTTAAAACCTTCATAGAGTCTAATCATAGGAATCCGTCAAAATTTGTTCCGGAAGAAAGGAAAATGATACATTTTTTGAAAAGAGGTAGGAAAATGATTAATTCAGGTGAATTGAAGGAACCAAGATTTGGCTTATTCAAGGAGTTGTTGAAGTTGTGCGACTTAAATAGGCATGTTAACCAATACAAGTAAAGTTTTTTAGAAATTGAAAAGCAATGTACCTCAGTAAGATATTTATCAAGAACTTTAGGGGCATCAAGGAGCTAACAATTGAGTTCAACAAGAAGCTGAACGTCATCATAGGTGCCAATGGACAGTTGAAGACATCTTTGATAGATGCCATCAGGCTGTTCTATTCTTGGGGAGAACCGAATAGGGATTTGGAGATTACTAGAGATGATTTCTATGTTGATTTGACAAATCCTGCTTCTCCAGTTATGTCAACCCGAATCGACTTTGTGTATATATTTGAGGACTTGACTCCAAAACAGGAAGGAGCCTATTATCTTTATTTGGAAACAAGTGATGATGGTAAGTTCAGAGCAAGGGTGCATCTCAGCTATGAACTGATGGAAAAAGGAAGAATAAAGCCATCGTTGGTGTCTGGTAGGAAAGACAACGAGCAGAGGGTGGAATGGGATAGTCTGCATTACTTTCATACCTATTATCTTGGAGCATTGAGAGACAGTACGAGAGACCTGCTTAGCACGAGAAATAATCTGCTTGGAAGGGTTATAAAGCGCAAAATAGACAAAGCTAAAACGGAAGAAGAGGTGAAAGGCATCATCACGCAAGCAAACAACAGCCTGCTTGACCGTGATGAAGTGAAAGAGACCAAGAAGGGTATCAACGATAATCTGGAACAGATAAACAAACAAGACCTTGACAACGTAAGCCTGCATATAGAACAGAGCAGAGTAGAGTACATCGTGAATGTGATAAAGCCATTCCTGCCTTTCGTGAAAGATGCGACAGATGGGTTTATGTTGACCCAGAATAGCCTTGGCTATAACAACCTGATATATATAGCATCCGTGCTTAGTGACATCAAGGATTGTCATGAGGATGATGATGTGAGTATCTATTCGCTACTGATAGAAGAACCAGAGGCCCATTTGCATCCTCAGCTTCAGGTGAACCTATACAATTTTCTGGAGAAGGCAGATGACAGTCCAAATAGCCAGACGTTCATTACGACTCATTCGCCAACTTTGACATCGAAGATACCATTGGAGAATCTTATCCTGATGAATGGCAGGGCATATAATGTGGGTGAATGTTTCAAGGAGAGGCATACCGAGAATATCGTGAAGGATGTTGCAAAGAAGAACGGGAAACTTACGGAGGATCAAGTGAAATACTACCGTAATATGATAGCCCGATACTTTGACGTGACCCGCTCCCAACTTCTATTCTCGAATGGTTGTCTTTTTATAGAGGGCATTTCAGAATGCCAGCTGATGGAGACGTTCTCTCAGATTATGAGAAAATCGCTAAAGGAGCATCAAATTGAGATAGTGGATACCGACGGAACGGCATTTTATCAGTTTATGATGTTGTTTAATTCGACAAAGGATGAAAAGCGACTGCCAATGAGATCGGCTTTCATAACCGACGAAGACCAGTTTACAGACTCGAAGAACTATAGTCTGGAAATGCTTGTGGCTAACAACTACGAGAAATTGGCAGAACTAAGAAAAGGTGTCAACGAAGGAAAAGCAAATGGCCGTGTGGCTAATATGCAGGCCATGAGCAATAAGCAGTCGGGGGTTAAAGTGAGTTCTGGGCAGAAGACACTGGAATACCAAATATGCAAAGCGAATGTAAAAACCAGTAAGACAGAGACACAAGAGACGTGGTTGTATGAGCTGATAAAAAATGACCATGCAGATGAGATAAAGAAAGTTGAGACATATCTTGGAACCATTGATGGCGACAATTTAACAGATGAGCAGCAGCAGAATGTTGCACTGTTACTATGGAAATGTCTGCCAGGAAAGGCTGGATTTGCACAGCGACTGGATGCATTTCTTGTGGAGAAGATGGAAACAAAAGAATCTGTTAAGTTTACAGTGCCATCTTACATTCAAGATGCCATAAAACACCTTGTTCCATAAATATGGAATACGAAATAACACCCCAAAGACAAGCCTATCTTGACGCACGAGGATATACCATACTAACGGCATGTCCAGGAAGCGGCAAAACGACCAGTATTGTAAAGAAGCTATACGGCGTAGTTCAATACTGTCAGGACAATTATGGCATTCATACAGGTGTGGCGTGTCTGTCGTTTACAAATAAGGCATGTGAAGAACTGGCAGACAAATATAGGGATATGCACAAAGCGACAATTAGTTTTCCCCACGTCGTATCAACGATAGATAGTTTTGTACTACAATATATTGTTCTGCCATTTTGGTACCTTTGTGAGTGGTGTGGAACGAGACCAATTGTAATCAACGACGAGCAGCCTTTGCTGAAAATGTACTATAATAGGTCTGTGAAGGCTGGGAATGTGATTACATACCTAACGAATGACATGAAGCCATACGGAAGTATGCTTCATCAGAAAAGCCCACATAAAATAGAAAGAAGGAGTAATGCCTATTTCTGGGACAATCACAAAGTAAGCAGTGCTACTGATGTGGCTTACTGTGAGGCGGCTTTCAAATACAGGCTGAAAAAGGGATTTATAACAAGCAGCGATGCTATTTGGATAGCCTGCTATATATTGACGAAGCATGATAAGGTGGCGAAAGCTCTTGTGCAGAGGTTTCCATATATCATAGTTGATGAATCGCAAGACTGCTCTGAGATGCAGTTCTATATCTTCTCAAAGCTTAAGGAGGCAGGGCTGAAGAATCTGGAATATGTGGGCGATGTTTGTCAGGCAATATACGAATATAGAGATGCGAAGCCTGAATATTTGCTGGATTTGAAGACAAATCCAGAATGGAAAGACCTGCCATTTACCGAATGCAGACGTTCAAATCAGCGTATTATTGACCTTTATAGTTTGATAAAATCATCGGATGTTCCAGCCATATCGTCGCATGGAGTAGAGGATAAAGGAATACGAATACGTGTGTATCAGTATGATAGCGGAAACAAGAGAGATGTTATAAGGCACTTCAACAATATCTGCGATGAGAATGGCCTGGGGAAGAGGATGATACTTGCCAGAGGTCATACACTATGCAGAGAACTGGCAGGGGTAAAGATACAGAAGTTTAAATTCTGGAATGCATCTTTCCCAAATATGCTGATAGATGCCAAGTTCCGATTTGAAGCGGATGATATGGAAGGGGCTTTCAGGAAAGCCAGACTTGCATTGATGGAATTAATGTGTACGGAGGATCCGATAGAAAGAAAAGCTTTTTTGCATCAAAAGGAGCATGATGTGGAGTTTAACGCGAAGATATTTGAACTATTGAGATCGATGCCCGCGTTTTCATTGTCTTTTACAGAATGGTCAACGCAGATGGGAGGGATGCTCAAGGAGTTTTGTGAACTGGAAGATGTGCCAGACTTTAATCCGAGAAAGAAAGGGACGGATGGAATATCGATTAATGTTTTGAAGGAGATGCCAGTTGAACAGTTCTATCTTTCAAGCGACAAAGCCAGTGACTATCATAACAACATTGATACCATCCATTCATCAAAGGGAGCCACTTTAGACGGTGTGTTGCTATTTCTCTCAGAGGACAGTCAGGGCCGGAAATTGTCGTTGAACGATTTTCCCAAAAAGAGTATAAAGAAAATGACCGAGAGTCAGAGAATGATATACGTTGCTTGTTCGAGAGCAACACAGTTCTTGGCATTGGCTATTCCGAGTTCCGTGTCAGAAACTCAGATAAAGGCGGCCTTACGAGGTGTGGAGTATAAAGTAGAGAAGGTAAATCTACAATTGGATTTAGGACTATTTTAGTATCGACAAAGAAAGGCAACTTTAAGGTCGCACAATATCGCAACATTCGAAACAAGCTCGCTATGGCATAGCGACAAACGGGACAAGAAGACAATAAACCCAATGGGAAAACCATCGAGCACAATAGAGACAAGAAATAATAACGAGAAATGAGACAGCTCTATAATTCGGAATATACGGGAATACCGGCTTACCTCATGGACTTTGGGTTCGGAGGTTTTCTGGGTTACGGGAAAGGTGTGCCCGTATGTTTGGTTGTGAATGAAGAGCTGAAGAAAGGAAGATGTATGAAGTCTGATGGCTGAAGAATGAAGTGAAAGACGGTGTGGTGTCGGCGATGGCCGGTCTCACACAGTCGCAGTATATGGACATCCCCCGATTCGGTCTCTTCGTGGACTGAGTCGGGGGATGCTGCGTTTGTACAGGTCTGTTGGTCAGTCGAGGCGGAAGTGACCGACGACATGATAGATTTCGATGATGATGTCCTTGGGAATCCTGGATTCCACAGGCTTGCCATCGACCATCTGGATAAAGGTGATGCTTTGGTCATCGGCTTGCGTGACTGATACCTTGCGGAGTACCTTGAACTCGTTGGTAACAACGACGCAGATTAAATCACCTGGTATGTAGTCCTTCCATGTGTTCACCTTCTTCAAGGCAATGGTGTCGCCCTGCATGATGACAGGCTCCATAGACTTGTCGCCGTTGATACACCATAAATCGATGTCACCAGCCGGTGGAAACTTTGTGGGCGTGGAAACAGTTGTTGAAACAGGCTGCCCGTTGCTGTCCAGGCATTTCTTGAAATCAACGTTGTAGAGCAGTATTTCATCGCTTTTTTCGCTGTTCTGCTCAATCGGCATCATTCTGCCCAAATACATATTGCCCTCTCCTGTGTACATCCATGCTGCACTTACGTTGTATTTCTGACAAAACAGCTCAATGGCCTTTTTGGGTGGCTTCTGCCATCCGTTTTTGATTTTGCTCAGTACCTGGTGACGGAGGCTACAAAAAGGCAGGGAGTCGATAACGATTCCCTGCCTTTTTTTGTTCAGGTGAGGACGGAAACGTTAGGAATGGCTACGAAAGGACTATAGATTTTTATTCTCCAGCAGATAGTCCGCCAAATACGGCACTGCGAATACCAGTTCACCTCTTCTTGGAGCTTCAATAACGCCAGCCTCAATCAGACGCTTACGATAGGGCTGGATAGACGGTCCTTTCTTTCCCAGAGCATCCTGAAGTTTGGCAGTACTCACCGAACCTCCACAATGTGCCATGGCAGTCAAGAATATCCTGTCATTGTCCGACAGCGGATTAAGAATCGGCTTGAACACATTATCATCCATATCACTCATAGCTGCCTTTTCCGCTTTATCCATGATATGATTGGTCACAGTCTCTCCCTTTAGTGTATATTGAATGACGTAGTAACCTATCAGTTGCATCAAGTACGGGAAACCACGAGTAGCCAAGGCTGCTCGGTCAAGTATTTCATCCGAGGCTACTATACCTATCAACTTGAAAGCCTTTTCATAATAAGCCCTGATCTGATTTGTCGAAATCAACCCCAGCTCCACTTTGGTTGCACGATTCAGGAAAGTCAGGACGTTATCATTAAGCACGCCAGACACTGCATGAGGCAGTCCCGCCATTGCTATCGCAATATTCTTTTGGTCGCCCACAAGTTCTTGATATGCAGCAGCCACCTCACGCATGGCAGCTGATGTACATACCTCGTCAATCAGAATCAACGCGCCCTTGTCCTTCTCAGCCAGTTTGTCGCATAACAGCGACATCTTTGACCTGAATCCATACTGACGCTCCGTAGCCTCCGAGAAAGTAAGGCCGAACGAGAAGCCCAGTGCTCCGGCACTGACGCCCGTCAATTTTCGTTTATCTTCATTGAAGAACTTCGAACCGTTCAGCTGGAACTGCTCGATGATGGCTTGAGGCATCCCTTCATGTGCTGTCACACGAGCCACCACATAACCTTCCTTTTGGGCACGATCACTGAGTTCAAGCAACAAAGCAGTTTTACCCATTCCGCGTTGGCCAAGAAACAGCGTACAGCGGTTACGCGATCCCACAGGTTCCCTCAGTCCCGTCATGAACTGCTCTATAACACCGTCACGGCCGATATACTGCTCTGGACGATTGCCGAAAGTTGGCTGAAACAGAGTATGAACGCTCTCTTGATGATTCTTTTTCATTCTTCTTGATTTTCTTTTATTCTCTTTTATTCTCTTTTATTCTTCTTTATTCTCTTTTATTCTTTTTCTGTTTGCAAAGATACTGATTTCTAATGATAGTTCCAAGTTTTCTTTTTATTTTTTTGCGTAAATACGCATTTTTCGTTTATAGATGGCTGACCTTTAACCTCATGAAATAGTTTTTAATGTCACACGGATCTCACAGATCCCACAGATCAAATCTCCCACAGATTGAGGCTGAATCCCTTTTTATGTTGATTACGTCCTGACAGGACATCTTCATTCAAAAGAATGAAGGTTTTATTTTATCGAAGTGTCTTGAAAGCAAGCTTTCAGAAGCACTTCCATAAAACAAAACAGTCATCAACATAAAAAAATCTGTTTAGATGGTCAAGATCTGTGTGAGTTTTAATTATTCAACCACAGTTTAGATGGTTAAGATCTGTGTGCTTTTCCCATAAAGGGGTTGGATGCATACTTTGAAGATTATCAGTAGGATAATTGAATGGGATTTTTCCAATAAAAGTTAAATATGAGATGCTTTTGGGGATGAATAACGTGAAATGTCGTATATTTGCAAATTGAAAATGAAGAAAGAACTATGGCAAAGTCTATAAGAATACGACATTTTGGACCAATTTCGGAGAGTGGTGAACTTGACATTAAGGCTGTCTTGGTGTTCTGCGGACAACAGGGTAGTGGAAAAAGTACTATTGCCAAGCTGATATCT
>Ga0310690_10008464_pt1 | contig 13046 bp, 11 predicted proteins | sample AusTroGonzalo_MG_2_FD_207661 | JGI IMG/M metagenome (GOLD analysis project Ga0310690, IMG submission 207661) | Bovine rumen microbial communities from tropical cattle in Woodstock, Queensland, Australia - Gonzalo_04 (v2) (version 2) | ecosystem: Host-associated > Mammals > Digestive system >... | reverse complement strand
GCAAAATAGCGGGAAGGAGGAAAAGCTGTTATGGGCAATGAATACTACTGGATACACGACCTTTTATCACAGCTTGCAGATATTTCATCTGAAAAAGAACGCTCACAGCTTTTGGATAAGTTCCGCAGTGAGCATCCCGACGAATTCGGTAGCCTTATAATCAACGACACCGAGCTGCTCATCCGTTCAAAGCTCCTTATAAGTGCTATGGAGCACAAGCTCTCATCTCTCTCCCCCTCCGAACGCGCTGAACTTGAAGAGACCGAACATATCATCAACGAGAACCTCTTCGATTATTACTTCCAGCCTATCGTGAATACCACCGACGGCGAGATATATTCCTATGAGGCTCTTATGCGCCCCAAGAGCTCGCTGAAGCTTACTCCCCTGCAAATCCTCAAATACGCCGAGATAATGAACAGGCTCCCGGACATTGAACGCGGCACCTTCATGAACGTGCTTGGTCTGCTGGACCTGCATAAGAATAAATTCACCGGGAAATTCGTGTTCATTAACAGCATCCCTGAGGTCAAGCTAAATGCGGACGACTTCAAGAACGTCACCAGAATGCTCCTGAAGCACGCAGATACTGCCGTCGTGGAAATGACAGAGCAGTCTGAGGTGGACGACCGCAGCCTCGAAGCCCTCAAGGAACGATATAAGAATATGGGCATTAGAATGGCTATCGACGATTACGGTTCCGGCTACTCCAATGTAGGCAACCTGCTGAGATATATGCCCAATTTCGTCAAGATAGACCGCTCGCTGCTCAGCGAGATACATAAAAGCCCCAAAAAGCGCCACTTCGTAAGAGAGATCATCAACTTCTGCCACGATAATGAAATTCTCGCTCTTGCAGAGGGAATCGAAACAGCTGAGGAGCTCCACACTGTCATCATGCTGGGTGCTGACCTCATTCAAGGCTACTATACTGCAAAGCCCTCCCCGGAGATAATCACCTCCATACCCGATGAGATAAAACAGCAGATAAAGCGCTATCATCAGGAGCGTGAGGACGGTATCGGTCAGCAGGTCTACATCGCTGACTCCACCGAGTGTATCCTGCTGGAAAGACTTACCCAGTCCGAAATGAAGCGTATCGTCATTGGCAGCAACGGCAACGGCGATGTCACTCTCGAGGGCGACGTCAATAACGATACTCAGCTCCGTATCGAGACAAAAAAGGGCTTTGACGGAAAGATAGTCCTCGAAAATGCGTGGCTCACAAGCATAAAGAACAAGCCCTGCATCGACATCGGTGAGGACTGCTCCGTGACTCTCGTTCTCGTGGGCGAAAACAAGCTGGAACTGGGCGGTATCCGCGTGCCGGAATCCTCCAAACTCACTATCACCGGCGACGGTAAGCTGGAAATAGAACTGGACGACAAGGACTTCTACGGCATTGGAAACGGTCTGAACAATCTCCACGGAGAACTGGTGTTTGAACAGTCCGGAAGAATAACCGTGAACGCTCAGGGCAGGAACGGCATTGCCATAGGCTCCGGTAACGGCGGCAATATAAGGATAAATTCCGGACAGTACCGCCTGAACCTCCAGGGAGATGTGGTAGTGGGAATCGGCTCCATGTACGCCGACAACGAGCTTGTGATACACGACTGCGACATCGGCATGGAAATGACCGCTGCCCGCGGCACAGCTATCGGTTCCATCGGCAAATCCAACTATATTACCATATATAAGACATCAGCGAAGATGTTCATGTCCGGTATCGAGCTCGTTGGTATCGGTACTCTCGACGGCGAAAAAGCTAAGCTTTCTATCTGCGAGGCAAGCTGCTTCGTAAATATCAAGGGCGAGCGCTGTTCGGCTGCCGCTGCTCTTGAAGGCAAAAGCGAGATACATTTCCGGCAGGCTGCTGTCAGCTTAACAGTCAGCGGCAAGCAGGCTCTTGGTATAGGCGGCTTCACAGGAGATACCTCCCTCCGCCAGAACACCGTTGATACGAATATCACTGTGGAGAGCGAGCTCTCCCCCTCAGAACATCTTGAACTCGAAAGCCTCGTTGTGGAAAGCGGTAAATTCGTACTTTCCCACAACGGCAGCGAAATAATAAATATCGGCTGACAAAAAGATACAGCCTGTCCGGAGCAGCTCCGGACAGGCTGTTATTTTCTGCAAAAATAAAACAGTCACAGGTGAACGGGGAGCTTCCCGACCTGTGACTGTTTTTTCTAACCTGATGACATTGCTCCGGAAGGTGCTGCTTTCTTTCATTACAGAGCATTTTGAGCCATCAGTAAATGTCAACTGACGTCAGCACAGTAAGCACTGACTCGAACACATATATAATTATATCATATTCCTGATGCCCTGTAAATATTACATTTGTCACTATTTATGAAGCAGCTCTCTCAGACGATATTGTTCTTTATCGCAAATACCGCAAGCTGAGTTCGGTCCTTCAGGCCAAGCTTTTCAAGGATACGGGAGATACCGTTACGGACCGTTCCCTCGGCTATATACAGCTTTGCAGCTATCTCCTTGTTATCGCAGCCCTCACAGATAAGGCTTATCAAGTCCACCTCCCGCTCGGTAAGGTCATAGTCCCCGGGCTCAATGACCGCCGAAGCAGAATTCTTTATGGAGCGGAATATATTGTCGCAGAAAACGTTGATGCCCCCGGCGACTGCCTTTATGGAGTTTATTATCTGCTCGTTGTCCATCTCCTTCAGGATATAGCCGTCTGCACCGCTTGCCACAGCCTTTTCAACGGTCTCCTTATCGTCGAAGGTAGTCAGCACCAGCACCTTTACTCCTCTGAGCTTTTCCTTTATCTTCTTAGTCCCGTAGCCACCGTCGAAGTCAGGCATACGCATATCCATGAGGACGACATCCGGCTTCAGCTGCATTGCCATTTCATAGGCTTCTTTTCCATTTTCAGCCTCTCCTGCCACATTTATGGAGTCGTCCTGATCGAGGACAGCCTTAAGTCCCGAGCGGATTATCTTAACGTCGTCAGCCAGCAGTACATTTATCATTATTATCACCATTCCCCTTTGGTATCCTGATTATCGTGTTAAAGCCCTCGCCCTCTATGGATGAGAACTTTACCGTCCCCCCCAGCGCCTCAGTGCGCTTCCTGATACCGTAAAGACCGTTATTCTCGGTTATCTCTGAACAGCCGCAGCCGTTATCGTATATGTATATCTCCAGCAGTTTTTCCCTGAACTTCACTATTATATCTATCCTGTCCGCGCCGGAATAGCGCATGGAATTGGTTATAGTCTCCCGGACGTTATCGTAGACCTCCTTTACGCAGAAGGCAAAACCCTCGTCCTCCTCGCCCTGTGTACATACTTCTATGCCTACTCCGCGGACCGATGACGCAATGGTGCTTATCGCCCGAGTCACAGATGTCATGAATTCATCGGAACGGAGGTCGTTTATGGAGCAGCGCAGCTGTGTCACGCCGCTTCTTGACAGACCGTCTATCTCACGGACGCAGCTGAGGATATTCTCCGGAGCACCGGTATTTTTCAGGTCGGCGTCCAGTATCCGCGAGAGCGAGCTTATGAGAGTGAAAGTATGTCCGGCTGAGTCGTGCATCTCCTGAGCGATGCGGTTGCGCTCCTGTTCGAGGGAAAGCTTCTTCTCTGCAGCAAGGAGCTCATAATACTCTGAAACGTCGCTGACTATGACTATCCTTGCGATACGCTTTCCTTTTCTGTTCGTACAGAAATTCTGCCTGATATTGTAATATACGCCGTCTATGGAGAGCTCCGCAGAAGCCGAATCCTTGTCCAGCTCTATGCCTGTCTTAGCCTTTACAGCCTCGATCATATCATCGAGGGAGGCTCCTGTTCCCACCGAGATCATCTTCTTTGCCGACCTGTTTTTGTAGGTCATCACTTCATCCGCATCAAATACTAAAACAGCGCTGTCAACGCCGTCAATGGTGTCATTGATAGCGATACGGTTTACGTCCAGAAGTCCGTAGCGTCCGATGGCAATTAGTATCATTGCCGCTGAGAAAGCAAAGAACATCGGCGTCAGCATGATCTTGGTGTGTATCACCTTTATAACTGTCAGCGTATTTATGCACATGGGTACAGCAACGGCAATGGACAGGAATACCAGCTGCTTTTTCATGTTCCTGCCGCTCTTGGGACGCTTTATGAACATGAGCACCATTCCCGCAAGGAGGAGAAGATAATAGGTTATCTGGGAAAGGTAGTATATCGGTCCGTAGACCACGTTGCGGTACTCGAAAACAGCGTAGTACCAGTGGTGCATGGGATTGGTAATAACGCTTGCGAAAAAGAATACCGACAATACCGGGAGCATATCGCACACCCTGCGGAGCTTTTTCCGGAAATCAGAATACTCCGCCGCAAACATCATCCACGATGGCGCAAGCATACTTATGCCGATATTTCCGATAACGTAGCTTATCCAGAACTGCTGCCTGTTCACGGAAAAAACTATGAGCAGCTGGGAGATAAGCCAGAACATTACCGAGACGTGTGTGACTATAAAACACTTTGTAAGGCGGTTCTTGTTGCCGCGTACGAGCAGCCATGTGACGGTGTGATTCATGCCAAAAAGACCGATTATGGACAATATCGTTGAAAATAAGGTTATTGTCAATCCGCTCTCCCCCAATACGCATAAATATTTGCTCAGCAGCTGAAAACAAGTCACGTTCACTGTATACATACAATATTATAACATAAACAAATTATGACTTCAACGGCTTTTTTCACAAGAGTTGTTTAATATTTAACTCAATTTACGTTGTTATTACCAAACAAATCTTACCTGCCGCTTTGTACGGACATTTCCGGCTGCATATGAAAATGCACAGGCTAAAAAAGCCTGTGCATCAGTGTTTTCCTTAACATTAAACTCACATACCTGACTCGTGGAAGAAATAAGGAAGCGCGTCATAAACGTAGTGTCTTACGTAGCCCCACCAGTGAGTCTTACCGGGTGCCACCATGAAGTAGAAGTTGCCCTGTGAGAAATCAGAGGTGAATTTGAACTGAGGCATCTTCTTCATTTCGTCTACCTGCGGATTTACGTTGGGATATGCTATATCCTCCGAGCCGGTAGCCGCAAATATATAATACTGATTATCCTTCAGTCCGGACTTGTCAATGGCATCTGCAATGGACTTAGCCTTGCCGTAAGCGCCCTGTCCCTGCCAGTGGTCGCCGCTGAGAGGCATGAAGTAGCCAACGAGGTCGAGATCGTTCTGAAGTACAGCCCATGTGGAAACTGAACCCATTGAGAAACCGCCGTAAGCACGGTGCATTCTTGAAGCCTGAATGTCCTCCTCAGATGTGGACTCGGCATATGTGGAATACTTGCCCTCAACGAAGGGAATAACGCTTGCTCTGAGCTCCTGATAGAAGTTAGCAGCCTCACTGCCGGCGCCGTTGAAGGTGGGAGTTACCACGATAAGGGGATCAAGCTCGCCGTTCATTATCATGTGGTCGAGCATATTCTGTATCATTGTATCATCCTGGAAGAAGAGAGTATTCTCGTTCTCACCGCCGCCGTGCATGAGATAGAATATATTGTATTTCTTTTCGGGATCATAGTTGTAGGGAGTGTAAACGTAAAGGGACTTGGTGCCTCGTATGCCGTTGTAGGTCTCCTTTGTTACCTTTCCCTGCTGCTGACAGCTGTTGAAGTAGTCGCCGGGAGCCTCCTTGAACTGCTTGTTTGCCTCGTATTCAAAGGAAGTGAACTCGTTGGGATCCACCTGTGGCTCGGGAGTATTGTCCGGGAATTCTTCAATATCGCCCTTTATGAACTTGGTAATGAGGACGAGGTCGTTCACCTCAAATTCAGTGCTCTTGTCAACATCTGCGAGGATGTTTCCGCTATCCTCTTTCTTTTCCATGAAGAGGAGCTTTCTTGCAAAGCAAAGATCGAAGCCGTCAACATAGCCGTCGCCGGTAAGGTCGCCGGGAATGTATTTACCGCCCTTTGCGCCCTTGATTCTTGTATCGGAGGGAGCTATTCTCACATCGTCAAGGTAGAAATCTGACTTGCTCTTTTCAGTCTCGATATAAATAGTAGCATCTTCGGCGCCGGCGGGTATCGTAAAGCTCATATTTGCCAGCTGAGCCCACTTGCCCTTTATGATAGTAGCGCTGGAGATCTTGTCGTAATGAGCTTCGTCGCCGGAATTATACTGGAGAGTGAGGTGGAAAAGATCGGTATCTTTTCCTTTATCGTACATAACGTTGGCGCTGAAGCTGTAAGACTCGCCGGGAGTAAAGCTGCCTCCCAGCTTGTAAGCAGCGCCGTTCCATGATTCGCTTCTGCCGGAGCAGTAAAGAGCTCCGCTGCCGTCGAAGGCGTTATTGGAGGAGACTGCAACTTCAGCTCCGCCTCTGCCGGTCCAGCCGCCGTCGCCTTCCTCGAAGGAGCTGCTGAAAAGATAATCCGGAGCGTCATCCGCCGCTGAAGCCGGAATTACCGCAGCTGAAAAAGACATTGCCGCAGCCATCGCAAATGAGATGATTTTCTTCATAATGATACCCTCTTTTATATTTATTTTTTTACTTCCGTCCGGAGACGGCATTGCGACAAATTTAGTCAGTACATCTTTTTAATATGAACTAAATTTGTACGCAATTAAATTTTATCATTATAAAACTGGCAATGTCTAATCATTTTTTGTCTTTGGCCGACCATTTATTGCTATCATCATTTAATTTATGCAATAATACAACAAATAGTATAATCCTTCGATGATAGTCAGATTCTTATAATCAAATGCTTTTTCCATATATTCCGTGCAATGTAACTAATTCACATTACTCGCTGCGGCAATGCTATTGTCCCGTACCGGTTTGTAGATGCACTCCACCGGCGCATTATTTGAACAATTTTCAAAGCTTAACTCGGTCACCGCTACAAATCCTGCTTGAATGCCGTTTTCTACATATTTGTATCCATAGCATCAGTGACTCAAATTAGTGTATGTCGAAAGCCTCGTTTTCAGCACATAAAAACGCCGCAGAGAAAAACTCTGCGGCTGCTGTATTTTATTCAATTATCTCCCGGGAACGTCAAGCACTATCCCTCTCAGAGCCTCACGGAGCATTGATATATCCCCCTGCGCGGCTCTTATGGCGGCAATGATAAGAATATCGTTATCGCACCTTGTAAAATCTATGTCCCTGCCGGTATTCCGTACCAGCAACGTGATGAACAGTCTCTGCGTTCTGCCGTTGCCCTCACGGAACGGGTGGAGCATATTCAGCTCATGGTAAAGGTCCGCAAGCTCGCTGATAAAGCTTTCATCGTCCTCCCCGCGGAGATAGTCCTGCGACCTCAGTCGCTCAAATTTGAGCCTGCCGAGCTGTTCAAGCTCGGTGCAGCGGCAAAAGACCGTACCTTTTTTGGATATATTTATGCTGCGGAGCTCCCCTGCCCAGTCGTAGAGGTCGCCGAAGAGCGTCCTGTGCAGCGATTTATAAAACTCAAAGTCAACGTCCCTGAACTCTGTTTCCTGCTCAGCCTGAGCGCCTCGCAGGAGCGTTATCTGCTTCTCCACCGAGTCAAGCTCAGCCTGATCTCTTATGTCCATTTTGTTTATCAGGACGGTGGTATCAGGATAGCAGTTCCACTGGCAGCCCTCAATCTTGTAGACCGCCATTATTTGCTACGGACGTCCTTGACTATCTTGTCGGTGAACTGCTTGAAGGTAAGCTCTCCGCTGAGGCATTTCCGTACATTGTCTATCTCGTTGTCCGAAAAGCGGAAGCCCTCCATGCGAACAGATGCAAGCTGATTTCTCAGCGCCTTTTCTGTTGTGACATTCTGCATTAATATCAGCTCCTTACTTCGCTATTATAACCCAATAAAACGGGATTGTCAAGAGCAAGCCGCGAAAATTTCCTGTCCGCGGGCAGCAAAAAGCTCAGCCCGGTATCGCTCCGGACTGAGCTGCTGTCATGCTGCTTTGAATATGTATCTCAGGAAATTGTACATATGCGCTCTTACCGAAATAGCGCCGTGGTCGCCGTCGGTGAGCTGCTGCCAGATGTGCTCTACGCCGTTATCTGTGAGGGCGTTGTGGTAGCTGTCAGGAGCATCGCCTACCGTGCCGTCAAAGCGCGTGCAGGTTATCATCAGCACATAGGGAGTGGGCTCTGAGCCGAAGCAGAATACACTTGGCGACATACAGCCCTCGTGAGTCATATTGCCGTCAACCGTGGGGAATATTCCCGGTGCGGGGCAGACTCCGCCCACATAACCGTAAAGCTGAGGTCTGGTAACTCCCACATAAAGAGCCTCTCTGCCTCCCATGGAGAAACCGGTGATAGCGGTATTGTCCCTGCCCTTCTTTATGGAATAATTCTCCTCCATATACGGCATTATGCTGTTTTCCAGATCCTCACGTATAGCATCGTAAGCACGCGACGACTCGTTGGTGAAGCCCGGAAAGAGGTCGTCCTTGGTGGTGAACATCTGCGGGAATACCACTATCATCTTTTCAGCCTCGCCGGAAGCTACGAAGTTTCCAAGCATAGTCTGTATCTTCATGCTCTCGTCGGTCATTGAATCCTCAGTGCCGAAAATTCCGTGGAAAACATACAGCACCGGATAGGACTGGCTGGGATCGTAGCCCGGAGGAAGCAGTACGTTCATGCTCTTTTCCCGCTGTGCATCCTTGGAGAAATAGGTCTTTTTCTCCATTGTACCGTAGTCCACGCCGCCATTTCTCTCGGTCACGGAGGCTTCCTCGTGCATATGTATATCGGCAGCCATTTTCTTCATGTAGCTGTCGCCGTTCTGGACGGTAGTCACCGCCGCAGTTGTCGTCTGAACGGCTGTTGTCGTTTCCATAGTCGTAGTGGTCTCGGTAACGGTAGTCTGCGGGAATTCCTTTGCCTCTCCTAGTACGTACTTCGCTATCAGCACAAGGTCATTTACTCCGGTAGCACCGTCGCCGTCTATATCACTGGCAGGATCCACCTGTCCGCCGGAAAACATACTTATCAGATTTTTGCGGCACAGCGCAACGTCAAAGGCATCCACCCTGCCGTCGCCGTTGAGGTCGCCCCTGAACGCCGCAGCTGCCGGTATAATGCTGTTAAATGCGCAGATCGCCGCAGCAGCTGCTCCGGCTATCACCTTTTTAAGACTTCCCATATCAGTACCTCCGGATGTCAGAATAATATAGTTTATTATATAATATGCCACCGTAAAAATCAAGCACAGGGTTTGCCAAGCAGCAGTTTTTACTTGTTAAGAAAGTTATGTTTTTTTCATAAACATCATAAGAAACTGAAATACAAAAGGCCCCCCGTACCTGCAGGAAGCCGCATCTTCTTATTACTTACTTTTGAGCTGTAATCTGAGCTTATCCGTGATAAGTGCTATAAACTCATAATTTGTAGAGCGGCTGTGATGCGCTCCCATGCTATCTCTATGGCGTGCCTGATAGCTCGCTACACTCTTGATGAGGTCGTATTCTACCTTTTTACGCTACCACAGAATAGCGTTTATCCACCCTTATATATAAACACCGAAATCACAATTCTGTCACGTTTTGAATCTACACACGCTCCAAAACCAAGTCAATTATTATTATTGATTTAGTTATATAAAAATTATTTTTGTTTGCCTATTGACTTTTCTTTTTTTTTGCTGTATAATAATAAGGTACTTTGCGAGTGTGCTGGAATAGGCAGACAGGCACGTTTGAGGGGCGTGTGTCGACAGACGTATGGGTTCAAGTCCCATTACTCGCACCATGTGGACAGATGGCTGAGCTGGTCTAAGGCGCACGACTGGAACTCGTGTATACGTTAATAGCGTATCGAGGGTTCGAATCCCTCTCTGTCCGCCAGAATTAAAAAGCCTGTATTTCGAGGAAAACACCGAAATACAGGCTTTTCTGTTGCCTGTAGAAAACAGTTATAACTGCAAATATGCAGTCGCGTGTGAAGAATTTACAGGCGTTTTTCACACGTTTTCACACGAAATTCACACGACATAAAGGTGGTATAAACGTTAAAAAAACAGCTTACCCCATGTAGGGGCAAGCTGTACAATCTTATTTATTATAAAGCCTGTAGTAGCATGACCTAGAGATACCAAGTTCTCTTATAGCTTCTACAGGTTTTATTTTTCCAATGTGAACTTCAGCTAATACCTCCTGCCAGTTATCAGGCAGAGGCTTAGCAGGACGTCCGAATTTAACGTCCCGCTTCTTTGCAGCCTCTATACCCTCACGTTGACGAGAACGTATCTTATTACGCTCGTTTTCAGCAATGCTTCCGAGAACTTCTATAAGGATCGAGTTTATCATTTCTAAGATCCATGCCTGATCTGGTGGGAAGTCCGTAAGAGTAGTCGGAATGTCGAGTATCTTTACACGTACTCCTGCTGCTTTGAACTCTTCCAGTTCTCTCTTGATATCAGCTTTATTACGGCTGAGTCTGTCAAGCTCCTTGATAACGAGTGTATCTCCCTTACGGAGTATCTGACGCTTGAGGTACTGATAGCCTTCACGCTCTGTATCCTTACCGGAAGCCTTATCGATGATAATGTTCTGCTCGGGCACACCGAACTTGGTGAGAGCTTCAAGCTGACGATCTTCATTCTGCTCTCTGGTAGAAACACGAGCATACCCATAGATCCTGTTATCCATATTCAGTTCCTTTCCGTCTAAAAAAGTGGTGGCGACTTTCGGAACGTCTCAAAAGTCAAAACCGGACTTTTTGGAACGCTTTTTAAGCTGTTTTTCGGATGTGCCATAAAGTGTACTTTTTGAAACATCAGAACACCCCACAGTAGCTCTCATAAACTTCTTCACCGTAAACGCACTTAATATCTCTGAGTGCCTGATACAGCAGATCGTGATCCGAGAGCATCTCCTCAATCTCATCACAGGAGTAACCGTATTCAAGCAGCAGTTCAACGTCGGAACTATCGACTCCATAGAAGTTGCAGTACGTAAGAAGCATTTCTTCGTGGATAGTATAATAAGAAGAGTCGTCATAATCGTACCAGCTTCCATACTTTGAACGATATATCTTAGGCTGAAACTCAGATCGTGTGATCTCACCGCTCCTGTCTATACAGATAATGTCACCCTCGTCAGTCTCTACACGCTCCATAACGAACTTGTGAAGTCCGACCTTTTGCAGAGCCTTCTTCATAATGCTCTCTGTGCTGGCGTATACATACAGTCCCAGTACAGGAAAGTGAAGCAGACACATCGGATTGCTGCCCTTTATGATGTATAAGCTGTTCTCTTGATCGAGTACAGTGAAAGTGAAGTTCCCCTCAACAGTCTCAGCCATATACTTGAGACTGTTAAAGTCAAGCTTCTGCTGTGCCTCTATAAGCTGACATGCTGCATAGCTGTCTGTCTCGATGTGGGTATCAGGGATAAGCTTGTCCTTCCTCAGTTCCTTATCATTCCACAGAACTCCGTTGTGAGCAAAGGCGAATGAAGTATCCCCGGCAAGACCGGGGAAAGGATGATTGTTGTAGTTGTTCTTGCCGTCTCCCTGAGTAGTCATGCGAGTATGTCCCATGACCGCTCTTGTTCCTTCCGGCGGATCAAAGTGAAGTTTGTGAGCCGGCTTAGGTCTCTTGTAGATAACGACCTCACCGTTATGAATGTAGCTTATACCTGCTGCGTCAGTTCCTCTCTCCTCAGCAGCGTTAGCCAGAGCCTGAGTAAGCTTCTTCAGCATCCGATGAGGTATAACGCCCTGGTAGTCAAGCCAGCCGAATAATGAACACATAGGCAGTCCTCCTTATCTGAAAATATGGATGATATCGTTGGGATTATCAAGAGCCTCGAAGTCCTTGATGACCTTATCTACCTTATTTGCAAGGTGGGTAGCAGCAAGGATAGTAACGAGTCTGAGAATAACCTGAGCATCGCTCGACATGATGCTCGGAAGTTTTACCTTCGGTAATTTTGTAAGTATTTCAAGCTTTTTCATTTTTATAAGTCCTCCTCGGTATTTGTTTCTTCATTGATATAGAGCCTGCGCTCTTTGAGATACTGTATAAGCTCCGGTGCTTCTATGCCTTCAACGAACTCACTCCAAGACATTTTACCAATGTCGTCTTCGGTAAGATGCATAGCCAGGTCGCATATCTCGTTTACAAGTTCAAGAGCTGCGATCAGAGTATTGTGCTTCAAGGTACCTCTGAACAGTCTGAACTCAATAGTGGAATAGTTCATAAGGTTTACGGCAGCGTACCTGCCGTTGTTACCTTTCTTAGCTTTATCAAGTATCTCTCGTCCTGTTTTCTCATAACCGTAACGAGCAGCCCATCTGTTCATGCTATACTCGGAACGTCTGCTGAACCTCAGCAGTTCAGCCCAGTGAGTCTCTACAAAGAACAGGATATGGCTTATTACAAGCTCCTGCTCGTCGTGAGTCTCACCAAGAGAATTTCTGTTGACATGGATGTGAAGTCCACAGGTACTGGTCTGATGCGAACGATATCCCATAGACACAGCCTTCTTCATTATCTCTTGCCAGCAGAAGTCCTTATGACAATCAAGGCTCATAGGGTAAGTTACTATCTCCATACCATCATCAAGAGAACCGTCTCCCTTGATGTAGATATGCTCATTATCCTTATTGGCGATAGAGAGTATTTCATCAGCATTATCGCTGTCCTTGCCTGCTCCGTCTATCTCAAGCTCAACTCCGAAGAATCGCTTGGAATTACCATAAAAGATAGGCTCAGGCTTATACCCATAGTCATGGATGCTTCTGTTACGATCTACCTCTTCGTGATAACATTCCGAACAGTAGTCATAGCCGTCCAGGTGGTAGGCGTCATCCTCATGAAGAAGGGCGTCACAACAAGAGCAGCGGGTATAGTGATTCTCATAGCAATGACGACAAAGAGTAGTATACTCGTCTCCGTAGCTATCGTCAGTCCAGATAGTTTCACCGCATCTGTCACAGGTAGTCGTGTGATGTTCAAAGCAGTCAGTGCAGACTATCTCTCCGTTGACTTCCTCATAGTCGTCGTCTTCTCTTATGAGCGCACCGCAGTGTGAGCAATACAGCGCGTTTTCG
>Ga0310690_10008463_pt1 | contig 13046 bp, 1 predicted proteins | sample AusTroGonzalo_MG_2_FD_207661 | JGI IMG/M metagenome (GOLD analysis project Ga0310690, IMG submission 207661) | Bovine rumen microbial communities from tropical cattle in Woodstock, Queensland, Australia - Gonzalo_04 (v2) (version 2) | ecosystem: Host-associated > Mammals > Digestive system >... | reverse complement strand
GCCGTGCCGCCGACGCCCGTGCTGTCGTCGACCGTGATCGCGCCGGTCGCGTACACGCCGACCGAGCCGACCGTCGCCTCAACCTTCGCGCCGTTGTCGACGAGCACTGCTCCCGTGACCTTCGTCGTGGCGGCCGTGCCGATGATGACGTTGCCCTTCGCCGCAGTCACCGCCGCGCCGGTGTCCACCGTCACGCCGCCAGCCGTCGTGTCGATCGTCACGTCGCCGGGCGTAGAAGCATTGCCGTTCGCCGTAACCGTCGCCGCGTTGTCAACCTTGACGAGCCCCTTCGCGTTCACGTCCACGCCGTTGTCCGCAGTCACCGCCGCGCCGTTGTCGACCGTCACCGTCGAGTCGCCGTCAAGGACAACGTTGCCCTTGCCGCCCACACCAGCCGTCACCGCCGTGCCGCCGACGCCCGTGCTGTCGTCGACCGTGATCGCGCCGGTCGCGTACACGCCGACCGAGCCGACCGTCGCCTCAACCTTCGCGCCGTTGTCGACGAGCACTGCTCCCGTGACCTTCGTCGAGGCGGCCGTGCCGATGATGACGTTGCCCTTCGCCGCAGTCACCGCCGCGCCGGTGTCCACCGTCACGCCGCCAGCCGTCGTGTCGATTGTCACGTCGCCGACGATGGGATCGCCGGTGACCGGGTCCGTGCCGCCGTTGCCGTTCGCCGTAACCGTCGCCGCGTTGTCAACCTTGACGAGCCCCTTCGCGTTCACGTCGACGCCGTTGTCGGCCGTAACCGCCGCGCCGTTGTCCACGGTCACGGTCGAGCTGCCGTCAAGGACAACGTTGCCCTTGCCGCCCACACCAGCCGTCACGGCCGTGCCGCCGACGCCCGTGCTGTCGTCAATCGTGATCGCGCCCGTCGCGTACACGCCGACAGAGCCGACCGTCGCCTCGACCGCCGCACCGTTGTCAACCTTGAATGCGCCGACGATGCGCTTCGAGTTGTCGGTGCCGACGATTACGTTGCCCTTCACCGCCGTCACCGCCGCGCTGTTGTCGATCGTCACACCGGTCGCCGTCGTGTCTATCGTCACGTCGCCCGGGGTCGTGGCGTTGCCGTTGGCGGTGACCGTAGCGCCGTTGTCGACCGTCACGAGGCCGCCGGCGTTCACGTCGACGCCGTTGTCGGCCGTAACCGCCGCGCCGTTGTCCACGGTCACGGTCGAGCTGCCGTCAAGGACAACGTTGCCCTTGCCGCCCACACCAGCCGTCACGGCCGTGCCGCCGACGCCCGTGCTGTCGTCAATCGTGATCGCGCCCGTCGCGTACACGCCGACAGAGCCGACCGTCGCCTCGACCGCCGCACCGTTGTCAACCTTGAATGCGCCGACGATGCGCTTCGAGTTGTCGGTGCCGACGATTACGTTGCCCTTCACCGCCGTCACCGCCGCGCTGTTGTCGATCGTCACACCGGTCGCCGTCGTGTCTATCGTCACGTCGCCCGGGGTCGTGGCGTTGCCGTTGGCGATGACCGTAGCGCCGTTGTCGACCGTCACGAGGCCGCCGGCGTTCACGTCGACGCCGTTGTCGGCCGTAACCGCCGCGCCGTCGACCGTCACGGTCGCTCCGCCGTCGAGCACCACGTCGCCGCCGTTCGCCGTCACGGCCGTGTTGCCGGAGCCCGTACCCTTGAGGACGTCGATTGCGCCGGTCGCGTAGACCTTCACGTCCTTCGCCGCAGTCACCGTCGCATTGTTGTCGGCCTTGAAGGAGCCGACGGGATGCGGTGTCGTTGCGTCGTTGTCGCCGACGAACACGCTGCCCGTCTGCGCCTTCACCTTCGCCGCATCGACGAGAACCGCGCCCGTCGCGTCGATGTCGACGTCGTCCACGGCATGGATTTCAGCGCCACTCTGCGCCGTCACTGACCCGCCGGAGATCTTGGTCGTCTTGTCCGAAGCGACCTTGGCGTTGTTCTGCGCAACGATCGCGCCGGACACCTTGACCGTAAGATCGTCCTTGGCGACAAGCGCCGTCTTGGTGTCGCCGGCGCCGCCGACCGTCAGAGCCGCCGTGCCGGACCCGCCCGTCGCGTGCATGCCGATTTCCACCGTCGTTTCACCGCCCACGCGCGAATCGCCCGAAATGCTAACGGCTCCGCCTTCAGCGTCAATCGTCATCGCCTTGTGGGCGAACAGATAGGAAATGCCGGACACCGAGACACCGCCCGCGCCCGCATCGACATCGACGTCCTTGGACGCGCCGACGACCGAGCCGCCCTTCACGTCCACCTTGCCGCCCGCAGTAATCGCGAGATCGGCCTTGTCGTCAGACGCAAACGCCGTCGGGATGGCCAGCGGCATCGGAACCGCGAACGTCCCGGCCTTCGCGAAAACGTTGTCCACCGTGATGTCGTTGCCGGCGGAGAACGAAACGCCCTTGTCGCCAACGACCGTCGAGTCCTTCACGCTGACGTCCCTGTCGGCGTCCAGGGTCACGAGATTGTCCGCTTGAAGAGCGGTGGCCGCGCCCGTCTTCTGCACGACGATGGAGCCGACGTCGTTGCCGTCGGTCAGATTCGCGTCGGAGGCGGTAAGGACGATCGAATTCGCGGATTTCTCGGGATTGCGGGCGCTGAGAGTACCGTCCACCGTTATGTCGCCGTCAATGGCCTCGACGCTGATGCCAGGCGTCTTCGTGGCTGTGACGTCGCCGAGTGCGATGCTGTTCTTGTCCTTGAGGGACACGAACGTGCCGCTGGCTGCGACCCTCGACGCCACCGTTCCGCCGAAGTCGTTCAGGACGTTTTCGGCCACAACGGACTCCTTGGCGGAAAGATCCGCCTTGCCCACGACCTCGACGACGCCCTTGGCGTCAATCGCGCCCGTCGTGGCTGTGGCGGAAAGGTCGCCGCCGGCGGCGATCTTGGAAGTCGCCGCCGTCGATATCTCCTTGCCCTTCAACGTCATCTTGTTTGCGGACGACACGGTGCTGGAAGCGTCAACTTCCAGTTTCTCCCCCGCCTCCGCCGAGAACGCTCCCTTGGACGTGACGTTCACGAGCTTCAAGTTGTTCTTGTCGTAGAGCGCGACGTCCTTGTCGGCGACCGTGTTGTTCGCCGAGACCGTTCCTGTGAAGTCGTTTTTAGTGTCTTCGACCGAGATGGCCTCGGCGGCGGAGAAGGCCGCGTCTTTCGCGGCCACAGTGCCGGAGAGCGTCAGGGAGCCGGTGTCCGCAGTACCAGCAGTGCCGTTGTTCGCCGTGACGGTCAGCGTTCCGGCGGTGACTTCAACATTGGCCTTCGCATTGACGTTGTCGCCGGCGAGGATCGTAACATTGCCGTTTACCGCCCTGATCGTCTTGCCCGCCACCGTCGTCGTCACGTCGCCCTTTGTCGCGGTGACGCTGACGCTGTTCCACGCGGTGACGCTCCCGTCCACCTTCGCGCCGTTGCCCGCAGCCACCACAACATCGCTCTTCACCGATTCGACCGTGCCGGAGAGCTCGACGTCGTAGCCGTTGACCGTAACCTTGCCGGTCTGCGCAGTGAGGTCCGCCTTCACGTCGGCCTTGCCCTCAAGCCCGGGGGTCGTGCCGTCGGCCGCGCCGCTGTCGTTGGCCGTCAGCGTGACGGCCTTGCCGGTAAAGGCCTTGCCGGTCGCCGCGGAGGCGTCTATCTTGTTCTTGGCCGTGACTACCACGTTGTTGTTAGCGGTCACGTCGTCGGATAGAGCCACATCGTAGCCCGTCACCGTGGCGTCGCCGGTCAGCGCGACAACCTTCGCCTTGATGTCCGCCTTGCCTTCACTCCCGAGGGCCGTGCCGTTGGCCGCGCCGCTGTCGTTGGCCGTCAGCGTGACGGTCTGCGCCTGCATGGTCGTCGCCGCTGCGGCGGAGAGCTTGTTGTCCGCCGTGGCGACGATGTTGCCGTTGTTGGCGGTCACGTTGCCGGCGAATGCGACGTCGTAGCCAGTAACGCTCACGTTGTCCTTGCTCGCCGAGACTACGGACTTGACGTCGGCCTTGCCTTCAAGCCCGACGGTGACGCCGTCGGCGGCCCCGCCCTTGTTGGCGGCAATCGTCACCTTTTCGCCGGAGATCGTCTTTCCAGAGGCCGTCGTGGCGCTGTTGTTCGCAGCGATGTCGACGTTCTTGTACGCGGTCACCGCTCCGTCGAGCTTGACATCGCCAAGGCCGACGGCCGTGCCGTTTGCAGTCAGCTCGACGTTCCCGTTGGATCCGTTGCTGACGTTGCCGGCGATCTCGACGTTTCCGCCGGTGATCTTGATGTTGCCGCTGCCAGTATCCACGCCGCCGTCGAGATCGACCTTGTTCGCCGCGCCGGCCGTGAGCGTGATGGCGTCGTTCGCACCGGCGCCAAGCGCATGTATTTCGCCCGTGCCGGTCGCGTTCACGCCCGTGCCAAGGATGTCGCCGGAGGCGGCGATGTCGATCCGGCCAACCGCCGCGCCCGTAGCATCGGCCCGGACGGTGCCGAGCGTCACGCTGGCCGCCTTGACGGAGACGTTCTTGCCAAGAAGGTCGATGTATCCCGTCGTCGCCGAGCCGCCGGCGTGGAGGCTGTGCACGTTGCCCGCGTTGTTGTTGAGCTTGATGTCGCCGGACGCGTTGATCCTGGATGGCGCCGTCGTTCCATTGAGCGTTATCGTGCCCGTGGTGGTGTCCACGACGTTGCCGGCGGTGGTATCGGTGGTCTGCGCGTCCAGGGTGCTGGCCGTGAACGCGCCGATCGTCAAGTTGCCGTCGGAATCGACGATCTTGACGTCCTTGGCGACGCCCTGGATCGTCCCGAACTTGTTTTTGCTGCCCTGCGCGGTGATGTCGGACGCGACCGAAGACGAATTGAGCGTCGCGACTAGCGTGTCCGCTTCAATGACCGTGCTGCCGTTTGCCGTCTGCTCGGCGCCGCCCTGGAGCGTGAGCGTGCCGGCGTAGACGCCGCCGCCGACCTGCGTAAGCTTGCCGCCGAACGTCACGACGTCCGTTGCGGTGCCAATCGACCCCAAGTTGCCAGCCTGCTGCGTGGTCGTGCCGTCAACGGTCAGCGTGTCGTTGCCGCCGTCGGCCGTGGCAAGGGCCTGGATTGTGCCGGAGTTGGCGGGGGTCGGCGCGGACGGCCCTTCCTGCACCGCGTTGCCGGTGACGCGCTGCACGTAGACCTTGCCGGTGTTGCCGGCCTTCTGCGTTACGGACGCAAGCGTCTTGACCTTGGCGGTGCCACCCTTCTGATTGTAGGCTCCGGTGACTTCGCCGGCTGTGAGCGTGCCGCCCGCGTGATCGACGTTGGCGATCACCTTCCCGCCCACGTCCACCGTTCCGGCGTCGAGGTCGAGCGCCATCGCCGTGAGATCGTTGGCGACGTCCACGTCGCCGCCGTCCACCTTGAGCGTCGTGCCGCCGGCGGCGAGGTCCGCGACGTCGACCTTGCCATTGACGTCGGAATCGGCGCCAAGCGTGAGCGTCTTCGCGTAGATGGTGCCCTTGGTCTGGGTGAGCTTGCCGTTGGAAATCGTGACGTCGCCGCGATTGGCCGCCGTCGCGCTGCCTATTACCGCCGCGCCGTTGTTCGCGCCGTTCTGGGCGACGGTCGAATTGAAGATGACGTCCTTGGTGCTCGCGGCGACGATCGTGCCGGCGTTCTGGACGACCGCCCCGCCGACGGCGAGGTCAATGCCGGTGTCGGTGGTGAGCGTGCCGCCGTTCTGGGTGAACGCGCCGGTGAGGTTGGGCGCTCCGGCGGTGCCGGCCCCCTTGAGCGTTATCGTGGTCGCGTCCTGCTGGAAGAGCGTGGTCGAAGCGTTGACGATCTTGCCCGCCGTGATCGTGCTTCCATCCGTCTTCAAGGTCGCGGAAGCGCCGTTCGCGATCGTGAGCGTGCCGCCCTTGGCGTTGTTGACGCCTGTAAACTCGATGGTCTTGGCGGAATCCGATGCCGCGTCGTAGGCCGTGAGCGTGATATCGCCGCCGGTGCCGGGCGTCGTGCCGCCGGTGCTCGTGTCGAGGCCGTTGACCGTGAGGCCGGTCTTCGTGACGAGGGTGACAGAGGCGGCCTTGCCACCGACAGCCGAGATCTCGTTGGCGGTGGAGTCGAGGTCGATCGCGCCCGCGGCCGTGCCGCCGTTGCCAAGCGTCACAGAGGCCGCCTTGACGACCGCGCCATCGTCCTGGACGGAGGCGCCTTTGATCGTCAGCGTCGTGGCGTTGATCGTGCCGGCACCCTGCGTGAGGCCGTCCAGCACCACGGCGTTCTGCGGCGCGCCGGTGCTGTTGACCGCGCCGAGGGACGCGCTCGCGGATGATCCCTGGTTCTGCGTGAACGCGCCGCCAATGGTAACCGTGGAGCCGTTTGCCGCGTAGATCGCGCCGTCGTTCTGCGTGACGGGGCCCTTGATTTCGAGGTCGCCGTCGGAGAAGATCTTGGAGCCGGCGGCGTTCTGGGTGAAGAGATTGCCGGTGTTGTCGATCACGGCCGCCTTGACGGTGCTGCCCGCCGCCAGGGTCGCCGCGCTCTTGAGGGTGATAGTGCCGGCTCCGGCGTTGTTGTCGCCGGTGAAGTTGACAGCCTTGCCGCCGGCGTTGAGCGTGATGTTGCCGTTGGCTGCGCTTGTGTCAAGGCCGGCGACGGCGAGATCGGCAGCTCCAGTCGTCGCGAGATCGACCTTGGCCGCAGAGCCGGAAACCTTTCCTATCGCGTTGGCTGCGTTCGCCTCGTCAAGCTTTACGTCGCCCGTGGCGTTGAGAACGAGCTCGTCGGCCGTCACCTGCGTCGTGATGTCGTCGACTTCGCCAACGTTCTTGCCCGTAAGGTCAAACTTGGTGGCCGAGCTGGAGTTTGCGAAAGTTATATTCTCCTTCGTCCACTTGGTCGAGTCGACGTCCGTCTCGTCGGCGGCCGTGATCTTCATGATGCCAGTGCCGCTGCCGGTCTTGTTTAGGCCGTCAACAGTGACGGCGACCTTCGACTTGAGATCGACGGAATCGGCAGAGCCGGAAATCTTCTTGATCTCGTTGCCGTTCTTGGTGAGAGTGACGACGGTCGCAGGAAGGTGGAGCTGCGTTGTCTTGAGCGAGGAGCCTGCCGTCTGGCCAACGACTCCGGCGTCGACGGTGAGTTTCTTGCCGTCACCCGTCGCGATCTTGTTCGCGCCGGTGAATTCCAGATCCTGAACCGCATCGGTGGTGTCCTTCACCTCGATCGTCGCGTTGCCGGTCACGTCAAGAGTCTTGACCGTGAGCTTGGGGGTGGTCCCCACGCCCGCCGTGCGGAGGGCGAGCGTATCGGCGGCGGCCTTGCCTTCCAGCGTTCCGATTACGTTGTTGACGGACTGGAGGTCGAACGCAGCGCCCGCCGCGTTGAGCGTGAGGTTGTTCGCCACGATGGCCGCAGTCGCCCCGGAGGCGGCGGTCTGCGTCGCGCCGGCACGAAGCTCAACGGCGTCGGCGGTAATCGAGGCCGAATCCGTACCCGTGACGGTCTGGTTCAGCCCTGCGCCGAGAGTGAGCGTTTTAGCGTAGACGTTGCCTTTGTTCTGCATCAGAAGCCCGGCCATGGAAATGTCGAACGGAGTGCCGGAATCGCCGATGGTGCCGCCAGTCTGGGTAACGGTGCCGCCGAAGGTGACGCTAGACGCGCCGCTCTTCATTTTGACATCGCCGCCACTGATTGTGAACCCGTCGCCCGCCGCTTCGGTGTAGAGAGTGCCGCCGTTCATCGTGAAGCGTTTACCGACTTCCGCCGTCGTAAGCGTGTCGCCGTCAGCAAGCGTGAAGTCGTCGCCAACCTTTTCGGGGGAGAAATCGATTACCACCGACGGACTCCCCTTCGCGTATTCATTGACGTTGAGCGTGCCCTTTATGGTGGTAGCGTCTCCGAATGTCACCTTGCCGGCGTTGAGGGCCGGCGCAAGCGTCGAGCTTTCGTCGGCCGCCTTGGCCTGCTGGTTGAAGGTGCTCTGGAAGACGACGTCGTTCTGCCTGCTCGCAAGTCCGATGACGGCGTTGGGGCCGTCTTCCACGTAGTTCTGCTGGACCGCGCCGCCGAAGGTGAGCGTCGTGTTCGGAGCCTCCGCGGCGGGGGCGGCGGCGGCAATGAGACCGCCATCCTGCGTAAAATCGCCCGTCACCTTGGGCGTCGTGATCGTGCCGGCCTTCTGCGTGAGAAGCGCGCCGTTGTCGATCGCCGTGGAGGCCGTCACCGAGCCCTTGACCGTCGCCGCCGCGCCGAGCGTCAGCGTGTCGGCCGCAATGGAACCGTCGTTCTGCATCAGCGCGCCGCCAATCCCGAGGTCCGCCGTCGTCGGGTCGTCGGCGGACTTGAGCTCGCCGCCGTCCTGCGTGAACGCGCCGGTGATGCTGGGAGTCGTGATCTTGCCGCCCTTCTGCGTGAGGAGCGCGGCGTTGGCGATCTGGTCAGCCGTCACCGTCCCGGCGACGGCGGAATCCGCGCCGAGCGTGAGGATCTTCGCGTCTATCGTGCCAGCGTTCTGCGTCAAGGCGCCGACGATTTCAAGGTTTGCCGTCGTCGGGTCGGCGGCGGACTTGAGCGCACCGCCTTCCTGCGTGAACGCGCCGGCCACCTTGGGCGTCGTGATTGTGCCGTCCGTCTGCGTGAGAAGTGCGCTGTTGTCGATTTCCGCAGCGGTTACCGTGCCGGCGACGGAGCCGCCGGAGGTCAGGGTCAGCTTCTTCGCCGCGATCGAGCCGCCGGTCTGCGTCAGGATGCCGCCAATGGCGAGGTTGTCCGCGGAGGGATCGGCCGACTGGAGCGTGCCGGCCTCCTGCTTGACCGCGCCCGACACGTCCAGCGTGGTGATCGTGCCGCCCTTCTGCGTGAGAAGCTTGCTGCCGTTGTCAATCGCGCCGGCCGTGATGCCGTAGCCCTCGCCGGCTTCGAGCGAGGCCGCGCTCTTGAGCTTGAGAGTGCCGCCCTTCGCCGTGTTGGCGTCGGTAAAAGTAATCGCGTTGTCACCGGCGTTAAGCGTAATGTCGCCGCCCGCGCCTGCCTTGCCGGAACTCGTGTCGAGCTTCTCTACTGTAAGCGCCTTGGTTGTGGCGAGGTTTACGGAACCGGCCTTGCCGCCGACCTTGTCAATGGCGTTGGCCGAGGAGGCAAGGCTCACGTCGCCCGCAGGAGTGTCCGTGGCCGCATTGCCAAGCTTGACGGTGGCGGCGCTGAGCTCTGCGCCCTCAACCTGCGACACGACTCCCTCGAACGTCACAGTCGTAGCCGTCAGCGCACCGTTCTTCTTGGTCTGCGAGAAGTTGTTCTTGAACGTGATGGTGTCGCCATCAGCGCCGATGGACGCGGCGCCGGTCTGTTCGGCGGCGCCGACAACCGTAAGAGCCTTCTCTTTTGCACTGAGCGTTCCACTGCTCTGGTGCAGTTCGCCGCCGATTTCGCCAGTCGTGACGACGCCGTCATTGCCCGACTGCTGAACGACGTTACCTGTAATCTTCGTAGCATCTATCTTGACCGCGCTGGAAGAGCCCTTCTGCTGAACATTGCCGATAATGCCGCCGGCGCCCTTGACGTCAATGACGGCTGCGACGGGGGTTTCAACCGTTTGTATGACGTTGGCCGCCTTAAGATCGCCGTGAACCGTCAATTTGAAATCTTCGGCGGCGGAATTCCCAACTGCGAGATTGGACCCCACGACCTCGAACATGGCGTCCTTTTCGGTCGTCCGGCTGCTACCGACGACAAGCTCGCCGTTGACGGCGACGGCGCCCTTATTCGCCTTGACGGTCAGGTTGTCCGCGAATGCACCCATTAGGTCAGCGGTGCCGGAAGTCGCGGACGAATCAATCGAAACATCGCCGCCTGCAACATTGTCAATGACAAGGACATTGCCCGCCGTCACCGTCACATCGCCATTGAGTACAGGCGCAGCCGTGCCACCAGTTGTATCGAGACCGAAGTAAACGTTAGCGCCAGCCAGTTTAATTTCATCCGCAGTGATCGTCGCGCCCTTTTCGATAGAGATATCGCCGGCACCTGTCGTGAAATACGAAGCATTTGGCATGGTATCCGGATTGTCAATCCAATCCGTCAACGCAGTCGGATGAGTAGTTAGGTCAAGACCCATCGCGAGGGCGCCGAAGACGCCGCCGACGTCGATGGTGCCGCCGTTCCCGACAAGCACGCCGTTCGGGTTGAAAATCATGACATTTGCGCCAGAAACGCCTTTGACCTCGCCTTGAATGGTGGTCATGCCGCCTGCGGAATTCACGACATTGTACCACGAGCCTGCGGAATTGAAGTTCAGGTGTTCACCGCCCCAGACATTGAGCTTTGACCAGTCGATGACGCCGTTGTTTCCGGTCATGGAGAAATTCTGAACGCCAGTTCCGCCGTCACTGGGCGTAATGTTGGAGGAAAACGTATTATACGCCGCATCGGAGAGCCCCGCCCACGCGGGCGCGGAGGTCGTCGCGAGGGTCGCGAAAGCGCACCAGGTCGCGAGGATCTTGCGCAGGGGCTTGTTGCGGCAGAAGCCCATGACGGAATATCCCGAAGGATTGAAGATTTTACGATTCATTGCCTTGTCCTTTCCTTGAAATTGCCCTTACCAGATCACCTTGACGGAGAGGTAGACCTCCAGGTCGTCGTCGTTCTCCTCGGCATACGCCTTCCTCAGCGGGAACGCGAGGTCGCAGTTGAGCGAGGTGTACTTCGTGATGCCGAGACGCGCGCCGATGCCGGCAGAGAAGAGCGTCTCGTCCTTTTCCATGTTCGGGTACGGATCCTTGTAGCTGATCCAGCCGAGGTCGGAGAACACCAGGAGCTGCAGCCTGTCGATCGGGCTCTTGCCCGTGCGGTCGCCGAAGAGGCCCGCCACCATGTCGCAGAGGACCGGCGTGCGGAGCTCGGCCGTGCCGAACACGCCGTTGTCGCCGAGGTAGCCGCGGGTGCGGTAGCCCCTGAGGCAGTTGTAGCCGCCGTACGCGAGGCGCTCGGACGAGATGAGCACGTTGTCGGTGAACTGGCCCTCGACGCGCGTAAAGAGCGACCATGCGCGCCACTTCTGGTCTTCGGGGATGCTCTCGGCGAAGAGGGGCTGCAGGCGATACCAGCCCGGACGGAACACCAGGTAGTTCTTCTCGGCCCCCTCGGTGTAGGCGTCGAGGGCGTCCTCGAACGAGTCGAGGTTGTACGAGACGCTGAGGTTGATGAAGTCGCGCCCGCCGAGCCAGTCGCCCTTCTTGTCCGCGTAGGAGAAGCCGGCCGTAAGGGGAAGAATGCCGATTTCCCTCTTCTTGAGCTTGTAGATCGCCATGCTCCACTCGTCCTCGATGTAGCGGTACATGGCGCCGATGTTGAAGGCGACGTTGCGCTCGTCGCTGTCATAGAGGTTCGCGGACCAGTTCAGGCCGGCGAAATAGCCTGTGCCCTCGAGCGCGAGGGTAGGCAGGACGTCGTCGCTGGTGAGGTCGGAATAGCCGCCATAGATGGTGCCGCGCATTCCGAGCAGCCAGTCGAACGGGCGCACGTAGGACGCAGTGACGGACAGGAGGTCGCCGTTGAAGCTCGTCGCAGGCGTGACAGTCAGCACGTCGTCGGCGCGCGTCAGGTTAAGGTACTGGACAGTCAGGGAGGTCTGCCACTCGTCGATGTCCTCCATGCCGTAGTTGTTCACGTCCCAGACGAAGTGGAGCGGGAACGAGTCCTCTACGTCGAGCGAAAGGTCCGCGAAGCGAGTGTACGGCGAGTCGGGCTTGTCGCCCTCGCGCGCGTCGCGCACCGCTATCTTCGTATCGGACAGCAGGTCCGGATGCCCGTTTATGTCGGACAGGGCCGAGCGCAGGCGCGTGTAGTTGAAGACCTCGTTGCGGTCGATGCCCTTGAGGCGCTTCTCGACCTGCTCGGCGGAGTACCAGTGCGGCCAGTCCTTCTCGGCAAGGGTCACCTTGACGTCGCCGAACTTGCCGGAATCGACGATAAGCGCCAGGTCGCCGGTCTTTTCGTTGTAGGCGTCGGCCGACGCCGGATAGACGGCAGCGAGGTAGAATCCGCGGCTGAAGAGGGCCTTCTGCGTGGCGTCGATCGCCGCCTGCAGGTCGCCGACAGTCTTGACCTTGCCGTCGACGAGCGCCTCCTCCAGCATCTCGCGCGCACCCTCGTCCTCGGCAAACGCGGTCGAGCCCTTTATCGTGACGGACTTGATCTCGCCGATCTCAAGCTTGGCAACGTCTTCCTTTGCGGGCGCGGCGGCAGGCGTCTCGACAAGCGCAGCCTCGGCCGGAGCGTCCACGGCTGGGCCCTTCTTGGCCTCAGACCTGGAAAGCGTGTTCTTGACTATGGCGTCGTCGGCCGACGAGGTCTGTGCAAAAAGCACGGCCACGGCGGCGATTGCGGCCGCCCGCAACGTCGTTCGCAGTATGTTCATTTTCTTTATTCTTTCACTCTTTTTGACTTAAGCCAGCCTGGAACAGACGGCCTCGTGGTCGCCTATTCTGGGCAAGCAACATGTATTATACACCAAACTTATAAAACTTGTCAATGCCGAGTCGGCATGGTGTCCTCCATGCCGAGCGCGAGGTACTTCGAGCGCGCGTAGTCGTAGTATTCGAGATCTACGACGGACGAATCCGGTATGCCTAGCGAGGCGAGGTAACGGTGGCGGGCGACGAGGTCGTCGCCGTCGGTGCAGCCGGGCACCTTGAGGCAGCGGACCTCCAGCTTCGCCTTCTCCGCGACGAGCCGCTCGAGGTTCGCCTTGACGATGGCGTTGGAAACGCCGGTGAACTTCACGTGCAGTCCGTCGTCGTGGGCCTTGTAGTCGGGGAGCCACATGTCGGTAACGGGCAGCATCGCGTCGATCGCGGCAGACGGCGCGTAGAGCGACGTGTCGAGGCAGGTGTGGAGCCCCGCCGCCTTGAAGGCCCTGAAGAGCTCAGCCGCCCATTCCCAGAAGAAGAGGGGCTCTCCGCCCGATAGCGTCACGCCGCCGCCGGACTCGTCGTAGAACGCCTTGTCCTCGAGCGCCTTGGAGACGATGCCGTCTATCGTCATCGGCTTGCCGTAGAGCTTCAGCGCGCGCGTCGGGCACGTAGCCTCGTCCATCGTGCAC
>Ga0310690_10008462_pt1 | contig 13047 bp, 10 predicted proteins | sample AusTroGonzalo_MG_2_FD_207661 | JGI IMG/M metagenome (GOLD analysis project Ga0310690, IMG submission 207661) | Bovine rumen microbial communities from tropical cattle in Woodstock, Queensland, Australia - Gonzalo_04 (v2) (version 2) | ecosystem: Host-associated > Mammals > Digestive system >... | reverse complement strand
ACACATCCGATACGCGTCCGAATATCTGATGCAGCACTTGTCCGTTATATTCAGTAGAATAATTATCCAGCTCCGCTACATCGCCATATTCATACCGCAGCATCGGGAAGGCCATATTGAGCAAGTTGGTAGAGATTAGCGTTCCTGTATTGGGTGCAATCTCGTCCACTACTTCCAGCAACGCGCTGTAGCCAAGATGATAAGATCCCGGCGTTATCTCATAAGCTGTAACGGCAGCGTCCCGTGCCCCATAACAATCCATGACGCGGCAACCGAACGCTCTTTCTATCGTCTCGCGGTACAGCTCCGTCAAGTTCTCTGAAGTGGTGAATGCGCCCCGCATATGACTCATATCGATTTTGTGTTCCAAGGCATATTTCGCCAACAGGTAAATAGCCGATGCATACCCGTACACATAATGAATTTTCTGCTTCGCCAATATATCAATGTACTGCCGGCACAATGCATCATCCAGGTTCATGCTGTTGTACGCTCGTTCGTTACGTATCGCATCAAGCATGCGCCGTGCCATCGGTGCGTTCTTCTTAAACAGCGATGCGCTGCCCAGAGCCATGAACGCGTCCCCGAACCGATAACCGGTTGTCCGCCATGCTACAATCTTGTTGGCAGTCACATATCCCCATATATCCTCATCATCCAGATAATGCATCGGCTCCCCGGTCGTTCCACCTGTCTGTCCCTTACGATGACGTATCGAACCGATGTTATCCGGCACTATCTCTTCGTAATGCGCACGTATCTCCGCTTTGGTGAGTATCGGCAGTTTCGGTAGGTCGGCAGCCGTACGGATGTCACTTGGCTTCAGTCCCCGTTCTTCGAAGATTCGACGCCAATAGACGGTGTGGTTGTATGCTTGATCCACAAGCCGCTGCAGTTTCTCTTCTTGCCACGCAAGTATTTCTGCTCTACTCCAAGTATTCATCTCTTGAATCCGATGATACCACACCATCGAATTCGTATGTTTCACTTTCTCTGCCAAAGGGTAGAGGACGCTTAGCCGTACCCATTCATTAAACCTACTCATATAATGGTAATAATTGTTTTCTTATATTAACCCATGAATATTTCTTAACCTCAGCATGCGCAGCCTCTATCATCGCTACACTCTCTTCCCGATGCTCCAACGCCCAAAGCATCTGCTCCGCGAGATCTTCCCACTCTTCACTCTTCACTCTTAACTCTTCACTGCCAAAAAGAAGCCCATTCATTTTGTGCTCTATCATATACGGCACTCCTCCTACATTACTGCTAATGACTAATATTCCTGCGTTCATCGCTTCCAACAATGACACCGGCATATTATCGATCTTCGGAGCTGATAGCATAATATCATTTGCACGCAAATAATCATATATCTTCTCATTCGGTACTTGCCCAATAAATTTTACACTCCTCTCTCTTAACTCTCCACTCTCCACTCTCGACTTTACCATCTCCTCGAGCTCAGCTCGACAATCTCCTTGCCCAAGGATATCCAATGTCGCCTCTGGATAATGCGCTACCACTTTTTCAAACGCACGGATTATTAGGTCTATCTGATATAGCTCCGTCAAATGCCTTACACTGATAAACTTCGGCGCAATACTTTTCTTCGGCTGATATATATCCTCTCGCAACGTAACGATATTCGGTATCACCACACATGGTATCTGATATTCTTCAAACACCTTCTCCAAGAACCCACTCAGCACTATGACAGTATCCGCTCTCTTCAACCATCTCCGTGCAAACACCCCATGTTTATTAAAATACTCCGCAGCCTCACCTCCATGATAAGTAACGATGATTCTCTTCCTCCATATCTTCCCTGCTATCACTCCATACACCACTGGCACCATTCCCCAATCAGAACATCCATGTATATGCAATACATCATACCTCCGTGCCACCAAAAGTAGTTTGAAGAATAGAAGGACTCGTTTAATCGGATTTCCTTTGGTTGAGAATATCGCAGTGAAATACTCTTCACTATTCACTATTAACTCTTCACTGCGCAATGCCTCACATAGCAAGTCTATTTGCGCACTGATTCCACCTACTCCTTTCTTATAGTTCGATATGTATAATATTCGCGTCATTACAATCCTCGTCCAGCCAACTTAAACCAGTTCCAGCCAAAGCACATCACAACACATAACAGGCACCATATCAGATACCAATTCTTGTGCTTCTTTCGCATGCTTGTTATCGCATACGCTGCAAATATCATTTCAAACGGCATTACCGGTATATGGAATCGTAAAGAGTGCGCAAACTGCGTAAACGCCAACATTAGCAGGTATCCCAATAGCATAGCAAGCGGCAAGGTATATTTTCGCCAATCCCCACTCAGCAATAGCATAAACATCGCCAATATCACAAATCCCGACATCACATTCCGCATCCAGTTTCCTCCGTGTATCAACCGCATATCCTCTTGCCCATATGTAGCGACCATTGTCGGGAATGGAATTGTAAATATCAAAGGCGCAAATACTGCAGCTCCTGCATATTTTGCAAAAACATTACCTCCCTGTTTGCCTTCGCCGTAACGGCGAGTTAAACTCGTCTGTTGCTGCCCGCGTACATCTATTTCAGTTATTTGCCGCACTTCTCGCATAATATTTTCCGATAAGGACATAAATAGAATACCTGCCACCATTGTTCCTAACGCAATTTTTTTTCCAAGACTCACGACTTTTGTATCTAACATCACTAAAGCAAAAAAAAGTGCCATGAATGCGATAACTCCGAGTACCGTGCGGAATAAGAATAGTGATAACCCTACGATTATCATTGGAGCAATGGCTGCAAACGTATATTTTCTACCTTCTATCATTCTACTTGCCATATCGATAAATAAAACAAGCAAAAAAGTCATTAGCGTCTCTTTTAATGTAATACCACAGTAGCAAATCAGTACTGGATGAAGCATGCAGAAGATAGCTGCCAAACGTGCCGTATTTGCATCCATAGAACGTGCGGCGATTCTGTATATTAACACAGCCGTATATGCACCCAGAATAGCATGTACAATTCGAATCAGTAGGTTTACTTCAGTTCCTTCTACGACTCGCACGATAGGCATGAGGAATAATGGGTACCCCATGTCGCTTAGAAATGCTTCTGCGTACATTTTTAGTTCCACAAATAAAGTACCATGTTCCCAATATGATGCAAATCCCGTGGCTGTTTCCACGTATCCAATAGAATCTGCTTTACTATACTCATAAGGCATCCCTGTCATTTCATTATAAAACCAATAAGACAAGAAGACATAAGCGATTCTTATCAAAAGGCCCGTCCAGAATAGCTTTTTCTCAAAAGCTTTTGTCCCATGCATATGGTTTATACTCCATACATGAGAGTATCTAACGCATAAGAAAAAGAAACCTCCCACCCACATAAAACCAGATAGCCAGAAATACCATTCCGTAGCAAAGTTTGAATTCACTAAATTCACGCCTAATAAAGCCACCGCATATGCTCCTACTGCATATGTCGCGAACCAGTTCGGCAAAGAATTGGAATATGCAGATGCGCCCGACATCAGCCGTTTACCGAGTCGCGCTCTTCGGCTCATAGGCCGATTCAGGTTGGGAGGCATTGGCGGGCGGTTGCTCCACATGTTCATGGGAGGGATATTCCCGCTATGGAGGGGGGTTGACCGTTGAGTATTTTGATTGTTTGCAATCATGATTTTAATGATGGAATGTTGAAATGATGGAATGATGATTTTTAATGATGAAATGATGTTTTAATGATGGAATGATGAGTTTAATGATGAAATGATGTGTTAATGATGAAGTGATGTTTTTTAATGATGAAATGATGTGTTTAATGATGAAATGAGGTCATTTCTTCAGACGTTTGCGGGCAGTTATAATACTAGATGTTAACATACGCATCACTTCCTCTGCATCTTTATACAAATCCTCAAATTGCTGTTCTGTAATATAATTTGTCGCCTTCAATAATTCTAACCAATACAGCGTTTCACTACACTCTTTTTGAGCGATGGACAACTTATGAATAAAATCCATATCACTTTCCGCAAACGTAGCTTCGCGGTGGTTGGCACCAATAGCCGTGCCTGAACGCTGAATCTGGTCGGCTATGTTGTACTCATGTTTTTGCTCGTTAAGATAGTTCTTTAACTTAACCATCCGAATGGCAAAGGCCAAGAATTTTTGTTTGTATGTTTGATCTTTTGAGTTGGTCATTATAATGATGCGAATGATGTAAATGATGCGAATGATGGATTGATTAATGGTGACGAGCCAGAGGCTCTTAATGGTGCAAATGATGCGAATGATGGAATGATGACGCAATGTATTTTTAATTGCTTAATGGTGACACGGCGCTTAATGGTGGAAGGTATATGTTGGGATTAGTTTTTACTTACATTATCCGTTTATTTCGTTTCTTACGATCTTTTGCATTTCCTCTGCATAACTGATTATTTTCCTACTTATGCCTAAATGTCACCTTCAACCTACTCATAATAGTCTCCTTTACATCCGACACGTAGTGCTCTTTTTCTTTTAGATAATACAACAACTCTTCATTCTCAGGGTTTCGATCAAATTTGAGCACGTGATAACCATACTTATTGAGTCCGGAATAGTATTCATCTAACGTATCTATTAACTTTTCCTCACGCTCTTTGTTGTACGCATAGATTCTATTTATCTTATTAATAAGCGACATTTTAACTCTCCATGCATCCGGAGTGCCGTTTTTATAGAGCTTCATTGCAATCAACAAATCATTCAAATCAATTCCATTTATATTGCCTAACTGATTTGTATAGAAGCAATACAACTCTGCATACTGTGCTGCACCTTCTTCATCCCTCTCTACCGGATAGTAATTCATGTATTGTGCTTTTTCAGCTAAAGTCAAATGCGAATTTAGCATTTCGACTCCAATCGCATTTGTGATCTCTACAGGCATTTCATCTTTAGCCAAAAACTCCTCAAAATTCTTCTGTAAATATTCTGCAAAGAGTTTTTTTGACACCGAATAAACATATTCTATCGTCGCATCATCAAAATATAGCAGATCATTAGCATTTAGCATCTGAATCTTATGTTCCGACAATCCATTAAGATTTACCGCATCAATAGCCATTGTAAAGCACGGCACTAATTTATCATATTCCTCATCACTAAGCTGCATCGAATCTACCAATAGCAGTTTTTCTATTGCTTCGGTATGTTTTCCTTCAAACTTATTTTTTGACAAAATATCAATATTATGCCGCACGTACTCCACAAGTAGTTTCGTATCTCTTATTTTTCCGAAGCATGTCTCAACATTTTCCCACGTTGGTCGCATTACATTGGTCTCTAATAATGCATATACTCTATCTTCGTGCTGTATATCTGCACCATCTATTGTGCTCTTTTGCTTCTTGATATACGGCGTTAGCATGTTGATGTTTATCATCAAATTATTCAGCAGTGCTACAATAGTTTCCGGAGTCTCATTCTCGGATGTTTCGGGAATGAATGAAAGCACCGTATTGACATGTTCTAAAATATATGAACGAGCAGCAGCGCGTTGTGTTAATATTTGTGCAAAAGCAGCCTCATCAAACTTTTCTCCGTATATTACTCGTAAGTTTTCCAATGTGATAGCAAAGTGACCTGTTCTAATCATATAGTCGAACATCTCTTTTTCTGGAAGTTCAAGTTTATTAAATTTCAAATCATAGTACTCTATCATCTCCATCAAATTCTCCGTAGACTTTGCTTCGGATATATATCCATACATATCCTCTAATGTTCGCATTTCTGAATCAGATATTCTTACATCATGCGGTGCCGCATCCCAATAGCGCATAAACATGCTTATTTGATCATCAGGATCTGACATGTTCATGATTTGAGTAATCGCACCTTGCCACTCGGTAAACAACATCTTGACAAACTGCTCCCCATATTCGGCATTATAATATTGTTTCACAAACTGCGGATTTTTACGTGCTGTAAGTATTACCCATTTCAACTCTCTATCTTTTTTAGCTGCAAACAAATAATCAACCAATGCATTATTCAGTATGCTCTCATGTTCGTAGTTTTCGGTCTGAAAACGCGACAAGATAGCCTCACAGTTCGTTAATTTATATCCATACTCTAACGCATTCCCCTGCAGCACAGCATTAACAAATCGCATATCTTCTTCCAATAACGAACCGGGATAGGAGTGAGACATATACGAGGAATAATCTTCAGCTATATACTCTTCTTTTATAAAGAGATGCAATAATTCTTTATGTCGTTTTAATAGCTCGGCATAATCATCCGCATTCTTATACTTCTTCTCATAGAAAGATGTGAGCAGTGCTTCAATTATTTGACTAGCAGTTGTTGAACCTAGTTGTTTAACTAACCCGCTAAGTTTTTTGTTTTTTATAATTTCTATCTGGTTATGGATCTTTTCCTTTTCCTTTAGGTTCATTCGCAGAGAACCTTGAGCGCCATACATGAAGCTTTCGTACGAATCATCAGGAAAAGCTACTTCTACCAGGTCCAAGAATTTTTTATCATAATTGCTTGTCGCACAATCGTGACCATCACTCCAGAAATATTTTGTGATCCGATTATTTGCAAATGCCTCATACAACTGTTCATTTTCCACGAATTCGTTCAGTTCATATTCTTCACTACCAATATATAGTTTTTCTATGTTGTCAGCAGATAATACATCAAGTACCTGCTTTCTACATTTGCGTATCGTTTCTCTTTCTTGTGCAATCTGTTTATCAAAATACTCCTCTTTTTGAACCAACTCATCTATCAGCAGATTATAAAATAGATGCCTATTATCATTCGATAATACTGCACACAAGCACCCCTCCTTTTTATATGCAGCGGCATAGTCCATCGGGAAGAGATTCTTATAGACTAATAAAGCTAAAAGTTTGGTCTCAGATGTATCATGTATAAATGCCTTATAGCATATCGCATACTCATTGACTACATTTGCCAATTCGCGCTTGCTACCAATATACATTCCAATCACCGATAAGTCACGCTCTGATATACTGGACATAATGGTTCCGTGATACTGCTTTATCAAATAATCTCCGGAATTGTATTTATCAACAACCGGAACCACCGAAATGATATAATCAAAGCATTTCGTGCGTACCTCGCTTGAGAAAATCTCGTCACGTATAGCATAGACAAATTTAATACTTTTCTTACGGCGCTTAAAATAATCCGACTCATTCAATAGCGTATTGATCTCTCGCAATTTCAAGAACAAACGCTCCGGTGTTTTAATTCGATCTAAGTCTTCAAACAGGACTATGCGATATCCTCCGGCTTTAAAGAAGTATAGTATTTCATCCAATAACTTATTGAAAGTCGAAGATTCAAACGTCCAATCCAACTCTGCTCCTTTTGTCTCTACTTTTCCCTTTATTCTTATATTATGAAATCGACGAATAGCAAACGCCACACAATATACAAACGAGAATAGTAGGTAGAGTACTGCTCCGACTTCTCCATATAACCGGATAGTGTGCCTTATCTCACTTGAATATGCAGTCCTATACCACTGTAATAAATTCTCAAAACTCAATATGGAAGGGAAAAACAAATACACTACACTCAGCACACCTAATAATATCAATATAGCAATTAATATGCCTTTTGAGATGCTGATATGTGATATACGATTATAAGAGGTTTGTCGCGTCTTATTCTGGTTAGCCTTATATAGGATATGTTGGAAAACCTTCTGTTCTATTTCATCTTCATATTTGATAGTCTCTTCTTCCGACAATTCGCTGTCGATAAAATTTGATAGTGAGATACTGAGCACCCTTCTCTTACGATAATAAGGGTGCAGTTCTGCTAAATAGGTTTGTATTACCGAACTTTTTCCTGAACCATAAACACCGGTTATGGCTATATTATTACAGTCATCGCTGTCGATAGCATTTCTTAACTCACGAACAGCTGTATACCGATATTTCTCAATGTTATCCTTAGAATATTTGGACAAGATCTTTGGGGACAAAAGCACGTGATGTTCATCCATCGCGTTCCAATCAGCCAACCACCGTCTAACGGCACGTAACCATTCCGCTACATGCCACTTATGCACCCATGCTTTTATCCGATTCCACACCATATTAATAAAGCATAACAATTCATCGCGCAAAGTTACAAAAAAAATCCCACATATACAAATATATGTGGAACTTTCTTCAAAATATTTTCATTTTGCAGTCTAAATAGCCATTATTAGTACATTATAGACGCGAAAAATACTCCCTCAACCGCTCTGCTTGAGATTTTGTTACATGATAAAATACGATATTTTTCTTTATCGTCTCTACTCCATAATTTCTTGCAGCCATACCAATGGAAGCATTCAAAAACATCGATGGCAAAGATATCACTCCCGCCAAATCCAAAGTCACACTCTTGCCATTAGCTAACAGCGGTGACATATAATCGTATAGCATTTGCCCACTCTCTGGATAGGGCCGATCTGCCATTAATTGACTTACCTGTATCATCTTATCCAAAATTTAATTCGTCTATTATTTCTAATTCATCAAAACTATCTGTCGAGATAGTAAAGTCTATCAGCGTTCCCTTAAAATTGTAGGGAAGCGGATCTACTTTTTCCATATTCTGTGACTTCGACAGGAACGCATCATTCGATATAATCCGCATCGAGTCTTTCGATGTCATCGTGCTGACGATATTGTCCAGTCCGTATCCCCTGTTATGCTTATGCGTTCGCGCGGACACTCCCGGTAGCAAACTTCGCTGTAGAGCTTTGCACGAATCCGGATATTGCTCTCGTAGAGTGTATGAAATACCAACGCCAAAGTCGCATATTGCAATCTCTATCTCCTTTCGCTCTTCATGGTAGCATATCGCAAAGAATGCATTTCCATGAGCCTGAGCATGATCAAGGATATTTTGGAACAATTCCGCAACGCAATTATTCAGTCCTGTCAAGTCTTTCCCTTCAAAGTACGTCCGTTCAAAATACTGATTGAGCGCCATCGAATAGTTCGCATAATATTTCTCGTCTATCCGCCATAGATTAAATGGACTCGGCTCTGGTTCTGTAAATACTGTCTTCTCTTCTTCACGCCAATATATTTTGATTCTCACATCGTTTATAATATACTGGTGCAAATCATCATCTAAGGTTTGCAGGATAACTTTACCTCCTGACTTACTTACCATGTCTATTATGCATGATAGCGTCACAAAGTGCAGACATGCAAAGTTCGAACGGTTTATCTTTTCGCTTAAGATTACTCGTATCCAATTGGGAGCACAATATGTTTCGCGGATATTTTGTATACCAGCTAACCACTCTCCTCTATTGGGAGAATTAAATATATACTCTTGTTTCGGCTCCATTGCACACAAATTTGGGTGCAAAGATACAAAAAAATTACCACATATACAAATATATATGGAACTTTTTGCAAAATATTTGTATTTTGTCGCGAAAACATGCAAAAACGATAGCGGTTTTTCGCCGCTATCGCCAAATAGTATCGTCTTTCGACGAACCGAGGATTACTAATACAATGTCATTCGTCAAGCAAGAAAACCTCGGAGAACATAACAAAGAAGCATCACTTTACTTCTTCTCAATAACTGTGGTTTTAGGATGCTTCTGCGCATAGCTAATAGATACGTATCTACCAGTTACTGCACTTCTCGCATGACCAGATGGAGTCTTTGTTGCCATAGTCCCAATCTTTTTTGAAATTAAATAAACTAATATCCCTCTATTCTACAGGTTCGGGTTTCCTGTTTAATATTATTTTTCTATCTTTCCGTTATGGATGCCTCCTCCTAACCATTTTCCCGTGTATTGCCAGATCTCATAGAAGTAGAGCCATTCTGCAATCCACGGAACGACTGTTTCTGACAATAATTTATCCGCGCTCCAATCATCACCTTTACGGAAATACGAACAGATGTGCTGTTTCTCATTGTTGTACACATGCGGAAGTCGGGTTTCGCCTTTTGCTAACGGCAAAGGTTTAGGATCAAGCACATATACATCCGGATGTTTCTTATACTTATACTTCATCTTAATAGTATACTCAGGGCTACACGGAGTAGGCCGGAGTTTCCATTTCCAAATCAAATGGTCTCCGGTCTGCTCCGTCACGCTCCCGTCATCATACTTCTTCCTCAACGCTCCGGCCTGTACTGCTACGGATAATGCCTTATTTGCCATGGAAAGTATGCCCTTGAACTTTTGTCCCTACACTACCCAGTAAACCGGTTGCTCCCATACGCAGCGTACCAGCTTCGCGCTTCTGTTTCGTCTCTTGTCCCACAGACTCATACACGCGCTGAATCACATTTTTTCCACACAAGGCTTCAAATCCTGCTTTCGAACCAGTCTGAGCATCGTCCGCAAGACGCAGCACTGTAGATCGGACCGACTCAAGCCAGTCGAAGAACATCTTTTCCTTGCGCGGTTCATTAACCCACTTGTCTGCATAGTTCTCGTTCTCATCTACCGGATTCGCGATGTACTTAACTAACCTTCCGTTAACCATTCTCTCTTCGATAAATGCCGACATCCCCGACGCTATACCAACTAACGCATCGTACAAATTCGCCTCCCCATTATAGGCTCTGGCTGCGAGCGTTGTGATAATGATAGAGATGGGTTTATCATCATCTCCACCATACTTCAAATCACGATTTCGCTTCAACAACTTAATCGCATCTTGTAGCACAGATGGAGATGCATCGTACTTCGGTGCTTCTTCTACACTCTCGCATACTGCTTTCAGTATCCGTTGCCGACACCGTTGTTCAAACCATTTCGCATAACCGAATGGGTTGCTGTGCGGCCAATACGCATGGTTAGTGCTTGTGGCATAATTCGGCAATGTTTTGTCGGTAATACTAATTGCCAGACTAGAATAGTCCGTATGATTAAAACTCTCCAATAACAGTCCATAGTTATCAGCCACAACTGCAGGGAGGATGTCCATGTGATAGTTATTTGCCGAACCTTGTCGGTATAGCAATGTCCAGCATCGCTTACCACCATCCTTCTTCTCTATCATATCACGATAGCGAGCAGAGTCCTTTAAACACTTGCCTACTGCATCCTTTAAATCTTTCTGAGTCCAGTCGGACGGAATGTTCGAGAACTCGCAGACCAAGTCAATATCGATATCATCATCGTCCGATATTGGCTTAATTGCCGTTTCCAAGCGGATGGATCCCTGCGGATAGATTTCCGGACGGAATCGCCTCAGCTCCTCATTGGCTGCTAAATAGTTACCTACTGCCTCGTAACTCGCTACGAGAGTTTCATGTTGAGTCTTCGAAATCGATATCTCTTGTACCGATTTCCTCAACATCTCATTAATTTGATTTTTTTGTAATATATTTATCATGTTTTTATAAATTTTCTATTGTAAACACATACCTATCTAACTCCGATATGGATGAGTTGTAATCGAATAATCGCATCGCCCTATCCGCTTTTGGCATCCACACTCTTCCGGCTTCTACAGCACATGCATTAGGCATAGCCATAAACACATTCACGTACGATTTAGACACTTTGAGTATGTCTGCATAGGCTTCTCGAACCACATTTCGAAAAGACTCCATCTGCAACTCCGTCTGTATATAATCTAATTTGGGGTTGGGTACTGTAATCTCCCAAATACTTGCATCTGGGAACTGTCTTTCTATACGATACCTTATACTCGCACTGATTGAAAATACCAGACATGGTTCACCTTTCACATTCTCCGGTTTTCTGAGTTCGAACTCATTAGGAAAGTCCCCTTTTTGCCATTTCCACGTATCGGCTTCGCGATGTTTGTTATATACTAGCACGTCGTATTTATCGGACAGCAATGTTCCAAGTAGAACAAGTAATGGCATTGGAGCAATGGCAAATAATGCCATCTTCTCTAAATTCTTAGAGTCTATCCGTTCTACTATCTTTAGCTTGAATAATCTTTCAAGGTATTCTTTTTGACGGTCCCAGAAAGAGTGATCTCCCTCCGTCAGAAAATCATTCGTCATTCCTATCTCAATATACTCTGGACTTGGATAATAATCCGGCCATAATGCTTCTATAGCCTTTTTATGTGGTATATTGATTATCGCAGATCCAATATTTGCGTGGTACAACACGACCGTCCGCTCTTTATCGACTCCTAAACTTAGTAGATATTGCACCCTCGCTTCGTGTTTCAACTTCATCTCCATCAACATTTCCTTGGAGAATTTCTCCGGTTGCGTGTCGACTAAATGATGATGCTTAGGGCATAACAAGATAATGTTATTAACATCTAATGCATGCTCACTAGAATCCTCTTGTCCACGGGGACCTTTTGGAGAATCTGCAATGATGTGTGCATATTGCTGATTATTAAACTCTATTTGAGTAAGATCATCCTTGAGAAGATATTCATTACAGCCTTCAAACTCACACCTTCCACCGGCACGGAAAGTGATTAATCCTTTTTTCTCTGCATTTAATTTCGCATTTGACATAGTACCCTATTTAAGTATATAAACTAATACCATCTTTTCTACAGGTTCAGGTTCATCCTGTTCTTCATGAGACAAGAATATCTCCCTTTGACACTTTCTATTCATCAACATCTGTGCCAATCCATTTTTACTGCCATTTTGTCAGTCTTAAAACAAGAATATGACATGCGGCATATATAAAAAAAGCACAGACGAACCTAATCGCCTGTGCAATTTTAATAGCCGCTAATCGCGTCATCCACGTGGGTGAGCCGCATCGTAGATGTCGCCCTCTACCTTCCACAGGTACTTGGTCATCGTGCGGCAACCACCCGGAGTGTCCTTCTGCGCTTTGAAGGCGATCTGGTCGGTTGAGATCTTCGACAGATCTTTGCGGCGATCTGCCACTGCCGCTGAAACAGCTGCGAAACGTTCGCGTATGTCCAGTTCCGCACTGGAAGGCATGGTGCTGCGTTTCACCGGCTCCGCTTTCTTCGACGGAATGGATTGAATGATACGGGAAATCCCC
>Ga0310690_10008461_pt1 | contig 13047 bp, 9 predicted proteins | sample AusTroGonzalo_MG_2_FD_207661 | JGI IMG/M metagenome (GOLD analysis project Ga0310690, IMG submission 207661) | Bovine rumen microbial communities from tropical cattle in Woodstock, Queensland, Australia - Gonzalo_04 (v2) (version 2) | ecosystem: Host-associated > Mammals > Digestive system >... | reverse complement strand
ACGCCTATACCGCTAAGGTCGTGACCGTCCTCTCGCCGCAGACGAGCGTCGGCGCCGTAGATAACGCCACAGGCGACACCGGTATCGTTACCGGCTCCGCGAAATTTGCCGAAGATAACCGCGCTATGTTCACTAAGCTCAACTCGGAGCACAAGGTGAAGGAGGGCGATATCATCACCTCCGCAGGCACCGCCGGCATCTATCCCAAGGGCATGGTGCTGGGCGAGGTCATCGAGATAGGCTACGATACATACGACACTTCTTACTATGCCGTTATCGAGCCGTACGATGAGATCAGCGAGGTGGTCGACGTCGCGGTCATCACCGAGTATGACGGAAAAGGCGAGATTTTAAAGCCCGATTAAGGAGAGAGAAGCTTGTCAGACAGTTCAAATCCATTTTTCAGATATCTGGCATATGTGATAGAGATAATCATAGCCTTCGTGCTGAGCACGACGCCGCATCTGCTGCCCGAGCTCTTCGGCGCAAAGCCGGTTCTCACGGTATGCGTCGCTCTGACGGCGGCTATCTTTGAGCGCGAGATACCAGCGATGATCATCGGTATGGTTGCCGGCATGATGGCTGATATCGCATACACCGACAGCATCGGTGTGTTCACCGTATCCCTGACGATAATATGCTTCATCGTCGGATATGCTGCTAACAATCTCATCATGGCTACGTTCCTCAACTTCTTGCTGTACGCGGCGATAGCTGTGGGAGCGATCTTCATGCTGTATTATCTGTTTTTTTTCGTGATACCCGGCGCTGACGACGGCTGGAGCTACTTTGTAAATCACATCATCTCGCGCATGGTACAGACATTCATTTTTTCGATACCGTTCTACTTTTTGAACAGATTCATCCACTCCTCCCTCAGCTCGGAGGCGTGATTTTTGTGATACATCAGTAACAGGAAAGGAGGAAAGCTGTGAAAGGCCCTTTTCAAAAGGCAACGAAAATGACAAAAATGAGCGACGATGCTTATGATAAGATTCTCAACGCCAACAACCGCGGACTGAAAAACACAAGCGGTAAAAACGGCGGAGATAAAGAGAAAAGGGATCCTTCCACTTTCCGCATCGTCATCTGCGCGCTTCTCCTGGTGCTGATCTTCGCCTGTTTTTCGCTGAGGCTGTTCGACTGGCAGATAGTCCACGGACAGGAGTACAAGGAGCTCAGCGAGGCGTCCACCGCTCATACCGTGGTTTCCGACGCCACACGCGGAGAGATATACGACGTCAACGGCAAGCCGTTCGCCGTCAACGAGACCGCGTACAACGTCGTCCTCAACAAGGTCTACACCTCGGACGACGAACAGCTCAATCTTATCATCATCGACCTTATAAATATCCTCAACGAGTGCGGCGAGAAGTACATCGACGATCTGCCGATTTCCGTACAGGACGGCGGCTTCGTATTTGACGAGGGCAGCGAGGGCGACGTCGAGTACATCGAATCCCCCTCAATGCTCGACAAAGAGGGTCTGACCGCCGACGAGATCATGGAAGGCCTCGCAAAGAGGTACAAGGCGGACATCATCGAGGACATATTCACGCGCCGCGAGGTCATCTCGGTGCGCTATAATATGGAGAAGAAAGGCTTCTCATACGAGCAGGTGTACGTCATCGCCTCCGACGTCAGCAGCAATACCGTCGCTGTTGTCTCAGAGCGAATGCAGACTGTTCCGGCGGTCGAGATCCGCACCGTCAACGAGCGCGTCATAAAGAACGGCACGGTCATCCCGCATATCCTCGGCGTCGTCGGCAAGCTCAACGAGGACGAGTATGAGGAGAACAAAGACAAAGGCTACAGCATCGACGACAGCATCGGCAAGTTCGGTATCGAGCTGGCGCTTGAAGATTATCTCAGAGGCGACGCAGGGGAGAAGACCGTCGTCACCGACGCCGACGGCAACATCGTCGGCGAAGAGGAAACCATAAAAGCGAAGCCAGGCGACACCGTTTATCTCACCATAGATTCGAATGTTCAGCAGGTCGCCGCTTATACCCTCGAGAAGAATATCAAAGAGGCAAGACGGCTCGGCGAAGAAGACGTAAGGCGAGCCAAAGCCGCTAACGCCAAGCAGCAGAGCAAGATGGGCGAGGACTGTGTCGCAGGCGCTGCGGTACTGCTGGATACACGCGACAACTCCGTCATCGCGGCAGTATCGTACCCGAGCTATGATATCTCTCGCTACTACGACCCCGACTACTCGTCTTATCTGTTCGAGAGCGAAGACATCCCCCTGTTCAACCGCGCGTTTGACGGCGCATTCGCCCCCGGCTCCACTTTCAAGCCGTGCGTTGCAACGGCAGCTCTGGAAGAGAACATCATAACCCCGGGCACCACGATCTTCTGCGACGGCGTGTATGACTATTATAAAGACGACGTCGTCCACTGCCTCGGCAGTCACGGAAACCAGGTGCTGGAGAGCGCGATGGCTCACTCGTGCAACTGCTACTTTGCAGAGGTAGGCAGGCGCGTCGGCATCACCACCATGTATATGTATGCCGAAAAGCTCGGACTCGGCGCAAAGACCGGTCTGGAGGTCTATGAGAGCACCGGCTTCCTCGCAGGTCGTGATTCGACCGTCTGGTACGAGGGCAACACCGTTCAGGCGGCGATCGGTCAGAGCGACAACGCCTTCACTCCGGTTCAGCTCGCGACATATGTTTCCACCATCGCAAACAACGGCGTTCGCTACCGCACCCATCTTGTCCGCAAGATAGTCAACTACGAAAAGGACGAGACCATCCTCTATAACGACCCCGAAAAACCCGAGGTCGTCGCCCGTACCGGCGTATCGCAGGAGAACTGCGATCTGGTCAAAGAGGCTATGTGGGCTGTCCAGCAGACGTCTACGGCAAGACAGCGCGCCGGTCAGTACCCGATATCCATGGGCGCCAAGACCGGTACCGCAGAGAACGCCGGCTCCGACCACAACGTATTCATCTGCTTCGCTCCGTACGACGATCCCGAGGTCGCCCTTGCGGTGCTGTTCGAGCACGGCGCACGCAGCTATCTGCCTCAGCAGGCGGCTTGCGATATCCTCGACGCCTACTTCTACGGCAAGACCGTCGACGAGGTGAAGAAGGATCCGTGGAAGTTCAGCGGCTGATACTAATCCTTGAAAAAAATAGTACAAGAATATGAATAAATGCAGATAAATATAACAGTATTTATTTAATTTCACTAAAAATCACAAAAACAATTCTACAAAAAGAGCAGTTCATTTGAGTTGCTCTTTTTTATTGTTTGTGGTAGAATAGACAATAGAGGTAATAGCATAATGTGTGAAGTAATAGTGGTAGCCTCCGGCAAAGGCGGCACAGGCAAAACGACTGTCTGCGCGGGTCTTGCGGCGGCGCTTGCTAAAAATGGTAAAAAAGTGCTGATCATGGACTGCGACAGCGGCATGAGAGGCGTCGATATGGTGCTTGGTATCTCGGACAGGCTGGTGTATGATATCTCCGACGTCATCAGCGGCGACTGCGAATATACCGAGGCGCTGTATCGCATAGACGGCGATCTTGAGCTGTACAGCATAGCTGCACCGCTTTATGCCGACGACGAGGTCAGCCCCTCGCTGATAAAGGGTTTTGTCGATAGGATCAGGGACGATTTCGACTACATCCTGATCGACTCTCCGGCAGGGACAGGCTCCGGCTTTGTCGCCGCGGCGACCGGCGCAGACCGCGCTCTGGTCGTGATAAATCCCGAGCCTATCAGCATCCGCGGCTGTAAGAATATCACCGGCCGCCTCAATGAGCTGGGCATAAGCGACCGCAGGCTGATCATCAACCGCTTTGACAGGGATCGCTTCTTCAAGATGGGGCTGTACAAGGATCTCGACAAGGTCATCGACGAGGCGGGCATCAGGCTGATCGGCCTTATCCCCGAGGATATCCGCATCATCGCGCTGTCACAGAGAGGCGCGCTGACGGGCAACTGGTCACAGACCGCTGTTATTTTTGATACGATAGTCAAACGCCTGGAGGGTATTGACGTTCCGATAGTGGTAAAGTAATTATGGAGGTGCGTGTATGAACATAGCGATTATTGCACATGACGAAAAAAAAGAGCTGATGGTACAGTTCTGTATTGCTTACTGCGGTATCCTGAGCCGTAACAGAATGTGCGCTACCGGCACAACCGGCAAGATGGTCGCAGAGGCGACCGGTCTGCAGATACAGACGTTCCTCGGCGGCTCACAGGGCGGCGACCAGCAGATCGCCGCGCGCATCGCCTGTAACGAGATAGATATGCTCATCTTCTTCCGCGATCCTTTGACTCCGAAGCCTCATGAGCCCAATGATATGAATCTGCTTCGTCTGTGTGATATGCACAATATCCCTGTCGCTACAAACATCGCCACCGCCGAGGTGCTTATCCACGGTCTCGAGCGCGGCGACCTCGACTGGAGAGATATCGTCAGATAATTTCATATAAAAAAGTATCCGCAACGGTTTTCGCCGCTGCGGATTTTTTGTGTCTGTTAAACTGTCATTGCGAGGGCTTCATTCTCGGGGACCCCGAAAAGCATCTGCTTTTTGGGGAGAGGACGAACGGCTACGCGAGGTCAAGGCGTACCAACCGGATACGCCTACCGAGTATAGCCGATGAGGACGATGTGGCAATCCCACAAACAGGGACTGTATACCTATCTCTTATTCCTAACGGTATTTCCGACAGGGGGATTCCCACGTCGGGCAATAATAAGGTAATTTGTAGTGCCCTCCTCGGAATGACGATAATAATATAGGGGAAGGCTTTTTTAATCCTCCTCCGTCGGGATGATCGGCAGGATGAAGTAGAAGTCGGAGCCTTCTCCGAGCTTCGACGCTACGCCGAAGTCGGCGTCGTGCGCGAGCAGTATATTCTTGACTATGCTGAGCCCCAGACCCGTTCCGACCTTTGCGCGCCGGTGCTCCTCGCTTGCGCGATAGTAGCGATCCCAGATATAGTCGAGCTCATCCTTCGGGATGCCCGCGCCGTGGTCGATGACGTCGATACGCACCTTTTCATCCGCGACCGTCTGGCGTACGATGACGGTCTTGTCGTCGCCAATATAATTGATGGCGTTGTTGATAAGGTTGTACAGCACCTGAGTCATCCTGAGCTCGTCGCCCATGATGAAGACCTCTCCGTCGTGCTCGAAGATGATGTTCAGCCCGTCGTTCTCTATGAGCTTGGTGTACCGGGTGAAGATGCTCTTGATGCACTCGGTCAGTGAGAACGGAGCTTTGGTTATATCGGCGGTACCGCTCTGCAGACGCGAGATATCCAGCAGGTCGGTGACCAGCGAATTCAGACGGTTAGCCTCGTCGATTATTATCTGTATGTTCTCAGGCGTCATCTCGCCGGGCAGATCGCGCATGACCTCGCTGTAGCCGGTGATCATCGTCAGCGGCGTACGCAGATCGTGAGAGATATTTGAGATAAGCTCCTTTTGCAGAGAGTCGACCTTTTTCAGCTCCTGCGCGGCGTAGTTGAGCGTGGCGTTCAGCTCGGTGATCTCGCGGTAGCGTCCGCCCTCAAAGGTGACGTCGTAATTCTGGAGAGCGAGAGCCTTTGCCTGTTCGTTGGTGTCGGAAATGGGCTTGGCGATGAACTTGCCAAGCAGGATGGCGACGGCGATGCTCAGCGATATGATGACCGCCGTGACGATAAGCAGCTGATAGCGCAGCGTGCCGACGACGCTCGCGACCGGGGTGATCTCGCTCTCGACGATGATCAGACGTTCGCCCTCAGAGGTCATCAACACCTTTGCAAAGGCGAGGGTCTCGGCGCCTTCGCGCTCGAGCGACGGCTCGCGCTTTATCTCCTTTTTGCCGGCTTCGTCATTTGTCGCGGGAGTGAATCTCTCATCCTGGACAAAGGCGTTATTATCCTTACGTTGGGAATCGTCAGCCTGATCCGCGGAGCTTTTCTCAGTCTGACCGGGGATCATGAAATCCGGAACGGTGGTGTTACGGATAGGTTTATCATCGCGCTCTTCCCATTTGACCCTGGTGATATCGGAGTACTCGCCGCCGTTATCGAGAGATTTTTGATACAGGTCGTATACGGAGCGGAAAGAAACATCCATCCTGAATCCCTGCAGACCGGAGGCATAAACACAGGTGATGATGTCGCTGTCGGTATTGTAGATCCCGACTGTCATATTATTTTGGTCTTCTATATCGGCGATCAGGCTGTTGATATCGTCCGATTCTATATGGTCGGCAAGCGAATGAGCGCAGTTCTTTACCTGGACCGTCTTTACTGTCTTATAAAATGACTCGAGAAAGACTGTCTGGAACAGCCACAGCACGATCAGCATCAAAGCCGAAAATATCAGAAATCCGATCGCCAGATGGATACGCAGAGGGCGTTTCTTCTTAAGTTTCAAAGCGGTATCCAACTCCTCTTAGTGTGACGATCAACGAAGCGTAGTCGCCGAGGCTCTTTCTGAGCAGCTTTATATGGGTGTCGAGAGTGCGGTCGTCGCCGAAGAAATCATAACCCCAGACCTTTGAGATCAGCTGTTCGCGCGTCAGGGCGATGCCCTTGTTGTTGACCATGTAGAACAGCAGCTCATACTCACGGGGAGTGAGCTGAACGCGCTCGCCGTCTACTGTTACGACGCGCGCGGCATAGTCGATGACCAGCCCTTTGTAGACAAAGCGGTTCTTCGCGTCGTCCTTGCTGTCCGAGCCGACGCGGCGCAGAACAGCGTTCACGCGCATCATCAGCTCCTTGGGGGAGAAGGGCTTGACTACATAGTCGTCCACGCCTGCCTCAAAGCCGGTAAGGCGGTCGTACTCCTCGCCCTTTGCCGACAGCATTATGACGGGCGTGTTGCAGAATCGGCGCAGAGCCTTAACAGCCTCAAAGCCGTCCATCACCGGCATCATGATGTCCATGATGATGATGTCATAGGTATTGTTGCGGCATTTGAGTACAGCCTGCTCGCCGTTCTCGGCCTCGTCGACCTCGTGACCTTCGTACAGCGCGTATTTCTTTATAAGCTCGCGGATGCGGAACTCGTCGTCTACGATAAGTAATTTGCTCATATTTATCCCCCCTATGTTCTGTTATCATAATAACCCGTAAATGTGACGGTAATATGATGAAATGGTTACAGGTTCATTATATAGAATAACAGTATAAAGAGCAAGCGGTTTTACAAGATTAATTATTGTCATCCCGGGCAGGGCGCAAAAAATGTCATTCCGAGGGAGCGACTGAGCGACCGCGGGAATCTCAACCTCTATATTGCAATAAAAACGGCACCCTCCGAAGAGAGTGCCGAAAAATTGACTGGTTATCAATACTCTGTGCTGAGATAAGCGTTTGCAGCCGCGCTGTAGGGCTTGGAACCGTCGATGTTGCACATCTCGGCGAGGTATCTCTGGATACGGGTAGCGTCCATTACGGAAACGACCTTGTCAGCGTCGGGATCAGCGAGCTTGAGGTACTTGGCGTCGATCTCAGAGATCTTGGCAAGATGACGCTGGATAGTGGTAGCGTCTGCAGCGTCGACAGAGCCGCTGGCGTCTACATCGCACTGATGATGCTCGGGGTTCAGGTCGTTGAGAGCAACGGATTCAAAGTTGTCGCAGCCCTTGAAGTAGGAGCCGTAGCAGCCGTTGCCGTAGTAGATGTACCAGTTGAGACCGTAGTTATAGAAACCGGTCAGGCTGTTCTGTACGCTTACAGAATAGTCGATGATAGCGATGCAGCCGTCCATGAGGTCGGGATCGGGAGTGCCGTCGGGAAGGGTATCATAATCGCCCTCATAGGCGCCTTCGATGTTAGCGTCCATCAGCTGACGAGCATAGTTGAAGATCTCAGCTGTTTTGTCCATGCCGCCGTTTACGCCGTTGTTAAAGATAATTGAAGCTGTATCGCCGTCGTTAGGCAGAGCCGCGCGATAGATGCGGTTGACAGGATCTACGAGAGTAGTTCTGTAACCTACCCACTGTACATGTGTACCGTCCGGCCAATCGGCGCCGGTACCTGTCCACCAGTAAGCGCATACCTGGCAGTAGTCTGTGCCGGGCAGCGTGTTGAACTTATTTGTCCAATTGTTCTCGGGATGAGCGGGATCCTCAGCGGGAAGCTGGAAATAGATGTACTGAACTTCGTCAAGGCTGCCGCCGCAAGCGACAACTGCTTCTTCACAAGTGGGAGTGTCAGCAGTTACTGTGTAAGAATCTGTAGGGTTGTAGGTGACCGCGTCAAAAGATACGCAGGCAACCGAAACAACAAGCATTACAGCAAGCAAAATGCTAATGATTTTTTTCATGAGAAATCCTCCTAATAGATTAGTAATCACATTATAGCATAATAGTATCACAGAATACAAGAGTTTTTGACTCAGAAATTCGTGAATTTATTATAAAAGTTTATATTTTCTGTAATATTGCATAAAATAGAAGCCTCAAAATTGACATAATTACCAAAAAGAAAAATAATAAAAACAAACCGAAAAGGTAGGTTAATCTTCTGAACGTTATTGACATTATCCCCATAACGTGTAAAATGATGATATATTGATCATCACGGGTGTTTACATGACAGATTTGTTAGTGGAAAAGTTAAGAGTGAACCGCAATCTCTCCGACAGCGAGCTGAAAGAGCTGATAGAATCGGGCGATCACGACGAAAGTCTGCGCCGTGCCGCCGATGAAGTGCGCCGCGAACGCTACGGCGACGCGGTATATCTGCGCGGTCTGATCGAGTTCACGAGCTGCTGCAAAAACAACTGCTATTATTGCGGTTTGCGCGCAGCCAATAAAAACGCAGAGAGATACCGCCTGAGCAAGGACGAGATACTCGCCTGCTGTGCCGAGGGCTATGAGCTCGGTTTCCGCACCTTTGTCCTGCAAGGGGGAGAAGACCCGTATTACACCGATGATATCATCTGTGATATCATATCCGATATAAAAGCGCGATATCCCGACTGCGCCGTGACGCTGTCGATAGGGGAAAAACCGCGCGAGAGCTATAAGCGGTACTTTGCCGCCGGAGCAGACCGCTATCTGCTGCGTCATGAGACCGCCGACCCCGACCACTACAGCAAGCTCCACCCCGATAATATGAGTGCCGAGAACCGCCGCCGATGCCTCTTCGACCTCAAAGAGATCGGGTATCAGGTCGGCTCGGGCTTCATGGTCGGCTCGCCGTATCAGACGACGGAGAACCTGATCGCCGACCTGCGCTTTTTGCAGGATCTGCAGCCGGATATGATCGGTATCGGGCCGTACATCACGCACAAGGATACGCCGTTTTGTCAGGAGAAAAGCGGCTCCGCGGAGCTGACTCTGCGGATGCTGTCGATACTGCGGCTGATGTTCCCCTACGCTCTGCTGCCGTCGACAACGGCGCTGGGCACGATCCATCCGACCGGACGCGAATTGGGGCTGAGATCGGGCGCGAACGTCGTCATGCCGAACCTTTCTCCGACAGAAGTTCGCAAAAAATACGCGATCTACGATAACAAGATCTGCACCGGTGAAGAATCCGCCGAATGCCGGAATTGCCTTGAGCTGCGGATAAAAGCGGCAGGCTATCGAGCCGTCACCGACCGCGGCGATGTGAAAAGATAAGTTAAGGATTATAGAAATGAACGAGTTTTCAAGAACCGAATTGCTTCTCGGCGATGACGGTATGGAAAAACTGAAGAAAGCCCGCGTCGCGGTTTTCGGAGTCGGCGGAGTCGGCGGCTATGCCGTCGAGGCTCTCGCCCGTTCGGGCATAGGCGCTCTCGATCTGATCGACGACGACGTCGTCAGCGAGAGCAACATCAACCGCCAGATAATCGCCCTCCGCTCCACCATCGGCATGCCGAAGGTGGAGGTCGCCGCCGCGCGCGTCGCCGACATCAACCCTGATTGTAAAGTGCGAACCTACCGCACATTCTACACCCCCGATACAGCCAACCAGTTCGACTTTTCGCAGTACGACTACGTCATCGACGCCATCGACACCGTCACCGGCAAGATAACCCTTGTCATGCAGGCTCGGGAATCGGGCGCTCCGATAATCTCGTCGATGGGCGCGGGCAATAAGCTCGACCCTACGGCATTTGAGGTCGCCGATATCGGCAAAACCAGCGTTTGTCCGTTGGCGCGCGTCATGCGCCGCGAGCTGAAAAAGCGCGGAGTCGATCGCCTGAAAGTTGTCTACTCCCGCGAGCAGGCGCTCACCCCGGTCGGCGATATCGAAGAGGACTCAGTGCACAAAAAACGCGCCACCCCCGGCTCGGTCGCCTTCGTCCCCTCGGTCGCCGGACTCATCCTCGCCGCCGAGGTCGTCAGGGATATCACGGGTATTAGTTAGGAATTAGGAGTTAGGAGTTAGGAATTAAGGGAAACGCTTCGCGTTTTGGATTTGTAATGCCTTCCTTTGGGAAAGGAAGGTGGCACCCAAAGGGTGACGGATGAATTGTATTATTTGATCGAGCAAAGCGAGAAACCAAATTTAATAAGGTTGGTCGCTGCGCTCTATCTATACAATTCCTCACCCTCCTGCGGAGGGAGCTCCCTTTCCCAAAGGGAGCCTTTGCTTCATCTGCTTTTACACGCCCCCTCGTCAGAGGGGGCTTTTTAACTCAAATCTGATTTTTCCCATATTTTACTTGCAGTTTTTGCAATTTTGTGGTATGATACAATCAATAGTATGCTATTATGCGTTACTATGCTCAGTCACCGCTCAAAACGGCGCTGAGATCAGGGCTTATATCATCATATGAGCCAAAAGCAAACTTGAAAGGAGTTTTGCGATATGTGCGGTATATGCGGCTTTACAGGCGAGCTTGAACAGCGCGAACAGACCCTGCAGAAGATGACGGAGGTCATCACCCACCGCGGTCCCGATTCGGACGGCTATTATACAGACGACTACATCTGCATGGGCTTCCGCAGGCTGTCTATCATCGACCTCGAGACCGGCGACCAGCCCATCACCAACGAGAACGGCAATCTTGTGTTGACCTTCAACGGCGAGATATACAACTACAAGGAGCTCAAAAAGGAGCTCGAGGGTCTGGATCACCACTTCCGTACCACCTCCGACAGCGAGATACTGGTGCACGCGTTCGAGGAGTGGGGCGAGGATATGTTTGACAAGCTCCGCGGTATGTTCGCCTTTGCTATCTACAACAAAGAGACCAAGGCGGTCTTCCTTGCGCGCGATTTCTTCGGCATCAAGCCTCTGCACTATACCATGATCGGCGACGATCTGTGCTATGCGTCCGAGATCAAGAGCATTTTGGAGCACCCGAACTTCGACAGACAGTTCAATGAGAAGGCTCTGGACGCTTATCTCTCGTTCCAGTACTGTCCGCCGCCCATGACCTTCTTCAAGGACGTCTACTGCCTGCTGCCCGGTCACTTCATGTGGTTCCGCGACGGCGTTATCGAAACTCAGAGATATTTTGAACCCAAGTTCAAGCCCGACCTCGAGATGACCGAGGAAGAGGCTGTCGATAAGATAGAAAAGGTATTCGAGGACAGCATCAACGCCCACAAGATCGCCGATGTAGAAGTCGGCTGCTTCCTGTCCTCCGGCGTGGATTCGTCCTATGTCGCCTCGTACTTCAAGGGTCAGAAGACCTTCACCGTCGGCTTTGACTTCGGCGAGAAGTACAACGAGATCTCCTGGGCTAAGGAGCTTTCCGAGAAGATCGAGGTCGAGCATTACGACAAGCTCATCTCCTCCGAGGAGTTCTGGGCTGCCGTACCGAAGGTACAGTATCACATGGACCAGCCTCTCGCCGACCCCTCCTGTGTCGCTCTGTACTTTGTGACCAAGCTTGCGGCCGAGCAGGTCAAGGTCGTCCTCTCCGGCGAAGGCGCCGACGAGCTGTTCGGCGGCTACACCTGCTATAACGATCCCAGAGTTTTCAAGGTTTATCAGAAGATCGTGCCGTACTTCCTGCGCCGCGCCATCGGCTGGGTCTGCAGCAAGCTGCCCGACATCAAGGGCAGAGATTATCTGATCCGCGCTACCCATCCGCTTGAGAAGCGCTACATCGGCAACGCCTATATGTATGACGAAAAGGCGAAGCAGGCGATCCTCAAAGATCCCTCCATCGTCACCGATCCCGCCCGCATGACAAGGAGGCTGTACACCCGCGCCCGCCGTTACGACGACGAGACCAAGATGCAGTATCTGGACATCAATCTGTGGATGGTCGGCGATATCCTGCTCAAGGCCGACCGCATGAGTATGGCTAATTCGCTCGAGCTGCGCGTGCCTTTCCTCGATAAAGAGGTATTCAAGGTCGCGTCGACCCTGCCGACCCCCCTGCGTGTGAACAAGTTCAACACCAAGTACGCCATGCGTAAGGCGGCGCTGCGCCACCTGCCCGAAGAGGTAGCGGAAAAGCCGAAGCTCGGATTCCCCGTACCGACAAGAGTATGGCTCAAGGACGAGCATTATTATAACGTAGTCAAGGATATGTTCACCTCGCCCACAGCCGAGAAGTTCTTCAACACCGACCTGCTGCTCGATTATCTGGACGAGCACTTTGAGGGCAAAGAGGACAACTCCCGCAAGATCTGGACTATCTATGTATTCCTCGTATGGTATCACATCTACTTCGGCGCGGTTTCGCCCGAGGACCTGATCCCTGCCGCTCCGCCCGAGAAACCTGAAGAACCCGAAGAAACTGAGGCGGAAACCACAGAGGCTGAGGCAATTACAGATACAGAAGAAAAAGGCTCCGACGCCATGAGCGAAGCCTTTGAGGATCCAGAAGAGCCCATGGTAGATGAAGAGGCTCCCGTTCCCACAGAGGCAGAGGATGACGACCCCTCCACAGGGACAAAGATCTTCACCCCCGTGAAGAACACCGACGTCCTCCCCGAGGCGCCTGTTGAAGAGCCTGCCGCGGAAACCGCGGAGGAACCGGATGAAGTCGTACAGCAGTATGAGGATATCTTCTCGTCCTCGCCCGCATTCGCAAAGCGCGTGAATGTTGAGCCTGAGGAAAAAGAACAGCCCATCTCGCTGACCGACGATATCGACCCCGAAGATTTCTTCGCGAGCCTCAAA
>Ga0310690_10008460_pt1 | contig 13047 bp, 14 predicted proteins | sample AusTroGonzalo_MG_2_FD_207661 | JGI IMG/M metagenome (GOLD analysis project Ga0310690, IMG submission 207661) | Bovine rumen microbial communities from tropical cattle in Woodstock, Queensland, Australia - Gonzalo_04 (v2) (version 2) | ecosystem: Host-associated > Mammals > Digestive system >... | reverse complement strand
AATGCTCTAGCCAACTGAGCTATTGAGCCAGATGGTTGCGGGGGAGGGATTTGAACCCCCGACCTCCGGGTTATGAGCCCGACGAGCTGCCAGCTGCTCCACCCCGCGATATCCGGCCGCCTCGCAAGCGGCAAAGCATATAATACAGGAGCGGTCCGGAAATGTCAAGGATTTTTTGAGCAAAACCGGGAACGAATGATCCGGCTGATCATCGCGCCGGCGCCGAGGCCCAGGGCGATCATGCCGATGGTGATCATGGCGCGGATGCCCATGTTGGCGCCGTCGGTAATCCGGTTCTGCCCGAGGAAGGCCATCATCCGGTACAGCCCCAGGCCCGGAACCACCGGGACGATAGCGGATACCAGGAAAACCGTGCCGATGATTTTCATCTTCCTTGCGCTCTGGTGGCCGGCCAGGGAACCGAAGAAGGATCCCAGGAAAATGGAGGTGGGATCCGACAGGCCGATGCGGAGCGCTCCCCAGTAAACGAGATAGGACAGCACGGCGATCAGGCCGGAGACCGGAATGGCGCGCCTGGGAACATGCACCAGCATGGCGAAACCGACTGTACCGACGAAGGCGCCGAGAACGGCCCGGAGAAGTTCTTCCCACCACGGCATTACAGCCCACCTCCCATCAGCACCCGCTTGAGCGCGACGGCCAGCAGCGCGCCGCCGGCGATCAGGAAGGCAGTCAGGATGGCCTGCACGCCGTGGGAAAGGCCGGAAAGCATGTCGCCGCGCATACTGTCCTGCACGGCGTTGGTCATCGCCAGGCCTGGAACCAGCGGCATGATGGCGCCGGCGACCACCAGCTCCGTCTGCAGGGAGGGTACGGCCAGTACCAGCAGATTCGGCAGGAGGGCGGTGAACAGGCCCCCGAGTACGGAGGCTGTCAATCCGAAGTTCCGGAAGCGGGCAATGCCCATTTCCATGGCCTGCACGACGGCGGCAACTGCTCCGGCCACCGCGATGGACAGCCAGCCGGCACCGAAAAGCGCGGCGAAACCACAGGCGCACAGGAAGGCGGCCGGCAGGCTCCACCAGCCCCGGAAGGAACCGGGCATGGATTCGACTTCCCGGAGTTTCACGACGGCCTCTTCCGGCGTCATTCCATCCGTCTCAACAGAGCGGGAAATCCGGTTGGCTTCATCCACACGGGACAGGTTCCGGTGCAGCCGGCGGACGCGTTTTACACTGGTGACCGGGTTTCCGTCCTGCCCCCGGTAACTGATAAACAGACCGCTGGGGACGGCGAAACTCTCCACATCCTCCAGGCCGAAACTGTTGCCCATGCGGGTAACAGTTTCCTCAGCCCGGTAGGTTTCGCCGCCGTTTTCCATAATGATTCTCCCGACCAGCTGCAGTGCTTCCATGCAGGGAGATTCGGGAGCGCGTTCCGGAATGTGATTCATAGCAGATGCTCCAGTACAACAGGATAGGAGCATTATAGTCTTTCACGGGACAAGATTCAATGCGTATTACAGTTTCGCTTCCTCCAGCAGGTGCAGCTTCCTGCGCAGGAGCGTTCCCTGGGTCAGCAGGAGGAGGAGCAGGAACCCGCATCCGCCGACAAGGGCCCAGACAGCGGGAGGCGTTTTTGTCTCCTGCTTTTTCTCCGTGCCGTCCGCGGTGGACGCGGGGAGCACCGGCGGCGTCACATCCAGATGCAGCGGGAGGGAGAAGGAAAATTCGTTTCCGTCCTGGTCTGTGCATTCCACTGCCAGGCTGCCGTCAAAAGCACCTTCGAGGCCTTTCGCGGGGGAGAGGATCAGCTGGGCCTGTTTGGTTTCACCCGGCTGGATGGTACCTACCAGCACGCTCTGGCGCTCCGTTACGCCCGGCATGGTCACGGTGGCCAGGGTATTGACAACGTCCGCCTTTCCCATATTCATCAGCGGAAGCGTGACGGAGAGGGAGTCGCCGGCGGCGACGCTGGGAGCCATCTTCAGTCCGCCCTGCTCCAGGCGGATCTCCTGGCGGACCGGGACGGTGTAGCTGCCGGAGTATGAAGCGGCCTGGCCCAGGGCGGTCCAGGAGAGATCCAGCTTCAGCACATGCGGGGCGACGGTGGCTTTCTCCAGCACGGTGACGGGATAAGTGACGGTAATGGTTTCCCCGATGGGCAGGCTGCCCGCGGAAACGGCTTCCGCGTGAAGGGGGAGGATCTGGCCGGCACCGTCGCTGATTTTCAGCTCCAGGTCCTCGATATGGATCGCCGCGCAGGGGTTGGCCAGGGTGACCCAGATTTCGCCTTCCTCCCCGACGGAGAGATCCGCCTGGACGTCTTTTATTTCAATGCGTACTTTCTCCACGGCAGCAGTGGCGCCGCGGACCCGGACCGTATAGGGAATATCCTCGGTGAGCGTGTTGCCGGCGGCATCCTTGCCGGTCAGCCGGATGACGCAGGGATAATCCGCGTTCTTCGGGGAGGAGAAGATGGCAGGACTGAGGCGGACACCCCAGACGCCCTTTGCCTCCACGCGGGCGACGGAGGTGAAATCCCCGCCCCGGAAGAAGGAGGTGCAGCCGGCGGGCGGAATCAGCTCCGCCTTTACGGCTCCGACAGCGACATCGGAGCGGACAGGAAGGACCAGGTTCCAGCGGCTTCCGTCCATGGAGGGCGTATAGCCCTGCAGGAGGGAGCGGTCCATGCCGCGAAGGACACAGGTTTCATCCACGGTGAAAGCCGGCGCGCTTTCCCCGCGGGCGGCGCAGAAGGGTGCAAGAAACAGGGCGATCAGAAGGACCGCAAGCAGAATATTCTTTTTCATATGATTACAACTCCCTGATATTATCAACAATCGGCTGACGGGTGACCGCGGCAAGGCGGCTCCGGATCCCCGCGGTGCAGGCCAGGGCAATGCAGGCGGCCATGACAGCGAGGACCGGGATCAGCAGGAAAGGATGCTGCACAGTGAAGAGGCGCAGGCCGGAAACGGCGCAGACGCCGTAGAAGAGCACCGGAATGACCAGCCCCAGGCCCGCGCAGATCCAGACCGGGAGGCGGTAACAGCCTACCAGCGTTTTCAGATCCGCGCCGACGGCGCGGAGGGTCCCGATCATCCGGGTGTCGGAACGGATCCGGCGGGAAGCGTCGGAAACCTGCATGAAGACGGATACCGCGAAGAACAGCAGGATCAGGCCGGCAAAGAGCAGGATCTGGCGGATCTTCTTATTCTTATAATCCCGGGACAGTTTCAGCTGGTTATCCACGAACAGGTTATTCCGCAGCGCGAGCTGGGAAAGGCCTTCTTCCAGCACAGTCTCCTCTTCCGGGGAAGGATCGCCGGACAGATAGACGTTCTGGCATTCCGGATCCGGAAGCTTCAGGCCGAGGGCCTCCGCTCCCTTCTGCGTCAGGATGAGGGTAAAACCGGTCAGCAGGCTATCATTGAGCTGAACCGGACCGGAGAGGACGGCGCCGATGGAAACGTCCGCGCGGACGGGTTCCACAGACTGGAAATAGGCGTTCCAGTCCATATCAAAGGCGGTAAACATGCCTTCCCAGTTGTAAGCGGATACCAGCTCCAGCAGGTTCAGGCTTTTTCCGGCGGTGAAGACGTCATTCCGGATGACTTTGCTCCATTCAGAGTCCCGGATGTCACTGGGATAAAGCCATTTGTTGATTTCGGAGCCCTGGTTTTCAAAATGGCGGATACAGACAGTGGGCGCGAATACCAGGACCTGTTCCCCACGGTCCATGGCGGCTGCATCAATGCTGCCGTCCGAGACATATTTCCGGAGGGTTTCAACATCCATATCCGTGACACATACGCTGACGGGGACAACGGAATCCGTGATTCCCAGCCGTGCGCGGATCAGGCTTGCCTGGGTCGCGGATTCCAGGTTCATGGCAGCCTGCCAGTCCGTGTCTTTCCGCGCCTGCGCATCGGCCAGGCCTTCCGCGTCATAGAAAAGCCAGTCTGACGTAAATCCCCGGGCCTGCTCCAGCAGATCCACCGAGTTGACGATCGTGAAACCTTCGCTGTCCGTATTTTCATAATGATACGGACGGAAATACCCGGGGACCTCCTCCATGAGCAGGTTTGCAGAGATGTAAGTGAAGGATTCCGTCCGACGGACACCGTCCATGTTCCGGATTCCCTGCAGATCCCCGCGGGAGGCTGTGTTTTCCGGAACGGTCTGGGTGAAAGCATCCGCGGAGGACAGGTATTGACCGTAAATCCTGAAGGCGGGGATGTTCTCCATGCTTTCCAGGTTCAGGCCCAGGGCCAGTTCCCCCAGCAGCAGCGCGCAGACCAGCGTCAGGGCGGTCATGCCGGCAGCCCCGAGGTGGCGCAGCGGATGAAGGGAAGCGCGGCGGCCGGCGATCCGGCGGGCGGGGGCAAAGGGGATCCGGCTGCGCAGGTTTCCGGCTTTCCGCAGCATGGCAGTATCCCGCAGGACGCCCATGGGCATCTGCCGGGAGGCACGGTACAGCGGCAGCCGGGAGGCCGCGAACACACACAGGACGGACAGTCCCAGGATCGGCAGGAGCAGCCAGGGATTCAGGGAAAACACTACCTGCTTCGGCTCGATGAGGGAAACGATCCAGGATGCCAGGATGCCCAGCAGCAGGCCTGCCGGCAATGCCGTGGCGGCCAGCACCCAGGCCTCGGCGCCATAGATCCTGCGGATCTGCCGCCGGGTGGCGCCGATGGCACGCAGCATACCGATATCCTGGGTTTTCCGTGACAACAGGCTTTCCATGGCGGCGGTGATACCGACACAGACGGAGAGCATCAGCGCGGCACCAAGGATAGCCCAGACGATGATCCGTTCCACGATCCTGCGGGCACGTTCCCAGCCGGAATCGTAGAAGGCGAGGGTACCTGTTTCCCGGCTGACACCCATGGCCATATCCATATTCAGGGGGCAGTTCCGGGTGACCTGGTTATAGGTAATCAGCGGCGCGTAGGTCAGCACACGGTGCACCAGGACGCTGCCGACGGCATAGGGCTTTTCCTCGGGGGAGACGAGCAGGGCGGGCAGGGAATAGCCTTCCTCCTCCATGCCGGGATTGAGGTTTTCGGACTGCTCATTCAGGATGCCGACAAGGGTGAAGGACCGCTGCTCACTGACCCCGTCGATGGGGTGCATCGTAAGCTCCAGGGTATTGCCGATTTCGGACTTGTCCAGGCCAAGGCGGATCAGCGCACTCAATTCCGCGGCGATCTCCCCGGCTTTCACCGGCAGGCGGCCTTCCTTCAGGGTGCGGTTCATCAGCTCGTCCGCAGTTTCATCATAGTATCCCGCGGCGATCAGGGTATCCTCCACGACGGAGGTGACAGTCACATGGCCGAGCTTCCGGAAGAAACCGCAGGAGCGGAGCTGGTCATCCGTCGGGCCGTCCCGGCCCAGAATGAACATATCCATCCAGCCGACTTTTTCCGCCATCTGCTCCTCATGGGCCCGGACGGTTCCCCAGGCGCACAGGCTGGTGGCCGTTGCCAGGAAGACCGCCAGCAGGATACCGAGGAAGAGGCTGACGTAAGCCTTTTTATTCATGGCCAGGTTCGCGCGGGCGACCTGGCGCAGGGTGAGGCGCTTCATCAGAACGCCTCCTTCCGGAAGCCGCTGTCCCCGGCCACTTTTCCGTCCTCCAGGCGGATGATCCGGTCCGCCTGCTCGGCGACGCCCAGGTCATGGGTGACGAGGATCATGGTGATGCCCAGTTCCATGCTGACCGTACGCATGAGGGTCAGGACCTCCCGGCCGGTTTTTCCGTCCAGGTTGCCGGTGGGCTCGTCCGCGAAGAGGATCGCCGGCTTGTTCGCCAGGGCCCGGGCGATGCAGACCCGCTGCTGCTGGCCGCCGCTCAGGGCGCCGGGCAGATGCTCCAGCCGGTCTCCGATACCCAGCATGTCGATCAGGCGCCGCAGCCAGGCTTCATCCGGCTTCCGGTTGTCCAGCATGACCGGCAGCAGGATGTTTTCCTGCGCGGTCAGCTCCCGCACCAGGTTGTAGGACTGGAAGACGAAGCCGAAGCGGCGGCGGCGCAGCACGGACAGTTGATTGTCGTTATAGCGGAAAAGATTGTTATCCTGGTAGATCACCTCGCCGGAGGTGGGCCGGTCCAGGCCGGACAGGAGATGCAGCAGGGTGGATTTACCGCTGCCGCTTTTTCCGGTGACAGCGGTAAAACTGCCCTGTTCAAAGGACAGGGTCATATCATCCACAGCGTGGACGGCAGCGCTGCCGCTGCGGTAAGTTTTGCAGAGATGATCACAACGTAAAATTTCCATGGTTCTTCCTACACTCCCATTCCGGGCTTCCGCCGTTCATCCGCACCGCGGGTGACCGGCTCCGCCCTTTTACAGCTGAAAGTGTAGCAGACGAACCTTTCTTTCACGTGACTTTTACCTTACGATTTCGTAAGGTTCAACTTTCTGTCCGCACCAGGTCCAGAAGCGGCAGCGAAATCGTGAATTTCAGCCCTTCGGACGTGTTTTCGGCGGTGATATTCCCATGATGGCGGAAAATGATTTCCTTTACAATCGCCAGGCCCAGGCCGGCCCCGTCCGCCGGCTGCCCCTCCGCCCGGTAGAAGCGGTCGAACAGGTGGGGGAGATCCTTCTCTGCAGCGCCGCCGCCGTTATCCTCCAACGTGACACAGCAGGTGCGGTCCGACTGCTCCAGGCGGACCAGGATCCGGCCGTTCTCCGGCGTATGCTCGCAGGCGTTCTTCATCAGGTTGCGGAAGGCTTCCGACATCCATTTTTCATCGCAGCGGATGGAAGCTTCTCCTTCCACGGTCAGCATCTTATCCGGCCAGAGGGGATGGAGCTGCTCCCAGGACTGCTCGATCAGCTTGCGGAGATCACAGTCACTGAAGGTAAAACCGTATCCGTCCGCACACAGCTTTTCCAGGCGGAGGAGGCTGCTGATCAGCGTTTCCATCCGTTCAATCTGGCTGAGCTGCTGGGAACAGTGGGCGCTTTCATCCATCTCACAGAAGAGGCGGAGGGAGGCCAGGGGCGTCTTCAGCTGATGGGAAATATCCGCTGTCAGGTCGCTGGTGCGGCGGGCCTCGCCGCGAAAACGCTCCTCCGCCATTTCAATACGGTTCTGCATTTCGGAGGCGGCGTTTTCCACCTGGGCGACGGTATCCTCCTTCAGGGAAAAGGGAATCTTTCCGCCGTGACCGGTCAGGTAATCTTCCATAGATTCGGAAAGGTCCTTCAGCCGCCGCATCTCGGAAAAGCGGCGGAGCAGCACCGCCAGCAGAATCAGCAGGAGGACGCCGCTGCAGATGTATCCGACCATTGATATCCCACTCCCCGTATGGTGCGGATATGATCCGCGCCGACTTTTTCCCGCAGGCGGCTGATATGCACCGTCAGCGTATTGTCATCAATAAACTTTCCGCCGCTGTCCCAGAGGATCTCCAGCAGCTGGTCTCGGGAGACAACGGAGGGATGATCCATCAGCAGGGTCAGGATCTTATACTCCGTGAGGGTCAGAGCCAGGGGTTCGCCGTCCTTCAGCACCTGCATGCGTTCCCGGTCTATGATGAAGCCGCCGCGCTGCATCGGCACCGGCGCCTGACGGCTGCGCAGCAGCACCCGGACGCGGCTGAGGAGCTCCTGCATCCGGAAAGGCTTGGTGACATAATCATTGCCGCCGGAATCCAGGCCCCGGACCACATCGAATTCCTCGCCCCGGGCGGTCAGGAACAGGATCGGGCGGGTTTCACCGGCTGCGCGCCATTCCCGGCACAGGCTGACGCCGTCCCCGTCCGGCAGGCCGACATCCATGACGACGATCTGCACCGCGTCCGTCAGTCCCTCCCGGGCTTCCCGGATGGAACCGGCGCGGATCACCTGGTATCCGTCCCGTGAAAAAAGTTCTGTCAGCCCGTCCCGCAGGACAGGATCATCCTCCACCAGCAGCAGTGTTGCCATCTTCATCCGTCTCCGATCCGTCTTTTATATCATTCTGCCTGACCGGTCCATATTATAACAGATTTTTCCGCCGATTCCCACAGGATGACTGCGGGAGGATTGATTGACGGGGAGGAAGCTTTCTTTTATAATATTCAAAAAGACAGCGAAAAAGGGGATACGAAGATGGATAAATGGGACAGCCGGTTTATGCAGATGGCGTTCACGATCGCCGGATGGTCCAGCTGCTTCCGGGCGGGGCGGAGCATCGGCTGCGTCATCGTGAAGGACAAGCGGATCATGACAACCGGGTACAACGGTGCGCCGGCGGGGATCAAAACCTGCCGGGAGAAGGGCGAGTGCCTGCGGGACAAGCTGGGCATCGCCAGCGGCACGAGGATGGAAACCTGCTACGCGGTGCACGCGGAGCAGAACGCCATCGTCCAGGCGGCCAAGCTGGGTATTTCCATCGACGGGGCAACACTGTACTGCACCCATCAGCCGTGTTCCATGTGCTGCAAGATGATCATCAACAGCGGCGTGAAACGGGTCGTTTACCAGGAAGGGTATCCGGATCCGTTTACGCTGGAACTGTTTGCTGAAGCCGGCGTACAGCTGGAGAAATACGAGGCCGTATGAGATACCATATAGACACGATTCCGGTATGGGACGCGCTGAAGCTGGACGGGGAATGCCTGCTGTGCGCGCTGGAGCGGAAGACAGAGCTGGGGGAGGCAGAACGCTACCTGGGCGCTTCCGTGATGGAACCGGATACCCGGGTGCAGGTGAACGACAAGGGTTTCTGCCGCCGCCACCACGCGATGCTGTTCGGGATGAGCAACCGGCTGGGGCACGCGCTGATGCTGGAAAGCCACCTGATTGAAACCCGGGCTAAAGCGGAGAAGATCTGGAAAAAGCTGGACGGCGCTGCCGGAACCCTCAAGGGCATCGGACTGACCGGCCGGCTGGGCGGAAAAGCCAAGGGATCCGAGGCGGCCGTGGAGGAATGCATCCGGGAGCTGGACAGGATTACGGACAGCTGCCTGATGTGCGAAACGATCGAGGAAAACATGCAGCGCTACCTGCACACCTTCCTGCACCTGTACCAGAACGACAGCGATTTCCGCAGCCGCTTCGGACAGGGGAAGGGACTGTGCCTGCCGCATACGGCACGGCTGCTGGAAGCCGCGAAGGAAGAGCTGGCGCCGAAGGAACTGGGAGAGCTGATCTCCGTGATCACCCGGCTGCAGAAGGAAAACATGGACCGGATGCAGGAAGACATCTCCTGGTTTATCAAAAAGTTTGACTACCGGTTCGAGAAGGAATCCTGGGGAAACAGCAAGGACGCTGTGGAACGCACCGTGAACCAGATGCGGGGCTGGTGCGTCGGGAAGGAACCGAATCCGGAGGACAAATAAGGTTTTTCAATCGAGTGAAGCGTGAACGGAAAGGGATGGTAATATGACCATTCGGGAAGTTATGAAAATTGTGGACGGGAAAGTGCTGGTCGGGGAAGACCGGCTGGACGATCCCGTGGAAACGGCCTGCGGATCGGACCTGATGAGCGATGTGCTGGCTTTTGTGAAGGAGAAGACGGTCCTGATTACCGGACTGATCAATCCTCATGTGGTGCGCACAAGCGAGATGCTGGATATTACCTGCATCGTGTTTTCCCGGGGAAAGATGCCCAGCGAGGAGATCCTCGAGATGGCGGAGGAAGTCGGAATCACCGTGATTTCCAGCCCGCTGACCACCTACACCGCCTGCGGCGAACTTTATGTGCACGGACTGCCCGGCACGAAGCCGAAGAAGCCCGCACCGGAAGGAGCGTAAACCATGGCAGTGATCCTGGAAAAGAATTTCCCGGTGGAAGCCGGCGCTTTCACGACAGCCGGGGAAGCGTCCACCACCATCAAGCGGACACTGAAGCAGCTGGGGATCAACGCGGAGGTGCTGCGGCACGTCTCCGTGGCCTGCTACGAAGTGGAACTGAACCTGGTGATCCACTCCCTGGGCGGAACACTGACGCTGCTGGTGGACCCGGAAAAGGTCACGCTGATTTCCAAGGACGTGGGGCCGGGGATTCCGGACATTGAGAAGGCCATGACGGAGGGATACTCCACCGCCAGCGCGGAGGCGCGGACGCTGGGCTTCGGCGCCGGCATGGGCCTGCCGAACATGAAGCGGAACGCCACGGATTTCGATATCCAGAGCGAGGTGGGCGTCGGAACGACAATCACCATGAGTTTTGCCCTGCAGTGAAGAGCAGGAAAAAATGACAGCGGGGTCGATTGAACATGAGTGACAAACGGTTTCATTCGGTGCGCCTGGAAGGCGAGAAGTGCAGGGGATGCACAAACTGCCTGAAGCGCTGCCCGACGGAAGCGATCCGGGTGCGGGGCGGACGGGCCCACATCATTGACGAGCGCTGCATCGACTGCGGCGAGTGCATCCGGGTATGCTCCTACCACGCGAAGGTGGCGGTAACGGATCCGCTGAGCGCTATCTCCGGCTTCAAATACAAGATCGCACTGCCGGCGCCGAGCCTGTACGGCCAGTTCAGCAACCTGAAGAGCATTTCCCAGGTGCTGGGCGGGCTGAAGCGAATGGGTTTCGACGACGTATATGAAGTGGCCCGGGGCGCGGACGTGGTCAGCAAGGCCATCCGGGAGCGGCTGAAGGACCCGAAGCTTCCAAGGCCAGTGATTTCATCCGCGTGCCCCGCGATCGTGCGGCTGATCCAGGTGCGTTTCCCGGACCTGATCGACCATATCGTGGACGTGCGCCAGCCGATGGAAGTGGCGGCGATGATCGCCCGGAAGGAATTCGCCCGGAAGCACGGAGTGGATCCGGACGAGATCGGCTGCTTCTTCATCACACCGTGCCCGGCGAAGGTGACCGCGATCCGGAACCCGATCGGGCACACAAAGAGCGCGGTGAACGGCGCGATATCCGTGCTGGAGATCTACGGGCTGCTGTCCAGCCAGCTGAAGAATACACCTGTCGACCTGACGCTGGAGGAGGCGTCTGACCTGGGCGTCGGCTGGGCGCGGAGCGGCGGCGAGAGCTTTGCCGTGAGTCCGGAGGAATCCATGGCGGTGGACGGGATCGAAAACTGCATCCGGGTGCTGGAGGAAATCGAGGACAACCGCCTGAAGGGCCTGGAGTTCTTCGAGGGGGCTGCCTGCACGGGCGGATGCGTCGGCGGGCCGCTGAACTTTGAAAACAACTATGTGGCACGTTCGGAAATCCGGAAGCTTTCCACGCGGGAAGAGAACCCGGACCTGAACGTGGACAGCGGCATGATGACGAAATACGACCTGTACATGAGCGGACGGATCCTGCCGAACTCCGCCATGAAGCTGGATGACGACCTGATGGAAGCCATGCGGAAGATGGAACGGATCGAGAAGCTGTACAATGAGCTGCCAGGGTTCGACTGCGGCAGCTGCGGCAGCCCGACCTGCCGGACTTTTGCGGAGGACGTGGTACAGGGCGACGCGACGAAGATGGACTGCATCCACATGATGAAGGACCAGCTGCGGGTTATGGCGGAGCAGATGGTCAATCTTGCGAAAACGACCCGCGAGTAACGCGGCCGGAAAACAGAGGGGGAAACGGACATGACGGTTCAGGAAATGATCGGACTGATTGACGCGAAGGACATGACGCCGGAAACGGACAAGAACGCGGAGGTTACCTGCGGATATACCTGCGACCTGCTGAGCTGGGTTATGGCCCACGGCGCGGCGGGCATGGCCTGGGTAACGGTGCAGACGCATATGAACGTGATCGCGGTGGCCAGCCTGATGGAGATGGCCGCGGTGATCATTCCCGAAGGAATTGAGATGGAGGCCCCTTCGCTGGAGAAGGCGAAGGAGGAAGGTATCTCTGTACTGGAAAGCCCGCTGACGGCGTATGAAATCTGCGCGCGGCTGGCAGCGAAGGGCCTGGCGGCCAAGTAATCGACCGGTGAAACGGAAAAAGGGGGAGGAATGGGTATGTTTGTGGACCTGCATATGCATTCCTGCCTGAGTCCCTGCTCAGATGACGACATGACGCCCGCGAACATCTGCGGCATGGCACATATCAAAGGCCTGCAGGCGATCGCCGTGACAGACCACAATACAGCCCGGAACCTGCCGTACGTGAAAGAAGCGGCGGATTACTACGGGCTGATCCTGCTGCCCGGAATGGAGATCACCACGAAGGAGGAAGTGCACCTGCTGGGGTATTTCCGGGACGTGGAGACGGCAGTGGAGGTGGGGGAGATCTTCACGGAGCACCTGCCGAAGATGAAGAACCGGCCGGACTTTTTCGGGAACCAGTACGTGATGAACACGGATGACGAGATCGTGGCCGTCGAAGACCGGCTGCTGATCGGATCCACGGACCTGGACCTGGGGGAATGCACAAAGATCATCCGGGAGCACGGGGGCGCGGCGGTACCGGCCCACATCAACCGGGGACACGGACTGCTGACGAACCTGGGCCTTTTTCCGGAGGATCCGGAATTCCGTGTATGCGAGGTCCGGAAGGAACTGCCGGTGAACGACAAACTGGTGGGAGACCGGCTGCGGCTGCAGTCCTCGGACGCGCATCACCTGGGGGATATCCTGGAGGCGGTTTTCGACCTGGAAGTGGAACGGTTCTCCCTGGGAGGACTGTTTGATAAAATCAGCGGTCTTTAAACGAAGGCTGCTGCGGAAAAGCGCTGCATGAAAAGGACTTTGGTTAGCAGTACCTAACCAAAGTTCATTGTTTCTTAAAGGAAAAACACTTTTCATACCGCAGAAAGTATGGTATTCTTATTAATCGTGGAAAAGGACTTTTGCGTTGCCGCGCAAAAGGTTCAAAATATACAAGGAGGTCATGGACGGTATGCCTGACAACAAGGAAAAGTACGCAAAGTTGCAGGAGGTCATTGAAAAGCGCAAAGGCGAACGCGGCGCTGTGATGCCCTGCCTGCAGGAAGCCATGAACATCTTCGGCTACGTGCCGCAGGACGTTCAGGAGATGATCGCTGACGGACTGGGAGTCACCCTGTCCGAAGTATACGGCGTCTCCACCTTCTACTCCCAGTTCTCCCTGAAGCCCAAGGGAGAGCACGTAATCGGTGTGTGCCTGGGCACCGCCTGCTACGTGAAAGGCAGCCAGAAGAT
>Ga0310690_10008459_pt1 | contig 13048 bp, 22 predicted proteins | sample AusTroGonzalo_MG_2_FD_207661 | JGI IMG/M metagenome (GOLD analysis project Ga0310690, IMG submission 207661) | Bovine rumen microbial communities from tropical cattle in Woodstock, Queensland, Australia - Gonzalo_04 (v2) (version 2) | ecosystem: Host-associated > Mammals > Digestive system >... | reverse complement strand
TTCGTCGAGTCAAGGATGTACCACCTGATCCTGTGACGATAGGTAACTAAACCTACGAGACCGTAAAGATTGGGAACCAAATTTGGATTACTCAAAACTTGGATTATTATGATAGCAATATATTAGTTGGCGGATATAGTAGCTCATCAGAAAGACGAGCATACTATTATAATAATGACCAATCCACATATGGATGGGACGGGTTAAAACAAGGACTTCTATACAATGTAAATTCATTAAATTACTTAGCAGCTAATGAAAGTACTATATTTCCAGATGGCTGGCGAATACCGAGTAATAACGATGTATCGAAACTTATCAATGCTGCCGGTGGTTCAACCAATGCCGGGTATAATTTAAGTAAAGGCTCACTAGAATGGGCTCCCAGATGGACTGGAACAAATAAATTCAATTTTAGCTTGTGTCCATCTGGTTCAAGGTACGGTTCCGATGGAAACTTCCATGACCTTGGTGATACTGGTCAATTTTGGAGTAAAGGTGCGTATCAGAATTATAGAAATGCTACTTCTAATGATCTTTATGTTACTGGGCCACAAGTTAATTATTCGGCATCAGTACCAATCCGTCTCTGTAAAGATGCATGATTAAAAAAAAAATCCTCTAAGAATTATCTTAGAGGATTACTATTATTCCGCAGCCGTTGTCGATACGGCTTTGTCTTCTCCAAACATACAGAGACCTTCGGTATAGATATTACCTGTCCAAACAGAATCTCCATCATCGTGTTCTACACGAATCTCTCGGATTTCCTTATCCGGATTACGGAACATCTTCAGCAAGTCGTCAGAGGAATGAATCTCAACCGGATCATCGTGTTTGATATGATTCCCTATGACGACCGTAGCCTTTACCTTTTTCCAGTCATAGCTACCCATGTGACACATGAAGTCAGTCATCAATCTATCAGCAGCCAGCTCATAAGAAGGTTTCAAGTTCACCCTGTGAGGCATAGCATGAATTCCTTCCTTGAGTCTGTCATGAATGATATCGACAACGTAGACTTTGATTTCTTTAGTAATAGTAGCCATAGGTATCCTCGTCTTCGCCGCCGTTAAAGATATTGAGTAATACTCTTTCACCCTTAGAAGGACTATTCAAAATATCCTTAACAGACAGAATCATGAACACAGCGGTTCCAACCTCTTTGGGTCCATTATCCGTATCATAACAGTGAGTCACCGTTTCCTTAGAAGTCTTCAGATCCTTAATCTCATTGAAGATAACATCTTTGACATTGTTACCTGCAAGATAATAAGTATCTTCAAAGTCTTGAGCAGCAACGGTTTCCGGGTTTACGAATTCTCCAGTGAGACCTTCATTAGGATCATCACTGCAGAGTACCAGAATATCGCCATTATCAGTATGATCGATATAGACTTTCATCTTCATTTCTGGCTTAAGCTTGATAAAGATAGCGATTTCGTCATCTTCATTAAGGCCAATCAGTTTCTCCTTCAGGTTACCCAAGTAGAGATTAGAATTGGCATCAATGGTTTCCATATCAAGATCTTCAGAAACATCAGAGAAGTCTTCTTCATCATCTTCTTCGGAGCCTTTCTTAGCTTCAACAGCTTTTTTCGGATATGCCAAGCCGAATTCACCGTCCTTTTCAAACTTAGGAACAGGAAGATCAGCTTCTGTATATCTTAACTCCAACTTACGCTTTTCTATTTCGTTAACATAACGATATACATTTTCGCCTTCAGTGTAATGGTCTGTATCTGCTCCACATCCACTTGGGCTCCAGCTACTTCCGTCAAGAGGTCTAGCTCGAAGTTCATTCCAGTACTTAAGTTCATCACAAATCCAGTCAGGATTGCGTTCGACACCCTTAAATACATATTCTTCGAGACCGAAGTAGTTATATCTTTCAGGATTAATACCGAAGACAGTATGTATTCCCTTTGGAAGAGTAAACGAGAATTTAATTCCCATGTGTAATCCTTTGAATAAGGTTGTAAAGTGATTGCCGGATTCTTCCGGCAGAAGTTAAAGGAATGACTTCGCATCCCTTCATTATAAGCTTTTTAAGCTGGTTTCCTTCAGCAGACTTCCGATGAGTTGGATTAAGATATTTCCATTTATGCGGAAGGATCCTAGCTTTGTTTTCAAGTAGATCATCTAGACTAAATCCCTCTAGCTCTACGACAGCACCTTTGTGGTATCCGAATCGATTAAAGCCAACTGCGGCTTCGCTAATGATCGTCCACGCAATATCTAAGGTTTCTACAACGTAGAGAACTATCTTAAATGTTGGATCTACTTTTCGTCTAAGAACAAATCTTCTGTCTTTGTTGTCTTTCTTGTATGATGCTTCAATTTGGAAGTCGAATTGGTCACGAAGATATCTTGTGATCCTCTTAACGTCTTCACTTAGAACGAACACATCATAGTCATTGAATTCCCAATTACGGTCATCTCTCCAGAGATGCTTTGAAGCTACAAGTCTAGATCTTGCGGCTCCACCATAGAGAATACAAGCTTTGTCTGTACAGAAGAAATCTGCGAGTCTCTCGAAGTCTATAGTCATATCAAGACCATCGAGAACTTCCTTGTCATTGAAGACAGGCATTGGACTGATGAGATAGAGATTCTTTTCCAAACATACAGACTTCGGCAACCATCTGGTTATAAAAGCCCCTAGATGTTTGTTCATAAATGCCATAACATCATGAATCTCTTCCTTGGGAAATGAGAAAGCACTTCTTAGGTTTTCCCTGATTGTCAGCATGAAAGCCTTATGGTAACCCAATCGTTCAAGCTGTCTGTCAAACTGAAGTACATATTTGATTGCCCAATCAGCACTGAAGACTGCACCCGGCACGAGTGTAAACTCGTCAACGTAGTGTGCTATCCTTTTGAATACAGCTACATTACCGAGAGCTTCTTTCATCGACTTTTGGTCGATAGAAATGCTTACACTAAGATGTTTTAATTCCTTCTCAGTTAGCAATTCTGTCAGGAGGTAAACCTGATCGATCTCTCTAGTGATGATACGCACCTTGAATCCCTTAGCAATAATGCCTTTGATAAGATACATAGTATGCTTAGGAACTTCTAAGAAGGGTTCTTCGCTAAAGAGAGGGTCGCCACCTCCGCTGATAGTAATAGTCTTGATGTGTTCTCTAACATCAGGACTAAGCCCGTCAAGGGTCTTTGTAAGGAGATCCATAGAAGGCTTAGACTCAAGAATGAGCTTTTTATTCTCCAACCGTTGCCAGTTGCAGTAATGGCATCTTCTTGAGCATCCAAATTTCCCATCACTCCTTGGGTAATGAGTTATAAATGAGATATTCATTTGTGAGCCCTAAATTGTCTTAAACCATCATGTTCCACTTCGTTAAATGATTTTATTTCTACCATGTCCATAGTGTATTTACCCTGATCCAGATAAGTCTTAACAGTTCCAATTTCTGCATATACTTTACAGCTAGCTAAGCCTTTAGTCTCAGCAGTCCTGTCAGTTTTATACGCATTCTTGATCTGAATGAAGCATTCTTTCGGGATATATACATAGTAAATACCCTTCTCAACGCCCGCATCCAGAACTGTTCGAACAGCCTCCAGATCAAAGTCACCATCAATAGTGCCTTGGGATTTTCTATTATCAATATCGTTCACATACTGAATAGTGTATGTGTTCGCAGTCTTGCTAATATTCATTTTCCCTATTAAGGCCATCTCATAGGTATTATCCGTTGTGCAACTATGGTAAAGACCCACAATAATGCCACAAGCGATAAAGCCTACAACACAGCCAAGCCCTGCTTCGCCACCGTCTGATGCCATATGTCTCCTTATAATTGGTGATTTTTCAATGTCTTCTTCAGATACTTCAATCATGCTAGTCTCGATAAATTACTGTTGGCATTCTGGCCATTTCGTAATTCTCGTATCTGCGTATCTTCAGCATCTCAATAGAGAACTTCTCTCTATTATATGTAGCCTTGGCTACGCTAGCTTCTCCAAGAACATCGCACTCTATCAGTTGTGTAGGACGACTATACTTCTTACGAAGGTCACCCTGAACTTCAAGTCTGTACACAGCCTTGAGTCGATCTGCACAGAGTTCTTCAAGCTTGATGAGCTTGTGTTCTTTTGGAACAGCCGCTTCAATCACCGTCCGGATCATAGTTAAATCTATAGTACCTTCAGCTCTGATTGAAGATTTTGCTCCAGTGAGATCGTGGATATACTCCACGTAGAAGTCACCATTAGTCTGCCAGACCTCAACGTGTCCGACTTTAGCCATCTTAGCGATACCGTCAGGAGATACGCCACAAGCGAAAAAGAGAATACTGCAAAGCAGTATTCCCATAATTTTTAGATTGTTCATTCGTTACCTAGAATTTTATAATGTTATTACCTTCGCCAACGAAAATATCCTGCTTATAAGACCTGAGAGCTTCTTGGGCTTCTCTAGCTTCTTGTACAAAGAGCTTGTAAAGTTCTACCCTTTCATCCTTGGTCGGGTTAGTCGCCTCAAGGGAGAAATTCGTTTCCTTTCCACCAGCTTTCTGACTGTAACTAAGGACAATTTTCTTTTCCTCAGATTTGATCTTTACTTCGGAATCCTTAGCTTTTGAGGTCTGATTAATTCCTACAGGAACGTCATACATGCTTCCAAGTCCGTAATAGTAATTAGCCGGAAGAGGATTAGCAGGAGTATAACGAACAATAGGATCAACCTTAACAGGCTCTTTTACATATACCGTATCTACCTTGATCTTCGGAGCCGGGGTCATCGGCATCGGAGCTGTAGTAAATTGATATATGGGAGTCTGCTGAATCTTAGCAGGAGCTTCTTTGGCTACAGCAGGTTGCTGTCTGTTCTTTACATTAGCATCATGAATGATAGCAAAGAATGCAAAGATACCGATAACAGAGATAATTGCTATAACGATCTTTACTGTTTTTTCCATAATGATAAAAATAAAGACTGCCGTGTATTACTACACGACAGCCCTCAGTTTAGGGTTACTTCTTTTCGCCAAGCTTCAGGTTGTTTTCAGATTTATACTTTTCCCAGCGAGAGGAATCGTTACCCTGAGTGAGCTCTGCGGCTTCTTCCATCGGAGACTTGAAGAGTGCGTCAACTTCTGCAGTTGCTTCAGTCTTCCATTCTTCTGACTGGATGAACTTTTCGATGTCCTTTACATACTTGTCAATGCCAACAACGGTGACGTTGCCGAACATCTGAGTCTTTTCTTGTGCTTCATGCACATATGCAAGGGATTCGATGCGAGCCTTGGTAGTTTCGATCTTGCTGTCAAGCGTGGTGCAGTACTTATCCACATCATTCTGACGCTTCGTAATGTCAGCGAAAGACTTGGTGTAAATCTTTTCTGCACCCTGAAGACCTTCAAGGTGAGTGAAGAGACGCTTTGCCAAGTCTTCGTTACCAACGAGCATGGCATTGTTGATCTGTTCCTTGCAAGCCTTGATTTCTTCCTGATTGACAGTATACTGAGACTTGATCTGCTTGTAGGCTTCGTGAACCCTGATAGCATCTTGTCTTACATTTTCCTTGGCTGTTTCAAGGTCTTTCTTTGCGAGATTAAGTTTTTCTTCAAGGCTCGTGAAGTTGTCAAGAGCATTGTTGATGTGAAGGACTTTGGCTTTGATGAATCTGATGAGACCCATTTTGTTTACTCCTTTGGCTGCTCAAGATAGCAGCTGATGTTTTCTAGTGAAAGGTACCTTGAGATCAAGGTTTTGGTTTTGCGGTTGACTCTAATCTTGAGATAGGTATCGTCTTTCCCATCATATGCGTCTTCAAAGAGACTAGCAAGCTGAACAGGATCTCCGTATACTACCCCAACATTGCGAGGTTCTGTGATAAAGTACTTGTAATACGCAGTTCTTGGGTTGATGTCTATATACCTAGAGAAGTAGGTTACATTCTCGTCTTCGCTGTACTTATATCTGATCTTTATAACATGCGTATTGTACGCAAAGTAGTAAGCATAAACATACTTACCATAAAGATAGACTAACATACGGACGAGGAAGAATGGAACTATGAAGGTATACAACAATTTTGCCCATTCAAAGAGAGCTGAAATAAATGATCCGTTAGCTCTGCAGCCTGCAATAATCAGGGTGAGAACACAGCTAGCAACCATTACAGCTACAGTCAACAAATCGACAGTATCGAAATTAGCTTCTACATCCCGTCGCTTTGTATCGTCTAATGAGGCAAAATGCTCTTTCATTTTATAGCGTCTGCAAAGATCTCGCAGATATTGCCATACAAACAAAAGAGCTATGTCAAGAATTGCAATTTCTACAAAAGTTAACATAGCTTTCCTAAAATTTATGGGTGTATTGCTACACCCAGTTGTTTACTTCTTACGGTTCATTACGCCACCGCCGAGACCACCTTTGAAACGAAGGCCACAAGCATGGAAAGTGTTCTTGAACAACTTTTCGTTCTTGTCCTTGTTCGCATCAATGGCTTCGATGTCACGAATGGACTGCTTGATGATACGAGGTTGCCTACGCATCCACTTGAGAGCCTTTTCAAGGATCTCGTCAGTGTTTCCGTTCTTGTAAATCTTGAAGGTATTTTCAAGAGTGAACTTCATATCATCAGTAACCTTGTTACGCATTTGCAGCAAGGTCGTAGAAGTCTTCTTTTCTTCGCCAGTTTCCGCATCATAGTAATGAGAAAGCTCGAAACCAATTTCAAAATCCTTGTAGAATTCCTTATCAGCCATTTCGAGCGTACAAGCATCCTTAATCTTCTGAAGGTCAACTTCAGGTTGTTTAAACCTTGCACGCTTCTTTTCCCTTTCTTCAGCGTTGACCTTATCAACGAGCTTAGCCCAGCCTTCATCACCAAGCTTTTTCTTCTTAGCTTTGACAAAGCCGGACTCGTAGCCAGATTTCTTTTTCTTCATGTTGTTTTTCCTTTGTTAGGTTAGTGAGAAAGTTTCTCTATATTTTATATAAAGTTCAAAGACTATCAATATTACCAGCTATCATCATCGTCATCATCATCATCATCATCATCTTCAGCATAGCCTGGTCTTATATCCTCTAGCAATTTCTCCATTTTATCAGGATTGCTTATCTTCTGCTTGATAGCATTATAACAGGCCTTGAAGAATGTAGTTGCTTCCAGATTATCATGGAAGGATTCTTCTCTTACTTCAACCATAACATCAAGAGTATCAGTTCTTACAAGGAATATCATTCCTATGATGTTCTTATTTTTATCACCAATGAATCTTACTCTAGATGCATAATAGTGTCTACCGCCCAAATAAACGTGATTATAACCTCTTAGCTCATCAAGATCATCGTCAGTAGAGAAATTGACCGTTCTGCAGTCATCTCTAATGAATTCGGCAAATGATTCTGTAGTCAACCCATCCCTAAAGAATTTCTCAGTGAAGGGATTATCTCCCATATCACAGTTATTGTCTCCAAGGAAGTTGAGATATTCAGCTACAGTCATTTCGTTAGATTCAAGTCTTTCTTCATTATCTTCATCGGCACTATCATTCCAGTCTTCAAGACTTTCTCTTGTTATTGTAAGCTTCACCTTATCAAAATCTACAGCTACCGATAATGCCCTCTTTATCTCCTTAATCTCATTCTCTAAGGTTTCAAGCCGCAGAAGCAGTCTATTGCGTTCTGCGGTATTTCTAGGTCTTTCAACCATGTCTACCTCTGTTTCTTACACCATTCGGTATACATCTCAAAGATAGGCTGGAAATCCTCAAGAAACTTAAGAGTCTCTGACTCTAGTCCTTCAGAACACCAAGCCGATCCACAGGGATGTACAAAGATACCGCAACCGTGTAATTGTTTGATTAAGAAGGCGATTCTGACTTCGCCATCATCACTGTTCAGCTTCTTGTAAAGCCGTTTAGTGAAGAATTCGTGTCTAGCAAACCCAGCTTCAAGTTGAAACAGACGTTCCATGATCTTTTCATCCATCTTGTGGAGACCATGTTCTATCTTAGCTTTGCGTACAGCTGCCAGATATTCTTCAGGAGAATTGAATTCCTCTGCCATTTTCTACCTTTTCTGCCTTTTCCATCATTTGTTTAAGGTAATTGGGATTGTCAAAGTTCTCAAGCAACGACAGGAACTTAGAAAATACCGCACTGTCCTTGATATGCTTATCGTGAATATCAAGGACAAACGGGTAGTCACTAAACTTCTCTTCCGTTGCCTTTCTAATTTCGATATGAATAACTTCAAGACCCATATCAGACATATCATCATCAGACTTCCTAAGATTGATTACAGCATCTTTCTTAGTATACTGAAATTTGATATGGTTTTCAGTGTCTTCCAAGAGTCTACAAGCTTTATTAGCCTTTACAAGTCTCTTGACATTCGCTTTGAGTGGTTCGAAGAACTTCATTTCTTATCCTTATGTATTGTTGTTGTAGGTCAATTAGATAAAATTTCAGAGTCATTTCTGAAATTTCTTTTATCTTCCATCTTCTATATTCATATAGAGCATATGGAACTTTATTATCATCTTCATTTGCTGCAAGAACAGGAGAATCCGGAAGAGTCATTCCGTACTTAGTCCCATCTGTGTCTTTCTTGCTAATGAATCTAAACGGCAGATATATCCATACCCAATTACCTTGGCTTCCAGTTCCGGTGTGGAATAAAGAATAATCCGGATAATCCTTATGAGCCCAGTGTACCTCGGTCTTATTCCATGTTGAATGCCTTGCTACAAGGTTTGGAAAATTCTCTGCCACAAATTTTTCGATTTCCTTAATAGTCATAAATTACCTCATAAAATAATATGAAAAAGAAAAGACCCCTAGGGGTCTTTGATTATATGACAGGTACTTCAAGCTTATTAGCAATCTTCTCCAGAGTCTCTTCGATGCTAGTAGATTTGAGTGCTAACAGGTAGACATCCCTTTCGATGTTCTGCAGTTTAGGCTTTATGAAGTCACAGTAGAACTTACCAGATAGGCTGAAGTAGTATTTGATAAGTCTGTTATAGACATTCAACCACTTCTCATGTTTAGCAGTCAGCCCAGCGATTATTTTATCCGCTTCTTCATATTCTTGAGGCTTACCAGTAGTACCAAGATTCTGTTTCTTCATACGCCAAATTTCAGTATAAGTAGAGTAATACTTAACAAGTGCATTTGCTTTACCAACTCTCTGCTTGACAATTTGGATATGGCAATCTGCAAGTTCGCTGGCATACATTTGGCATAATCCAGATTCCATACTCTGCATACGGAACCGCATTTGGTCATACCTATGTCTCATCTGAGCAACCAACTCGTCAACTTTTTCCTTTGAATAAACGAGTCCGGCATCATCACCGAAATCGTTAATCGCATGGAAAGCTTTGATTTCCTTTGGCATACTCGTATTTGTTTCGTTATTGTTTGTCGATTCCGTCATAATAGAACTTCTTAGAGTAATTCAAACATTTATTCTTGACTACTTCCCACTTACGTACCTGTTCAGTGATAGTCATAAGGATCATAGACAAGATACCAGAATCAGACTCTCCGAACATTTCTGCATAGTTCCTGAACTTGCGTTCAATTCCTGCAGCAGTCTGTGCTCTCTGTCTCCACCGCTGCCAAAGATGTTTCTTCATCAGCTGTTGAGTTTCAGAGAGAACATAGACAGCGTTCTCGTAATCATTGTTAAGCTTTTCAATGTGCTTATCTCTATCAGAGATAGCCTTGACAAGCTCTTCCACGTCATCGTAAGGTTCAAGTGATTCCAAGCTCCTGTATTGCATTGAAATCTTCCTCTCCGGGGTTGAATTTTTTGATGTTATCTTCGACTAATTTAGCAAATTCGCCCATATAGTCATTGAAGCTAGGTGAGTAACCTCTCTGCCTATTTTCAGACGCTTGATCGTTCCAATGTTGTAGCTTATCGTACAGAAAGATACTGTCATCCAAGAGCATTTCATCAATCTTGAGAACTGCATCATGGACATTTCCACTGTAGATGAAGTTAATACCAGAACGCCAGTAGGCTTCAGCGAGATTAATAACGGCTTTTCTACAGTCGTCTTTTTCAAGCTTTGGAAGTCTTCTGAAGTCATCCGGTCGAATTTGCTTTATAATCTCAGTGATGTTCCTGATAGTAACCCAGCTCCTCTCAGGATCGTACTTAAACGAAGATGGAGCTGGATCATTACAGTGAACGGGGATGGTATTCTGGAAGCCCTCATACATAAATGTATTAGTCTCTTCCAACAAATAGGTCATAAACTCAATATCAATATCTCTAATTAGACCTTTTGACTCGTTAATACGTTTCAACCACTTTTCTTTATTTCTAGCCATCTGCCCGATAGCTATTCTGAGTCTTATCTCTTTGTTAATCCTTACAAAGAAGACTCTGTAATCACTTAGTCCTGAAACAGCTTCGTTATTCAATTCTATAGCATACTTCTGCTTTTCTTTATCCTTAAACCAGAGATTGATAATCCTTTCTGCACTTTTGATAGAATGGATATAATCAAGGTATTCAAGATGAGATACGGCTTTATTATACTCTTCGTTATTTGGATCGTTGGGCCGTTTCCACAGGACTATTGACTGTTTGTTTCTGAATCCAGTCAGTTCAATCATCAGTGTCTCGCCATTCACAAAAGAATCCTACTGTTAGGCCAATCATCATGGCCTGAGCCATAGATGGTTCAAAATCAATCAAATGGAAGATCTTGAATATGGTCAGGTCTATGATCAGCATCGCTGCATATTTGTACATTCACAAGCTCCTCTCTACTTTCCTCGTAAGGAATCGTAGACTGAGTCAAGCTTTGTTTTGTACGTTTCAGTGTCACCAACATTAGTTATCGCCTTTATTTTGTGTTTGTTGAGGATCTTTTCTGCATTCACCTCAGCCTTCATACTGTCTTCCTTGAACTGGGTTATTTGGGAACGACAGTAGTAGGACTTTTCCTGATCGCATTTATAGACAGTTGGGCTAGCTGCCTTTATTTGGTCAAGCTCTATGTATGTCATATCGTCATAAGACGGAGTAGAAATCACAAAAGCTACTGTGACGATAATCGTAATGACAGCCAGTACGCCAAACAGTACTCCTGTCTTTTCAGTGCGTTTCTCGTTTATGAGCGCAGCTGAAATTATTATGAAAAGAATTATCGCAGCAACGAGTGCAGTAAGTATGTTTTCGAAGTCACCTACTCCGATAAGAATCCAATTCATTCTTTAATTCCTTTGCTTTGTCAAGCCATTCGTTATGAAAGTTTTCCCACCATTTGGCATTGTCAAAATCAGATGGCGACATGCCCGGAGCACTGTCATACTCAATCTGAGTCTTAAGCATAGCAATACCAGCTCTGGCAAGGTATAACTGATATCTTGTAACCATGAGTTCTTCACAGACATCATAGATAGTAGCTATGCCCGGTATATGAGGATATATCGAGTTAGCCCTAATGATATCCATGAGTTTATTAATGATAGCATCTACCTTGTCTTGAGGATAAAGCGTATCAGGAACTTCGTCCTTACGCTTATTGAACTCAAAGTTTTCAAAGTAGACAGGAAGCTTCTTGATTTCTTCCTCTATATCTGTAACAGATTTAGCCATTTGTTAAATCTCCAAAACTTGAAAAGTTGTTTGAATTCATACTAGCAATTTCCCTATGAATTCTTGCAGCAGCTCTTTCGATTGCTCCATAGCTTGTAGTAGATGTTGATATCTGTACACGCTGTTCATCGAATTCTCCTGTCAGAATCATACGAGTCATTTCTTCTAGCTCCTGAACCCTGAGTTCCATTTGCCTTGCTTCTTCAAAGAACTGTCTTTCATCTTCAGCAGAATCGTATCCCTTGACAGAGAAGACAACGGCTTCAGGATTACTCAGCTTCATAGAAGCCATATCTCTCATATGCCGGATAGCACCAAGAACACCTCTGCCAGAGTATCCGTCATCATCAATACCCAACAGATTGCTAATACGCATTATTATGTTATAGCTATTGTTAAGTCTTTCTCTAGCCTCGTTAATCTCAGCGATATTTACCATGTTGAGAGTACGTTTCAGATATTCAGTAACCAGACTAAAGTCCGGCATGGACATTTCGATAGCTGCAGAGGATGCTGAAAAGAAGTTATTGAATTCGCAAATACGATTTCTTATAAGATCGTCTACTGCCTTATAGAAATCTTCAGTTATGAAACCTAGTTGACTATCAACGAAGAATTCCTTGTTGGTATCCTTTGTGAGTACCAAGTCAGTAACCTTCATCTTCAGTACATTTTCCATATCTTCTACAAATTCATTAGGAACCACATCACTAATGTATAGACTAGTTCCGGCTTTATAGATTTCATAGCCGTGTTCGTCTTGTTCTCCTGTATTCCCATCTTCATCTGGAAACAGATGGAGTGATGCACACAACGCATCAGCAACTCTTTGTATAACCGTATCAATTAAAACTGGCATGTTTTACCTCATTAAGATTAATAGTCTCATAATAATATAAAAAAGAAAGGCTACTAAGTAGCCTTATAAATTTAGAACGGTAAGGTATGCTCATAACAATTCTTTTCGATCTTGTTAAGAGTCCTTACTTCTTCATCAAAGACATTGCCGTCAATATCTACCCTGAGTCTCATACGATCTGGCTCCTTATTCTTCAGATCGATAGTACGCATCAGCACAACATGGGCATAAGCCATAAGGAACATCCAGTCCTTACTTTCTTGATCGGTAAGATCCTTATATCCACAGTAGGCTTCATCCGTGTTCAGGTTGATGATAGCTTGGTCTTCGCAAGAATTCTTATCCCAGGGTGTGTAGTCACTTGCAGTAGTAAATCCACAATTTCTTCTACAGATACTAGTGTTATAGTCAATCTTTGCGATTTCTGCTTTTACGGTTTCTTGTGCCTTGTTCATTTTGTTTCTTTCTCCTTTCAAGTTCTTCTTTCTTGAATCTTTTACGTTCTTTGAAAAGTTTGTCAATGAGGGCTGCTTGTTCTTTTTCTTTCTTGATTGAATCTTTGATTCTTTCATTCACAAGAGGATTTTC
>Ga0310690_10008457_pt1 | contig 13051 bp, 11 predicted proteins | sample AusTroGonzalo_MG_2_FD_207661 | JGI IMG/M metagenome (GOLD analysis project Ga0310690, IMG submission 207661) | Bovine rumen microbial communities from tropical cattle in Woodstock, Queensland, Australia - Gonzalo_04 (v2) (version 2) | ecosystem: Host-associated > Mammals > Digestive system >... | reverse complement strand
ACAGTTTTGTTTCTTAAATTCAAAATCGACATATTCAGGCCATCTGACACAACGCCATAGTCATAGCCTAATGCCATTTTTTCCCCTTTTATTTTACCGAATAAAAGTTCATCTTGCTGTTCAGGTGTCAAACATCGGAAAAAGTAAAAATCTTTTTCTTCCGGAGTTAATTGCTCAAAGAGTGCTCTGTCCGTTCGGTTTTCATCTAATGCTTGATAAATTCTTTTTCTTTCTGCGACATCTTCGCGTACACCTTTACGGTCGGGATCGGAACTCGCCGTATTCTGTCGTATATCATCTTTGATTGTTTGGCTTCTTATATCCTCTAATATGTGATGGGGAATTGTTAAAGAAATGGGAGAATGTTCTCTCTGAAACACGCGTTTATCCTTATCACCGCTTTCCGTATATTGCATACGCATTTCTATTTTATTCCCATCAAACTTAAGGGATTCATCTAACATACAGGGAGCCCGACTTGTCCAATCAATTCCGTCACGTGTATACCCTGCTATTATGGGGGCCATTCCTTCTATAAGTACCTTATCACCCTTAACTAAGGCGCAGGTCGCTGAAAAAAAGTCACCTTCTGAAGTATTTACATACTCCTCATGTGTTAGTGGATGACTATTAGGACGATACAACGTATCGGAATCATAAACTGTGAAAGTTCCTATAGTATCCACTCTCTTTTGCCCTGTATAATACCATGCTCCTACAGCGTAATAATCTCCACCCAAAGAGATGGCAACCATTTTTTTTACGTCAGCCCTGGATAAATCACCCCTGCATAAAGAAAATTTTAAAGCATATTTTGCTCTTTCCAGACTTTGAATCATGATATACCTCCTTTGTTAAAGCAACCCATACATTTTAATTATACCATGAAAGGGGATTTTTGACCAGCTCTTTTGGTGCTTAAAAGGGGAGAATTTTCATAGCACACTGAAAAATAATGATATTTTAAAAATCCATTTTTACCTTTTCTGCATCACACACAGATAAAACCCATCCGTTCCCGTCCGGTATGGGGAATAGCGTTTTTCTTTTAACACAATATAATTCGGATGCGCTTTCAAAAAGGCCTGAACTTGGTTTTCATTTTCATCAATTGTCAGCGAACAGGTAATATAGGATAAATAATGACCGGGTTTGACGTACTGTTCGGCCCGATTTAAAATTTCACCCTGTAACTTCACAATGTTGGCCAGTTGTTTTTCCGTCAGTTTCCACCGCATATCCGGTATCCGACGCCAAGTTCCCGTTCCCGTACACGGCGCATCAACCACCACATGATCAAACTTTTTAAACGGTGGCGGTAATTTCGTCACGATCTTAATAATACTCACATGGCATCTGTCGGCCCGTTTTACCAACTCAAATAACCGTTTTGGCGCGGCATCATAGGCCTGAATAAACCCGCGATTTTGCATCATTTGTGCAAAAATCAGGCTTTTTCCCCCAGCCCCGGCACAAAAATCAAATACATCCTGTTTGGGCTTAACACCGATATCTAAGGCTACCAATTGCGCCCCCTCGTCCTGAATTTCCAACAGACCTTTTTTATACGCCTTCGTATCCGATAAATTGGCATACTCGGCTAAAATAATTCCATAAGGTGACTGACGGCAAGGTTCAACCGAAAGACCATCTGCCTGTAATAATGATAACACCTTATCCCGATCGCCGTTTGCCCGCAAAATAATCGGTGCCTGCCCCAACATCAAGGGCAATTCTTCTGCAGCATTCGGGATATGCGGTATCAACCATTCCGGCACTTCATAACGCACAAAATCCGGCATATTTTTCTCTGTTTGATCCGTCGCAATCTTTTCAAGGCGCAAAGGCCAATCTGCCTCGGGATAGAAATAATGAATCTTAAACCACAACCGAATAGTTCCCCAAACAAGATCCAATAACTCTTTCCTGTCTGTTGATGTCAAATACCTGTGCGAAGCCAAATAATCATTAATGATATCATTGGCCGGTGTGCTTCGGTTCTCAATTTTTTCCAACAGATAGGCTGCAGCTTTATATAATTCCGTTTTTTCCATAGCCCGATTCTTTATCACAAAATCCTTTCTTTTTCAACATAAAAAAGAATTGACGCCTACCGGATTATGTGATATAGAACCCTTCAGAAAGGAAATAAATATGAAAAAATTTTTATTAAATCCGCTCTGTGCGATGGCTGTTTCTTTAATAGCATTATGTCTTTTTTGGCTGATTGAAATTTGCTTTTACAATGATGATCCCATGCTCTTTTATGCTGAAAACAAGGGATTAGAGATCATCACCTACACACTTTATGTATTGGCCTTACTTGTCGTCGTGTGGTTCAGTCACGGCCGTATTGCCCCCGATAAAAAATCAACATTTTGGGCACTTTTATTTTTATGGTTTGCGGCTTTCTTGCGGGAAATGGGTGTCCAACACTGGTTGACCCGGCATGATACAACCGCCATCAAGCTTCGTTTCTTTACCAATCCAAATAATCCGCTCCATGAAAAGCTGATAGCCGCTTTTTTGGTAATTGTTGTTGTCGGAACGGCTCTATGGTTATTCTTTAAATATTTAAAACAGATCTTAAAGGGCTTTTTTGCCCTCAATCCTCTTTATTGGACAATTGTTACATTTGGAGGTATTTTGGTTATTTCTCAATTTTGCGATCGTTTCCCCAGCAAATATTTTAAAGCCACCCACATTCATTTGGGGACGGATGTGCTTTATTGGTTGAAATTGTTCGAAGAAGGCGGTGAAGCCTGTCTGCCGATTTTATTTGCTCTGGGTTTTATTCAATACGCCTTACAAAAAAAGAAAAATATCAGATAAACAGAAACCCCACCTAAAATCGGTGGGGTTTCAAAAACCAGTCGATCAATTATTTGACTGCTTTTTTCAACAAAGCACCGGCTTTGAATTTCGGGGCTTTAGAAGCAGCAATCTTGATGGTTTTGCCGGTTGCCGGGTTACGACCCGTACGAGCAGCACGTTTAGCAACAGCAAATGTACCGAAACCGGTCAATTGAACAGCAGTTCCTTTTTTCAGAGCTTTTGTGATAACGTCGATAGCGGCATTCACAACATCAGCTGTAGCGGCTTTGCTTAATCCCGCTGTTTTGGCAACGGCTTCAATAAATTCAGATTTATTCATTTTAATTTTCCTTTCTCTTGTTATAACAAGCACCAAGAACCCTTTCGTGGTACCTACGAGAACCATTCTTGGAAATTTTTTTACAAATGTCAACAAGAAAATGCATATTTTTGTAAAAAAACATCATTTTTTATACCTAAAAGTGAAATAATTTGACTTTTTTCTGCTTTTATGCTATTTTTGAGTGACTTGGAGAGTGTTTATGAAAAGGTCTATTGTAAAAAATTGGCAAAGAATAACAAAAGAAGCCCTTCGTTACCAGGAAATGGCTGCTTTTTTTTGGCATAAAAGTACGGGTGACGATAAACGTCTTCTAAACTGGCGATTAGATGCCATAGAAACGATGTTAAACCGAAAAGATGAATACAACGAAACGCAAGCGGAGATGGCCTTAATTCGGATGAGATTAACCTTGGATGATATTGATCTTTATGCAAAAAGGCATCCGGAACTTGTTGCCGATTATGAAAAAGAGGATAATAAAACTGAGGGATATCGTCGATGGCTTGCGACTTACATTATGGAAAATCCAAGTACCGAATTACATATTATCGGTGATAGCAAGCCCATGAAAAAATGGAGCAAAATGGACGATAAACAGCATGTGAGGGAATCATGATAAGACGTTATTGGTGGAATGATAAATTATATCAATATACTCATCGCCAGTTGCGTAATATATGGATGACAGCCAAACTGTCTCAAAAGAGGTGTTATGTATGGGGTGGTTTGGCAATCCTGGCTTGGTTTTGTGGTGCTTCTCAATTAGAACCGCCACAGAAGTCAAAGCAAATTTGGCCCCATTTGGCCATGATTGTTGTTGCTGCGGGCATTTCTCAAACGATGAAAGACCACCTGACAAAAGCTTCTGAAACCAAACAAGAGGTTAAAAAACTCCTAAGGGGGTTAAGGCATACCAAAAACCCCTTAGATGTATATGAAATTCGTGAAGCCACCTACAGATTGGCAAGAAATTACCCGGTTATTCGGGAATATGAAAAAGAATAATTATTTACCCTTAACAAATAAATTACAGTGACAATGGCCCTGTTCGGCGATTTCCTTTTCATGCTCACCACAGGGGCAATATCCGCGCGAAACATCACATGGGCAATGACCGCCACAAGCTGTCAAGCATCTGTTGATGATTTTATCCGCATAGGGTGATAATTGATATCCCTTAGCTTTGGCATACAATTCTACAACATGTTTAAAATGTTCATTTTCCATTTTATTTTCCTTTCTTTATATAAAAAATGTAATTCCGTATAAGACAAGGGCCGCGTAAATTCCGGCTATGACGTCATCCATCATCACTCCAAAGGCATTATGTACAGATCTGTCAAAATAAGAAGCCGGCCATAATTTAACAATATCAAAAAACCGAAATAAAATAAATCCTAATATGGGAATATACCAAGTCCAACCGACTTGAAACACTAAAACGAAAGAAAGAAGCTGACCTACCGTTTCATCTATCACGACAAAACCCGGATCCTTGGCCCCTTGCGTTTTTAAAACTTCACCGACGGCCCACCATCCCAACAGGAATAACAGGGCTAACACGTATAACATAAGCTCTGTTCCCCAAAATATACCAATCAAAACCAGGGGAAGAGAACATAATGATCCAACGGTTCCCGGTGCCTTTGGGGCACACCCGGACCCCCACCAAGTTGCTAAAAACCAAGCTATTGTTTCTTTTACACTTTTTCTTTTCAGCTCACCGAATTTCATTCTCCCTCCGCTCGTTGTCCGAAATATTCATTTAAGAAATCCGTAAACAGGGGAATTGAATCTCCCTCCACCGTATCCAAGCGCAACAGCATGATATTATTTTTTTCAAAATATGCCAATGTTTCATCAATATTCAGCAACTGCCCACCCATTAATAAAATAACGGGCGTTGCGACAGAATCCGGTTCATTTCTTTCCAAATTTTGAGAAATCGCTATAATATCCTTGGCCGGAGCTGAAATCAGGCCACTTTCATAGAACCAATCACTTTCGTTAATATCTATTTCAGTATCAACGGCAAACGTCGATTCCGGCCGATTAATAACCCGAACAACAGCCGCCAATTTTTCGGTTGACATGGCAAATGAAGCATATGCCCCATCCAACAAAACATGCGGAAAAAAATCAGCCCTAATACCGGCAGTCAATGACAACATCTGTTGAACTTCGGCCTCATCATCATATTTAGGTGGCGGAGGCGGCGATGGTATATTCGGGATAGCGCCCGGTTCCGGCATAGGTGAATTGACCATACCCTCAGCCGCACCTGTCGGTGTAGGCGGTACGCTCAAAAGGGCTGATGTTTGAACCCGTAATTTTGTCGGTTCAAACCCTTTACGAACCATTTCCGACACTTTTGTCGGATTTGAAAAAACCGGTTTACTGACAGAATGTTTTTTAAATAATCGTCCCCAATGGAGCCGATAAACAAAAACCCAACCAATTATCCAAAGGGGTAAAAATAAGAACATACATATCAATAACCCCCAATCGGCACCGGTATTAATTATCCACCTGTTATTTAAAAAGTTCCCTAATCGGTCACCCCAATCATTCAAATTTAAGGGGCGAAACCGAAAAGCGGAAAAGTAAATCCTATCCATGGTATCCAAATAGACAATACTCCAGATAATTCCGGTTAAAAACAACCTGCAAAAATGTGTTTCTTTCTTTGCCATACGCTTTCCTTTTGTTACTTTATACAACAGAAAAAAATAAAATACCACAAAAAATTTATTTTTTTATTTACTTAATAACATATACCGCCCAAAACCTTTTTATAAACTGGTGTTTTAAATATTTGACAAATTAATCCCCAAAAACTTTCCTAAAAAAAAGTAAAAAAAGTATAGACAACTTTGAAAAAAGATGTATACTGAACTTAAGGCAGAGTATCAACTTTTGATCGTTCCAAGGGGTGTTTGATGGTAAAAAGATTGCTTCATATCTTAACAGTAGGATTTCTTATTATCTGTCTTGTGGGACTCCCTTATAGACCGGTTCACGCTGCTTTTGACGAAGGTATGGGTTTTGATTTTGGAAGTTCAGCATCCGAAAGATTGTCTTTTTATGACAGTAAAAAGGTCACATTCAAAGAAACTTTTTTGAAATATGTTGAAGAATACAAAGACGCCTGTTGGTTTTGTGATCTTTTTGCTGGCAATAAAAAAGTTAATTATGAAAACAAAACAGGCATTGATGAAGAGGAGTATCGACGCCAAGTTGACCCATATTTGAATCCAGACTTATCACCGGAAGAGATGAAAAAACATAATGAAGAGGTCTTGGCCGAAAACTGGGAAAAGAAAATAACCTTTTCCGGCGGTATTTATGATGCCATCAATACGATGACCAGGAATATTTTTAATACTATGTCTCTTGACTTTTTGCATTTGATGGGCATCGGTATTTTGTTTTTCATCTTGTTTAAAGTCGGTAAGATGTTGGTCCAAATGCAAGAAGTGGACGTCATGCAATTTTTAAACGACCTCTTTAAACCTTTGGGACGGGCCATTATTGCAACGGCTTTATTGGGTATGTCGATAGCTGTCGGACATCAAACCATCTTTTATATGCTGACCAATCCGGTTTTAGAATCTTCTCTCCGTGTCGGGCAATCAATTTTAGGCACGACATTAGGAGATGTTAAAATTTTAGTAACAGAAGATTCGGATCTTGACCGTAACTTAGAAAAAGACCTGACGCAAAAACTGGATTGGACCGATATCAATGAAAAAGCTGAGGAAGAAAATGCCCAGCAAGGCGGTGAAACCCCGCTTGAGAATGCGGCTCGTTTGACTTTACTGCAATGGATGAAGAGCGTTTCCAGCTCTTTCATTGTCGGTATTGCTTTAGGCGGTTCATTTGTAGCCACCGGTCTTAATAAATTCTTCACTTCCGCAGGTCTTTCCATGACCATAGCGGGTTCCATCCTTTGGTTGGGATTCTGGATTATCTATCTGATGTTCCCGTTCAAGATTATTGATGCTTTTGTTCGTCTGACGTTTGTTTTTGCATTGATGCCACTATGGATTATCCTGTGGGTATTTCCCATCACGCAGCAATACACCAAAAAAGCTTGGGAAATGTTCCTGAGTGCCTGTCTGTTGTTTGTGATTCTCTCTATTATGATCTCCCTCAGTCTGATGCTGATCAGTAATGTTGTCCCATCAACACTTTATTCTTCAAACGGTTCTATTTCAAGATCCGAGTTTTTCCGGCTTCTATGCACCGAGGATAAAATGGACAATGCCATGCAGTACGCCGGTTTCGGCAGCGGTTTGTGCATGAATGCTTTGGCCTTTACGGCAATGAGTTTTGCGCTGATTTCCGCGGCGGCAACCATTTCAAATTCATTTGTCGGTGGTGGCGGCAACGTTCAAACCAATGTCGGCGATGGTATGGCCTCTACAGCGGCTCAGGCCGGCCGGGTCGGTTGGTCGGCTACCAGAGCAGTGGGTAAAGCCGGTGGTTGGGTAGCGGGCAAAGCGCATGATGCCTGGACCAATCGGGGCAGTCGTCATACAGCAACCGGTACCTTCGGTGGTGCTACCGGTAATAATGGCAACAATAATAACGGCGGGACACCTCCCCCGAACAATCCGCCACCCAACACGGATGAACCGCGTTCCGAAGGTCGTCGGGATGATACCTCGGCTCCTGAGGGAACAGATGTTCGTTACAACCCCAATCGGCCGGCCTTTGAACAACTGCCTCCGCGATCTCAAGATACTGTTGCCAACAGGGCTGCCGCTCAAGAAACCGCTCTTTATGATGCCAAAGACGATCCTGCAAAACGTCGGAGTCTGATAGATGACGCCGGTCCGGAACAACGTCGGGCATTAAAGGATATGGAACGTGATATAAAGAATAACGATTTCACCAAGATGGGCGAAAATCGGACGGCCTTGAAGGAAGCAATTGCGAAGGATATCTTGAAAGGTCAGGATCCGGAAACACTTCGTCGACAGTCGGGTGAACAATCGGGAGATCGTCGTCAAGGTGAACGGGATAATCGGTCAGAAACCGAGATGACACCCGAACGGAAGAAAGCCGTTCAAGAATTGGCCAAGGATGCGACAGCACCGCAGAAGTTTGAAAAGTTATCTGCCGATGTTGCGTTTATTGAGCAATCTTTGTCCAAGGATCGTGATACCTTTATGCAGGATATCAAGGCCTATGATAAATGGCAATCCGGTGATGCCAAGACGATGCAATCGTTTGCCGAACAGCTTTATAATGCGAAAGATAAACCCAATTCGGCAGAACACGCCGTTAAAGGTCTCTTATCGCCGCATTTGGAAACAACGGCCGGTTGGAACACCGGTAATCAGATTGCGGATAAAGTCGGTGCTGCTGTTAAATCCGGTGGTATAGGGCACACCCTATCCGATCAGTTAAAATCTTTGTCTATGCAAATTACTGAAGCTCGGACAAACAGAAGATAAAGGAGAATCTATATGTTCAGGCTTCTTTCTCATCTCCTCTCTAAATCCAATTGGCGATATTATTTTGTCGCTGGGATGATGTTGTTGTTGACAGCCTGCGGAGAAGCTCCTAAAAATCCGGAACAAACAAGTTCTTATGAAGACTGTTGGCCTTGTTCGGCATATGTGACAACATTTGAGGCTTTGGAAAAGTCCATGACGAAACTGATTAACATTTGTTGTCAAAATGCTTTTACTTTACTGGGGATTTGTCTGTTGTTCTTTATGTTGTTTCATATCGGCAAATTCTTAGTTACCATTCAGCAACCCAATATTCGTAAATTTGTTTTTCCGATGACGACTGTTTTCTTTAAGGCTGTTATTGTGGCAGCCATGATCGGTACCGGTGACTCTGAGACGGGAAATTATTATTGGCTTGATTTTATGGGTGACTTTGTCAGGCCGGTTTTAGGTTTCTTTGCCGAAATATCCACAATGATTTTGGACAGTAATGATTTGGTAAAAGAGGCCACCCAAGCTGTTTCCGTTGCCGATATTGATACCGGTTTAAACATTGCAAAAGACAGTTTATTCGGTGCCTATAATGACATAGGCGGAACCGTTGAAGTCAGGGATGCTACCGGTGCTATAATCAGTTCTGTAGATGTTGAAGATACCGTTGCCGGTCAATTATTGGATATTGTCTACCGTATCTATATCGCCCTCAGAATGGGGGTCACTTTGGGCTTTAATCTTTGGCAGCAGGGGAATGCAAATGCCAACGCTTCGGCCTACTTCATCTCAATCGTGATTATCTTTGTGTTCTGGATGCTGATGTTAACAATGCCGATGTCCTTCTTGGATTCCATTGTTCGTATAGCAGCGTCGGCTATTTTATCTCCCTTTGTCTTGGTCGGATGGGTCTTTCCACCGACAAAGTGGATGATTGGGCGCCTGTGGGGTGTTTTATTGGGCGCAGGTTTAACTTTGATGTTTTCATGCTTCTATGTAGCTTTGACGGTTTTTGTTATCACCGTTTATGCCGAAAAGAACTATCCCGGTATTTTCGGAAATGCCGTTCAATCCAAAGATCCGAATCTATTGGTTGAGGTTCAAGGTCTATCTACCACGATTGTCGGGTTCTTCGTGCTCATTCTTTGCATGAACCGATTAGGTGGTGTCATTTCAAAGCTGGCCAATCAATTTGGCGGCGAAGCACCGGATGCCAGTTTTATAAAAGCTTTCCAAGGTGCCAAGAAATTAACAATTGCGGCAGGTAAAGCGGCTTTGGCAGTAGCAGTTGCTTCACCGACTTTGGCTAAAGAGGCGGCCAGTGAAGCTAAAGAGGTCGCAAAATCGGCCGTTCAAAGTGGGGCTCAAAATAATGGGGGCTAAAAAGGGATAAAACATGAAACGATTTTTTAAACATTTATTTCAGACAATCCTATTGATAGCCCTGGCGTGGCTGATCGTTCAAATTCCGAATAACCCGAATATGTTTTATTGGAATATAGCGGTATGGGGGATCATCTTCTGCCTTATGATCGGTATGGGTATCTATCTCTATCGCGGGCACAAGAAGGGACTCTTTGCTTTATTGCTTTTTACCGTTTTATTCCCTTCCCTTTCTGCCATTGCCGGCAGCAAAGTCGTTTGTGAAAATGAAATGTCTGTCACGGCTCCGGAATCAATCAGCGGTTGTTCAACCGACAGTGGGGCTGAAACCTATTATAAATGTTTATTGGAAGAAACTCGGAAAGTACGTGGTGAAACATGGGAATTCCAGCAAGATGCCCCTTTCCTTTACACAAAGGACGGCCATTACATGTTGGGTTGTGATCCCAATAAAGAGTTAGATGAAGAGGTCATCCAAGCAGCCGTTCGCTATGTTGACGCTTATGATCGAGCTCTGGCAGCCGGGGTTGCCGAAAAAAGCGGTATGTTAAAGCATCAATTCCGCTTGTTTATGTCCGATGCAGAAAATCAATATGATTTTGCCAAGCAATATTTGGATAAGGTTGCAGAATGTAAAAAGAAACAATACGAGGAACGGACAAAAACGGTTCAAATGTTATTAGAAGCCGAAAGCGGAAAATGTTGGCCTTGCGGTATTATACATACCCTGCTATATGCCACAGAATGGGTAACTTTGTCACTTGAAGATGTTCTTTCGGATGTCGCCTTAAAACTATTGGGCATTATGTTCCTGTTTTGGATACTTGTTAAAGTTTTAATGTTAATCGGTCAATTTGGAACCGCTAACAATGCCGAATTTTTTACGGACTTTTTAATTCGCTCTATTTTAGCCATCATTGCGGCTGTTCTGCTTACCACCTCAATGGGAGAGGTTTACCGTCTGACATTTTCACCTTTTATTGATACAACTCTCCATATCACAGAAAAATTCTTGGATCCTTATAAAAGCACGGATCAGGGATTGGGTACTCAATTGGCCGGTGCGACCCATTTAGGATGTAACTGTTGCCCTGATGATGCTAATTATTCCGAGGATAATGATTGCAATAGTGATAACAAGGGGAACAATGGTAAAATCAGTGTTTGTAAGCTCAAATATGACGACGGTTCGGAAAGTGTCGGTCTGTTTGAAAAGCACACCAAACAGCACATTCTTTGTACCGTTTGTAAAATATACAAGCAAACGGCCCCCCTGGTAGCATCGGGTCGGGTTTTGGTCTATCAGTCTTGGGCAAAACAAAGCTTGTTACAAGATATCTTGGATAAAGCTGGTGACTGGTTCGGCGGTATTGTGAAAGGCATCGCCGCCCTTTCAAAAGTTCCCAGCCCCTTCTGTATGTGGGTTTTAGGTGTGTCCTTGATTGTCAGTTTCTCATGGTTGGCATTCGTTGTTGCCTTCCGACTGATTGATATTTTCCTAAGGGTTGGATTTGCCATTCTTTTAACACCTTTCTTAATAACCACCTTTGTTTTCCCGATTTCAAGACAATACACCAAACGTGGTTGGGATTTCTTGGTTCATGCGGCTCTCAGTTTAATGGCCATCGGAATGGGGATTTCGTTGGTAATGGCTGCCTTTATGGTTACTCTTCCGGAATCTTCCAGCGGTGATTTGAAAACTATCATTCAACAAACCGATACGGATGATGTGAATGACTATGCCGTAGCCTTGATGAATGCTTTTGGGGTATATAGCGGAGATGAATCGGTAAAAGGTGTTTCAAGTTGGTATATGGCATTCTATCTGTTGATGGTTTGCTTCTTCGGTATTAACATCATTAAGGCCAGTCAGGTCGTTATTGAAGGTCTGTCCGGCTTGTCATGCGGTATTCCGCCGATTGCCGGTGCGGCTGTCATGGGTGCCATTCGAGCTGCCTTGGCACCGTTCCGCATGATTAAAAATGTTGCTTTAGATTGGCTGGAATCCGTTCCCGGTGTTGGAGCAGCCGCCAGTGTTGCAAAGGCCGTTGATCCGACCAAAAAAGACGGTTCTGAAAATGATAATGCCGGTCCGGAAAATGTTGGTATATTTGCGACCACGGGGAAATTTGCAGGTGATGCTGCCGGACGAACTGCAGAAGCCGTTCAAAAAGGTGTCGGATCTGCTGAATCGGGACTGGGCGGCGGTATGATGAAACTTGGTGCCAAGATAACACCGGTCGGTTATGGACTCGGCAGTATCATCGGTGTTCCTTTAATGACTGTGGGTGCCGCCCTTAAGACAAAAGGTGAAGCTATGAAAGCAACTGCTCCTTTGACACGTCAGGCCGTTAAAAAATCTGTTGAAACGGCCGGTAAGAACGTTCAACGGGGATGGAACCGTGTCAAACGCAACATTAAGAACCGGATGAAGAAGATGGTAAATGCGGCGATTAAAAAGCCATACCAGGCAATTAAGAATTTGCCCAAAAATATTAAGAACCTACCTAAGGCTATCAAGCGTAAGTTCTTAAAGGCAACACGTCGGATGCGGGCGAAGAGGAAATATCGTCAGCAAAAGAGGTCCGGACGTGGCCCGGCGAACTGGAAACCGACAAGACGGGAAGGACAACGCAGAACCGATCACAATCGTTCCGACGGGGAAAATACCCGCCGCCAGAGTGAGCAAACGAATGATAATCGGCGTAGCAATAATCAGGGCACACAACCGAAAGAATCACGCGGTCGGCGGATAGCCCGTGGCGTTGCCAACATTGCAGATGCGGTTGAATCCCCGATTGATAATACCCTGGATACCGCCGAGCAAAGCGTATCCGACGATCCGGGTAATCACCCGTAAACGGGTTGTAACCAGTCGTCTTAAAAAAGGCTTGCATTCTAATTTATTTTAGTGTATGCTGATTGCACTGTGACCCTATCATCTAACGGTTAGGATACGGCCCTCTCAAGGCCGGTACACGGGTTCAAATCCCGTTAGGGTCGCCAAAAATAAAATCCCCACATTTGTTGGGGATTTATTTTTGCGATTTCTGGCAAG
>Ga0310690_10008456_pt1 | contig 13051 bp, 26 predicted proteins | sample AusTroGonzalo_MG_2_FD_207661 | JGI IMG/M metagenome (GOLD analysis project Ga0310690, IMG submission 207661) | Bovine rumen microbial communities from tropical cattle in Woodstock, Queensland, Australia - Gonzalo_04 (v2) (version 2) | ecosystem: Host-associated > Mammals > Digestive system >... | reverse complement strand
AGCATTACGCACATGGTTGACGCAAGACGCTCCGCTAGATTCGCTAACATCGCTTTCCTTTGCAAGGTCATGGTCATCGTCCACAAAGGCCACCATATTAAGATAGTGGTTGTCTTGGTAGTCAAGCCTGTGGGAATAGGCGTAGCAGGATTTGCCAAAAAGAAATTTCATATTGTCTCCTTTTGTTGAACAGTCCCACGATGTATCGCCGGGTCCCCATTGCCGGGGGACACCGGATACACGGTGGCACATGTCAAAAATTGAAAAATAAAAAATAAAAGTAAGCCCCTTTCGGGGCTACGGCTACATCGGACAGCACATGGAGGGCGTATAGCCGACCATTGTGCCCGCGTCGCATGAGACCGATGGGACGGGCTGACTGATGCGGAGCTGTTCCACGAGGGGCTTGACTTCGGCAATGGCTCCGATGGTCGGGTGCTTCGTGGCAATCACCTCGGCCAGCTTGGAGCGCACGGAGTCACCCGAGTGGCGCTCCCAAGTGCGGTTGCAGTAGCCGATGTTGGCGCGGACAACGATGTTGCCTTCGGGGTCAACGAGCGCCGCGGAGTGGACGAAACTGATTTCGCGACGGGTGTCGGTGTGGCGGAAAGACCACCATTCGGTGTGCCATTTTCCTGTAGGTGCAAAGTTCGGGGTTTTATATGCCATGTAAGGCCTCCTTTGTTGAACTGATGCCACGATGTATCACCGGGCCCCCATCGCCGTGGGACACCGGATACACGGTGGACCGAATGTTAAAAATTGAAAAATAAAAGTGCCCATGCGGGCACTATGGAACATGATGGACTAATCGTCAGAATCTTCTTCGTCCTGGCTATCGTGGGCGTAGATGTTGTATTCGTTATTGTACGTCAGTTCGCCCTGTTCGAGCAGAATCCACCCATCGGGGTCCAGGCCATTCATGTCACACACCCCTTTGAGCGCGTCGATTGAACTAATCGGGGGCAACTTGCCATCGAACCCTACCCATTGGCATAGGTTATCGAGGAATTTCACCCCGTGGGCTGTCGAAAGGTCGGCACTGCTGTCGGGGTTGATGAGCTTAAGCTTTCCCTCCTTGGCCAGTTTGCACTCGGAAGCGTTCGTGACTTCATAGAGGTCGGGAATTATGCTGTTTTGGAAGTTGACCCAGTTGCCGTTGATTTGAGTGGTATCGTCATCATCGGAACTGTCATGGTAAGTGAGCTGCAAGAGTTCATGGTACTTCGGGTTATAATAGACCGCGTAGTCACGGTCAGACACTTCGTGCGAATCCGTTACCTTGATATTCTTGACCTCATCCGGCGTGAACATGGAAAGGATGTTATCCGTCAGTTTTACACCGTCCGGGAGGTTGATTGCCACAGTAGCCTTGTAGTTCACTAACAGTCTCTGCATAATGTCTCCTTTTGTTGAACATGCCCACGATGTACCATCGGGTGCCAGTGTCCTGGGCACACATGGCACACGGTGGGCACGGGGCAAAAAATGAAAAATAAAAGTGCCCAAGCGGGCACTACCTTATTTAAGTCGGTCAAAGGCGGCACTGATAAAATCCTTGCCGTTTCCGACATAGTTATTGAGAAGATCCCATCCTGTTGAACCGATGCGGTTCCAGGGTCTGTCGAGGTAGAATCCGCGCATGGCGTTGATTGTTTCCACCACGGAAGCGCCCTCGTCAAACTTTGCGGGCATGACCTTGTCATATCCATCGGACACGTCCACCTTCTCGAAGCCCATTTGGACGCACTTGCCATCGTCAACGAGGTCAATTAGTTCCACATCGTCCTCGTCCTCATCATGGAGTTCTGCGGTGTCGGAGAGTTTGTTGGTGAGCAGGCTCTTGGGCATGGGAACGAGTTTCAGCTCTATGCCCCACATGTTCTCGTCTACTGCCTCGCCGGTCATCTCGTAGAGGTTCTCGGCGTGCATGACATACTTGTAGTCGAAGTCGAGGGAGCCATCGTCCTCTTTGTGGTGATAGGTTTCCTTCGAGGCGAGGATTACCTCGTCATCGCTGTCGCGGATTGTGTCGAAAAGGTCGGATGCCTTGATGACATCGTGGTCGAATCCGATTCCAAAGATTTCGTGCTTCATTTGCGGCTCCTTGTTTAATTGAACATGCCCACGATGTGCCATCGGGTGCCAATGTCCTGGGCACACATGGCACACGGTGGGCACGGGGCAAAACTGGAAAACAAAAGTGCCCATGCGGGCACCATGTTCTTATGCTTCACCATAGGGGACTTCGGTGTCGCGGAATTTGTTGAGCCACCAAATGCAGACCTCCTGCGCGTCCATTTCGGTGATTCTCTCGTCATTCAAATCCACGAGAACACCCAATTCGGGGCACCACATGACAGACGAGCGTTCGTTACCACATGCGTCAACGATGGCCACCTTGGCGGTAAGGGGCAACCCCTTGTAATGCATTGCCGTGGTCACGGGGTTATAGTGGAAGTCGAAGCCGTGCTTGACAAGCAGGGCAAGCAGGTCTGCAAGGTTATCGGTCTCGATATCGACCTCGGATATGTCCCAATGATGGACACAACCATTGTAATCGATCGTCACCGTACCATTGGCTTCGGACGCTTCAATGTCGGAGTCAATGAAGTTGGCTTTCTTAACCCATTTGGCATTGGAGAGAGCTGATGCAAAGGCTTCTTTGAACGTGTCAGCCTGCGCTATCACACCGCCTACGCTGTCAATGGATTCGCAGTAGTTGATTACCAAAAACTTCTTCATGTCAGTCTCCTTTTGTTTGAACGTTCCCACGATGTGCCACCGGGTGCCCATCACCGGGGCACATATGGCACACGGTGGGACTGGGGCAACCCGGGGAGAAAAGACCCCGGACGGGGTCTGATTCAGTTCTCGGCAAAGGTAATCTCGGACACTTTCGGGATTCCTTTCAGCGAATGGTCGCCATCCCGCCACGATTCCATGTTTATCGTGGTAAAGCCGACAAGGGCTCGTTCGCTGTAAATATGGACTAGCCGGTTGTTCACCATGAGGATAGAGAATGTCTCTTTCTTGGCGGGCGCCTCTATCTTGTAGGCATCCGGCAGGGTCGCAAATTCCTTCTTGGTGAAGATGGCATAGATGCAGATGGCATGGATATCCACGTGTTCCTTTACAGGGCACTTGTCGGTTCCACAGCATTCGAACTTGTTCAGCGGGCACATATTACAGCCCATGCTAACCAATCCGCAGTTACGGCATACCGACAGCGAGAACGGGGCAACGAAGCCACAACCGCAGGCGGGACAGCCCTCGTCGCCATAATCGGGATTTACGAAGATTTTCAGTTTGAGTGTAGCCATGTTTCCCTCCTTACAGCCCGTATTCGGACTTAGACCACGATGCATCCGTGAGTCCGGGGTTGCCCACCACCGCGACCCCATCAATTCCCTCATTGCAGAGCTGATTGATGATGCGCTTTTCAATTTCCTTAATGGAAATGTTCTCGGTGACGATGAAGTCAAAGCTGAACTGATGGACACGGGAGTCCGTGCCGTTGGTAGAGTTGGAATTTTTCTGATTATTCATCGTTGTCTCCTTGCTGAATTGAACGTCCCCACGATGTGCCACCGGGTGCCCATCACCGGGGCACATGGGGAACACGGTGGGCACGTGGCAAAAAATGAAAAATAAAAGTGCCCGGGTGGGCACTATTTTACTCCATTCACACAATGATTAGGTTGGATTAGTTACCGCAATACATCATCGAATGTCCCATGCAGTATGTAGCTATTTTCTCCACGAAACCTAGCGACAGTAAGTGTTCCTTTACATCCGAGCAGAAACTTTTGTATGCTTTCGATTTAATATCGTCAGTCATTACTGTATGATAGGTTTCTTTCAAAGCAATCGGTATGCTGTACTTCGTGGCATACTCCTTGACAACACTCCGGCATACGGATGCAACAGTAGTTTCGAACGGATCCGGCTCATCAGCTGACCATAATTCATGCGACACGTCAGATGTTCTGATAACATCCGTACTAGACACCGGTTCCGAGGGGCTGGATTCGGGCGGAGGGGGCTGAATCAAGCCAGCATGCGAGGAAGAACTGGGGGGCATCACCAAGTTATTAGCACTGGACGTGATTTGGTCATCGTCAACATAAGTAGGAGCGATTTCTTCGCATGCACATAGGCACATGACAGCAATCAATAATGCGATTAGATGTTTCATGTTTTCTCCTTGTTTACTTGTTAAATTACTTTCATCTAGCACGTTCACGATGTACCATCGGGTCCCCATTTCCGATGCACATGTGGCACACGGTTGAACGGGCTACGGCGACAGTCCGCTTACTTGTGCTTGCCGAAGCGCCCGAACATGTCGGAAGTCGGGTTGCGGTGCACCACCACGGGAACGATTCCCGTTGCGATGCCGTGGGAATTTGCCGCAAACTGCGCAAACTTGAAGAACTTGGATTTGAATTTTTTCATGTTATACCTCGAACTTTTTGTACTTTGGTTCCTTTCTGCGCTTGTCGGGGATTGTCCTAGTCCTCGTCTTGCGCCCATTCTGTGTCTCGGCAATGCGCACCTTGCGCTGTGCCGGAGTCTCCTTTCCGGTGTCGATGGAAATGGTGATTGTCACTATTGGCATGACTTAGCTCCTTGGTTTGAACATTCCCACGATGTATCACCGGGTGCCCATGTCATGGGCACACCGGGGACACGGTGGCCGCATTATCCCAGATGGGACTATGGACCGTGACGGTCCATAGGGGAGTTATTACCAATTAACCTTGTGGATTTCAAGGATAGTGACGGTATCGGTGTCATCGTCCACCCACCTTGCGGTGTCACCGTCCCAATAAACATCGTATCCCGATGATTCGGCCTGATAGGTCATTTCAATCATACAGCGGCTTTTGTCGCCCACTCGGAGGACGGAGGTTTCGGGATCTTCGCCCGTAGAACCGTAAGCCTTGGTCTTGGTCAGAACAAATGTTTCCATAGTTATCTCCTTTTGTTGAACATTCCCACGATGTATCACCGGGTGCCCATGTCCTGGGCACACTCGATACACGGTGGGCGGTAGGCTACCGAGGAAAATAGTGCTCAGCCGAGCACTATCTCCCCTATGCGAGTTTCTTTTGAAGGTCGGAAATTCGGGTGTAGAAGCCTGCGGTGTGAAGGGTCTTGTCAAGTTTCAGATACTGCAAGTCATAGTGGTGCATGAACTCATGGAGCAAAGTGCCCGTGAAGGTCTTAATGGCCACCACCTTATGGGTCTTTGCCGTGTAGTTATACACATTGATATACTTGCTCACATTGCGGTCGCCATAGCCTGCTACCTTAATGAAGCCATGCGTGGTCTTACGGCCACCCATGCTGACCTTTCGGGGCTTGTCGGCAACTATGACCCTAACATGAGGGATATGGAACTCATCACACAGATAGTCAAGCAAGTCCTGCGACTTCTGTTCGCGGTCGCCATCATCGGCGAGCAGGGCGGCATAGGTCGGGGTGCTGAACTTGCCGTGTTCCACTTCAAGAATTGCGTTAGAGCGAGTGTATGCGTCCATAGTGAACCTCCGTTGAATGAACATACCCACGATGTATCACCGGGTGCCATCTCTCGGGGCACACCCGATACACGGTGGCCTGGGGCAAAAATTAAAAAATGCCCACTAGGGGATTGCTCCCCTAGTGGGTTGTTCATTCGGAGTTGCTAATGGTTGTTAATTACTTCTAGTTCGCTCTCGGGCAGGGTTTCAAGGTAGGCTTCGATGCAGCCCTTGACCTCGCACCACAATAGGCCGTTCTCGTCCTTCCGCTCGTCCCAAAGCATACCTTCAAGAGCCTTGCAAAGGACGGCTTCATTCCTCGTCATGTCGGGGTAATCGTCCTTCCAATCGGTTCCGTAGCCGAACTCGTCCTCGGTGTCCACAAGTTGATGGGCAACGAAGTCACAGCCGCCATAGCCACCGGTGATGATGATGGGGCTGTCAAACGGATCCTGCAAGATAAGGCCGTGATGGCTGTGAACATCGTCCTCGTCCGTGGTGTCCTCGGCGAAGTCCACTAGAACCTGCTGGGTATGGTCGGTCGGGAGTTTCTTGAACGCCCTCCACATTGCTTTCGCAACCTGTGCGATAGTGAGGGCGGCATATCTTTCGCCATTGCCGTGCTTCTGATACACAATCTTGGTCATATTCAATCTCCTTTCGTTATGCTTCCACGATGTGCCATCGGGTGCCCATCATCGGGGCACACCGGGCACACGGTTGGCTACTTGAACAGGCTGCGCCACAGATAGGCAAGGTCGGCAAGGACTACATCGCTCCACTTGGGGGACACGGAGAAGAACCCCTTGAATACCGCAGGCGGTTCGTATGCGGGCGGGCGGTTATGCTTCATGGCCGTCCCCCTCACGTTCAATCGCCCCGTGCTCCACAAGGAACTCGTGGAGTTTCTTGCTCACTCGGTATTCCTTGTCGCCAATCTTGTAGAGGTAGACGGGATAGCTACGCTTCCCCATCTTGACAATTCCGACAATGCCGTTCGACACGGATACGGAACCCGCTTCCATAATCAGCTTCACTAGGCGGTCATGGTCGTCCTTGCACTTCTTGAAAACATTTTCACGAGCGATTTCCATAATGTTACTCCCTTTGAAATTACGTCCCCACGATGTATCATCGGGTGCCCATCCCAACGGCACACATGATACACGGTTGGCACGGATCAAAAATAAAAATTTTTGTCACAAAAAGCATACACTTTTTGTGACAGTTAAAATTATTCATCGGAACAGTCATGGCACAATTCGTTATTGTGGAAATAGGTATATTCGTCAATGGGTGCACCACACAGGTCGCAGTAGTATATTTCCCCTTGAATCTCCCCGTCCTTTGGATAGCCGTCCCCATCTAGCCCGAAATGGCAAAATCCTGCACCGCTAGGGTCTCGGAAGAACCTGCACTTCTCGCAAGGCAATTCCTGCCCGTGTACGCACTTCTCAGCCAACATGCCCCCTTATTCGCTCACGATTTGGTTGCATACCCGATGCAGTTCGGGAACGTACGCATATACGCGGAAATGCCCCTTGGAGTAGTTCATCCGACCCCACATGTGGGCCATTGTCGGGTTGTCGAACGATTCGTTGTTCAGTTCGGCTTTCCATTCCCCCGCTGCATACGTCTCGTCCTTGCCCGTAATCTCGTTGGTACGATGGGCGATGTACTTCCGATGCCACTTTTCCCCCTGCACGTGGTATCGTACTGACGGAAACAATGCTTTCAGCGTATCATACGGGAGCTTTTCTATCTCCCGTGCGTTGGCGTAAGCCATTTGTTCGTTGTTGCCCATGATGACTCCCTTGTTGAATGAACATGCCCACGATGTATCAGCGGGTGCCCGTCCGCATGGCACACTCGATACACGGTGGGAACGGGTGGCGGCATGTGGACAAAAGCCCCTTTCGGGGCTTGTTCGGTTCCGTGGCTACGGCATAGCATTTGCCATCATGGCGACCTTCTGTTCGGGAGGGAGTGCCGCCCACCATGCATCGGGGGTCGGTGCCTTTTTCAATTTTGCAAGTTTTTCATCCACGGAGTTCGCCACCTTGTCATAATGGGCGTTGTTCACGTTGGCGACTTTGCAGACCCCTTCATAAATCGGGGTGTATTGCTTGCGGATAATCTTGAAAAGTTCTTCAATGAGCTTTTCCTTGGTATAGTAGAACCACATGTTGCAGTCATACTCGCCTTCTTCGGGGAGCGAATTGATGTTGCGGTAGCGGCTGCTACTATCTACGCTGAACGAGCCGTCAGCCTTGACCACATGGGCAGTGATTTGGTAGTCATTGCCAAGGTGCCATATCGCAAAGACGGTGCGGTCGCCATCTTTAAGGCGGTCAAGGCCTCTAAGGATTTCCTTTGCCTCGGCCTCCTCAATGTCGCACTTGATTGCACTGCCGTCCCCGACACAACCCCCGTAATAGTGGGAATCGGTGACAATGGGGTTATCGGCACTGTTCCCGAGGTATGCCCCCGAGCTACCGATTGCCGTGGGTTCTACCACGATAAAGCTGCCCGAGGTGCAGCAGTTGGAAAACTTGTGGATGCCTACATTGAAACGGATGGGGTGGATTTCGTACTTCTGCATGGTGTATCTCCTTTGAATGAACATGCCCACGATGTATCACCGGGTGCCCGCCCGCATGGCACACCGGATACACGGTGGACACCATAAATTGAAAATTGAAAAATAGTGCTCACGCGAGCACTATGAGAATGTAGAAAAATTAACCGTGATAACCGACCAAGCGACGCATAGCAACTCCTTTTTTAAAAGTTAAAATCCAAAGGGAAACGGTGTCGTTTCCCCACTTATTCGGCAGAAAGCACCTGCACCTTGTCTGCAAATTCCCCGTATTCCCTGCGGAGAACCGACTTGGCCGTTTCAATGGCTTCTTCTCGGGTACAATCGGTGACATTGATGGAGATGGACATGTGGATTAGGTCGTTCGGGTGTTCGTCCGGCTGTCCGAACTTGACCGACCATACGCGGAGTTGTGTCGCCTTGTACTTTTCGAGAACGCAGTTCTCGATGTGTTCACGGAGCTGGCGGCAAATCGGGTTGCATACGCTGCGATATTCCTCCCCCTTGTAGAACGGATCGTTCGGGTATCCCACAAACAGCCCGTTTTCACCCTCCATGATGCGGATACCTCGAACCATGAACTGGTCATTGAGCACTACCTGTGCCAAACCCTTGATGTGACCAAGGGAACATTCCTTGAACGGGAAAACCTGCACGTTCGTCACCGCAAGGCAATCGAACTTGTCGGACTGATACTTTTCTTCTTTCTTTGCCATTTCGGCCTCCTTGTTGAATTGAACATGCCCACGATGTACCATCGGGTGCCCATGCCCGTAGTACCGTAGATACACGGTGGGAACGGGTGACGGAAGTAAAACGGGGGCGGGGTTGCCCCCTTGCCCTTATGAACGCCAAGCCTTGTCCCACGTGTCCTTGATGAACTCCGTGGCCGTTTCGAGCGTCCCGTTGACGTAGAAGTCGGGGTTGAAGATTTCGGTGCGGTGGCTAATCCACCCGTCCTTGCGTTCAATGACAGAACGAATCACGAAGAAACGGTCGGTCACCGTGTCCCAATGGATACTGAAGGCGTTGTTTTCGTGACCGCTGAACACCACTTCGGAAATGTATTCAGTGTGACCACCGCGATTAGTCTTGCGGTGCGGTGACTTCATGGTCTTGACTTCGGCAATGGTCTTGACCTTTTCTTCGAATTGCTTGACGAGCGAGAGCTTTGCCATATCGGCCTCCTTGTTGAATGAACATGCCCACGATGTATCATCGGGTGCCCATACACACGGCACCGTAGATACACGGTGGGCACCGGTGGCACAGTGGTGGAAAAAGCCCCTTTCGGGGCTTGGGTGATTACCTTATCTTGTCGAGGGTCACGGGCATCTTGACGATGGCCGTGCCGTCCGGCAGGATGTCGCCCTCGTATTCCTCGATGTAGGCCTCGCTGTCGCAGCAGCCGCCCTCGCCCTCGAAGCCACCCTCGCCGAAGGCCGCTTCCTTCCAGTCCTTGTAGGATGTGCCGAGCTTCTCGTTGAGCTTTGCTAGGCCGTCCTTGGTGTCATAGACTTCCTCACCCTTGATGTAGCAGTAGAAGTGTAACGCAATCGAGGTGTCGAGCTGCATGTCGGGCTTGTTAAGCACTTTTCTGAATTGTTCGAGAGCCTTGCCGTGGTCGGCTGTCCACAGCTCTTCCCTGTCATTGTTGCCGTCTTTTGCATACACATGGTAAATCTTTGCCATATTGCACTCCTTTTCTGAATTGAACATGCCCACGATGTATCATCGGGTGCCCAATCATACGGCACGCCGGATACACGGTGTGCACTGGATTAAAAAGCACAAGTACACATTAGACCCCAATGTCGCGGACGTAATCGCCGACGCAAGCACTTACAACGTCAGCAGTATCATACAGTTCATAGTCCTTATAGACCTTGACTGTCTTTACGTGCTTAATCTCTTTGCCTGCGTAAAGCGTCTCGACAATATGATAGTCATATTGCGGGTCAATTACAAAGACTTTCCTGCTTCCCACCATTTCGGGGATTGCTTCGCTCAGTGTCCTCGTTTCACTCGCATTGGCATACCAATCGTCCGCATTCAGCGTTATGCGTTCGCCATTGATGTAAATGCCGTCATCCTTGACTTCAAAAGAAGTAGTATCTTCGGATTCGTGTGCCATAGGTTTACCTTTTTGGTTTAATTCATTTACTGAACATGCCCACGATGTATCATCGGGTGCCCACTCCTATGGAACCGTAGATACACGGTGGGACGGGCGTCACTGGGTGCAAATCAATGGCGGGGATATCCCCGCCCTCGGTCGGGTGGTTTCATTACTTCTTCATCTCGACTCCCTTGCCATTGAACCATTCATCATTGACTATCTTGGCATGGTCGATTTGGCGTGACCCATGTGCCATCATTGACAACTGTACCATCTTGCAGTTGCGGAAACAAACCTTATTGCCATTGGCTTCCGCTTCCACGAAAGGCGACCAACCCTCGTTAATTTCATATGCGGTCTCTTCCGCAGCCGTTTCGCTTTCCATTTCAATTTCAAAATGTTGCGTAAGGAAAATCGGGGTGTTTGCTTCCGACATCGCATTGTTGATAATCTGTTGTGCTAACATAAGGTCTCCTTTGAATGAACATGCCCACGATGTATCACCGGGTGCCCATTCCCACGGCACACCGGATACACGGTGGGACGGAGGTCAAAATTGAAAAATTTTCCTAGGGGAATCGCTCCCCCTAGGAACTGTTCATTCATGGAGTTAAAAACTTGTCGCAGGTACCTCGAAGAGTTCGGGATGACGGTTGCATATCGAAGTGAACCCGCTCCGCGAGACAATGACGTGATCCAAAAGCGGAATTTTCATTATACGCCCTGCTGCCACGATAACCCTAGTCAACGAAATGTCGTCTCTCGACGGTTCCACGCACCCGCTCGGATGATTGTGACCGATTATGATGCATGTCGCATTGTCCAATATGGCAAAGCGGAAGACTTCACGCGGGTCGACTAGCGTTTGGTTCGCTAGACCTATGGTGACGATGTGCTTGCCGATAATATGGTAGCTCGAATCCAACGTGATTACCACGCAGTTCTCGCGTTCCTCCCACCGCAGCCATGCAAGCTGGCTCGCGATGATGTCGGGACGTGTCACGCATTCAGCCTTTGTGCCCGCCAAGTATTCGGCACTCCCCTCCATGACCATGAGGAGGGTCTTTGCCATTTCCGTGTCAACACCCTCGAACTTGGCCAATTCGTCAACACTCGGCTTGACGTGTTCAGCCATGTAGTCCGCTATCATTGCACCCGTGTAGGTGTCTCCGACCATTCGTCCGAAAATATCCGCCAATCTTGCCATGATAGACTCCCTTGTTCTTAACATGCCCACGATGTATCACCGGGTGCCCGTTCCCTCGGCACACTCGATACACGGTGGAGCACGTTCTACATGCGAGTCATGGTGCACGGGAGTGCACCATTTCCCCTATTTCCTCCCGTGATAGCCTAGCCAAGCCCCGAACATGAACAGAAGGAACACCCCCGCCGCGGTCGGCGAAAAGATGTAAATGAAACCCGCAACGGCTACAAATCCGATTATAGCAAGACACCCTATCATATGCTACCCCTCGTACCGGCTACCAACTAGGTAGCCGAGCAACAATATTCCATACACCCCCGCCCAAAAGCGGGACGCGCAGAATATTATCGGAAACAGAATGATGAACCCTATTATCGCAAAGCAACCTTTCATATATGCTCCTCGGTTTAACCATATCCACGATGTGTCATCGGGTGCCTGTCCCCGCCGCACTTCCCGTACACGGTTGTGCAAAGGAAACCATCGGGGGCCAAAGGCCCCCGATGGCCGTTCATTCAGCGGAGTCTAAATTCCGATTATGCCCCCGATAATCTTGGCCCCGAGTACCTCGGTGCGGACAGCATCGAGGATGAATCCCGAAAGGCCCTTCACGGCAGTCCAAAGGTGGCCCGTGCAATTATAGTTGCCGTTGACCGCACCCACCACGAACAGGGCGAGCAGGAAAAGCAGAACCATGTGCAGCAGCAACCACTTCATCAAATACCCCCTAGTTCCACTTGATGTCATCCATGACCGCGTTGAACACGTCACGGATGTATTCCTCCGCGTCATCGGCCGGAATGGATTCGACTTTCAGATGACGCCGTGCTGTCGAAGCGTATACGCCGCCATCTAGGACGATGTAGCCCTTGCCTCCATCGGCGGTGTAAAATTCGTACTGGACCGAGCCATCGAATCTTGAAATAATTACGGCAGCCTTGTCGGATGCCACGCACTGGATGTGTTCTTCTCCGGCAAATTCCTCGCAGATGGGCAGCGGTTGCGATGCAAACGCGGCAATTGCAGCGATTCCGATGACGATTGGCAAATTTCTCATTTCTTGTCTCCTTGTTTGAACATGCCCACGATGTATCACCGGGTGCCTTGATCCGGGGCACACCTGATACACGGTGGGCGCTGGAAATTTTATGGAAAAAGTGCTCGTACGAGCACCTCCACTAGAACCACTGCTTTCCGTCTTCAAATCGGGAAGGGTGGCACCAACGGGCAATCCCGTCAATATGGTCGCCATAGTCGGCACAGAGTTCGGTGTAGAAGGTGACCTCGTTCTTCCCCTCCACGCCACGCACCATTGCGTTTATCGCCTCCGCTAGGGTGTCGCAACGCTCGCAGGATAGTTCCACGGGGTCATCTCCGTCCGTCCCGCCCTCGTTATCGGTGACCACATAGGACTCGGCACAGTGAACCTCGGAGAGTTCAATGGGCAGCCCCATATTGTTCTCGGTATCCTCTATGGGCAGTTCAATGGAGCCATATTCAGTGCCCCTATGGGCGATTACATACCTGCCCGATAGGTCAGTTGAAACATTTGACTTCCTAATCTTGTCATATACATCTTCGTCAAGTAAAATAACCAT